>Ga0325405_1001788_pt1 | contig 22008 bp, 11 predicted proteins | sample PopdelMetagenome_21_FD_205663 | JGI IMG/M metagenome (GOLD analysis project Ga0325405, IMG submission 205663) | Populus deltoides microbial communities from Bellville, Georgia, United States - Xylem-Control-R2 | ecosystem: Host-associated > Plants > Phyllosphere > Stem > Wood/Secondary xylem...
TTATGGGTTAGCAAAGATGCAAGAAGAGAACCTTATGGTGATAAGGAGAAGTTAGTGGCCCAACCTCTTAAGGGCTTTTAATAAGACCAACCCACCAAGCATGTTTAAGGTTAGAATAATCACGAACCCACCACTTCAAAAGTTGATGCCAGGCCAACTTAAGGAAAAAAAAGGATAAAGGGCTTTGTTTCAAATGCAATAACATATATAGCCCAAGTCATAAGTATGATGGCCTAAAATTGTTATAAGAAGATGGTGAGGTAAATGGTGAGGATAGTTCTATAATTATAGAGAATCTCATTAATTTAGAAAAGCTAGTGAAAACCAAGGAGAAAGTGGAAATTTTATTACATAATAAATGGGAGTCCTAACCCAATGATAATAAAGGTCTAAGCTAATATAAACAATGAAGCAATTTTGGCCTTGGTTGATACAGAAAGCACCGATGAATTTATACAACCTTGAATTGCTAAACAAAATAGAGTTGAATGTTACTACTCATCACTTAATGGAGTTGGAATCACTTATGGCTCTAGAATTTTAAGTGAGAATAATTGTTTGGATTTTAAATTTATGATTCGAGGGATCTAGTTTTAGACCCCAAGCTTTTATGATTTAGTTGAGTAATTGCAATATGATTTTAGGAATTCATTAGTTAAAGAGGCTTGGTCTTATATTATGGGATTTCAAAGATCTCAATATAAAGTTTCAATATAAAGGGTTTGGGATATCCAAAATGGATTGTGTGCTAGGGTTTTGAAAATAGCTAAAAAGGAAAGATGAAGGTTTGGTTTTCCAAATTTAGGATTTGGAAACGAAAGTCTCTATTATTGGAGTGGTCCCTAATTTGTTCCAAGATCTATTCATAGAGTTTTTCTAAGAGCTTAAAAGGTTGCCTTTAGAGTGGACCCATGGTCATCCTATTATACTTAAAGATGAAACCTCTCCAATTAGTATGAGGCCTTACATATATCCTTATTACTAGAAAAACCAAAATAGAAAATAATATTAATTAATTGTTTCAGCTAGATACAGTTAGACTCAATCAAAGTTCATTTTCCTTACTACATTTGGTGAGAAAAGTTGATGGATTCTAGAGGATATGTGTAAATTATAGAGCTCTTAATAAATAAACTATTAAAGACAAACTTCTTATTTAAATGGTTAAAGAACTCTTATATGAGCTATATGTGTGTTATTTCTTTTATGAGTTGGATTTAAGTCTAGTTTTCACTAAATTAGAATAAAGCATGCAAACATTTATAAGACTACTTTTAGAACTTATGAGGGACACTATAAGTTCTTAGTGATGTCATTTAGGCTTACTAATGCTTCATTAACTTTTCAAAGTTTAATTAATAAGGTATTTTGCCCTTTACCTTAAAAAACTTGTTTTGGTTTTATTTGATGACATATTATTTTATAGTAAATTTAAAAAGAAGCACTTGAGTTATTTAATAATGGTATTAAAAACTTTATCCCTACATAAGTTGTATGTTAATATGTCTAAATACAAGTTTTTCTATATGAAAATTAAGTATTTGGGCATATAATGTCTAAGGATGAGTTATAGGCTAACCTAAGCAAAGTAAAAACTATGGTGAGGTGGCCAAGACTAGTCACTCTCAAGTTTCTAGGCTTGACAGTAAACTATAAAATGGTATGGAACTTTAGCAAAACATTAACTAGGCTTCTTAAAAAAAGGGTTTTCAAATGGGATGATATTACAGAAGAGGCATTTAAAAATCTAAAGAGAATAGTTTTTAATCCTCTAGTTTAAGCTCTGCTAAATTTCACACAACTCTTTATTGTTGATGCTTTAAGGGTAGGAATTGGTGTTATGCTAATGTAAGGGGTAGACCTATTTCATATCAAGGACTTAAAAGAAAAGGTTGAATTTGTCCATTTATAAGAAAGAATTCATATCGATAGTAGTCTAGAAGTGGAGGACCTATTTAATATCAAAATAGGTCAATATAGTCTTAAGTATCTTTTAGAACAAAATGTGCTAGTGTATATGTCATGTAACTAATTAGTTGGTTACACGTGACACTAACTTTGTTAATGCAAAATATATTTATTAATAATAAATATAATTCTTATATTTAATATTCATGTATGTTTGATTAATAAGTCCATAGTAAATATAAAGTCATTAAAACAAAAATGCTTTAAAAAAATATAAACTTGTTATAATTATGAGATTCTTATTGTATCAAAGCATTCATAAATGTTCATAGTTAGTGCTCTATTAAGACTGAATATTAATTAGAGTTGTTGAGACTGATACATATCATGTCCTTTCCTTTGTAAAAAGAAATAACTATTCTTATAAGTTAAGATACGAGGGATACCTATAACTAATATGTAGGTACTTATTATATGGCATGTACACTAAATTGACCGTAAAAGGATTCTATATATAAAGATCACATGGATTTATAGAAAGCTTATATGACAATTATGTAAGTGATTCTTATACTTAAAATTACTAAGTTATCCTATATAAGGTATGTTATTCTTTAATCTTGATTACACGTTCTCTTACTCCAGAATAATACACGAGCAAATATTGGATATAACATGAACTATATAAAGGTATTTGAGTGATTAAGAGATGATTCCTTATCTTAGGTGAATTAAGGAAAATATTTCATAGATTCTCAAGTTGTATTGATTGTGAGATCCTTATACAAGATGAAATGAGATTTAAAAAGAGTTTCAAATCTTATTCAAATAATCAATGATTATGGTGTTACGAATAAATATGATTTGACAGAGTAGACACCATTATGCTCCAATATCTAAATCAAAATATTTTTGTTGGAGGAATAATAATCACATTGAGAAACTAGTCACAAAAAAGTTAAGTCAAACAATTTATAACTTTTCTAATATTTAAAGGATCATTACATATTACTAGAAGAGTGCACTCGAATACTCGATCTTCAAATATAAATCAATCAATTTGTTGACTTAATAATAAATTAGATTGTTTTATTTATTTAATCATATTTTATTTAGAATTGTGATTTATATTTAAGCCAACATATTAAAGAACCTAATGGGTCACACATATAAGAAATACTAGTTAGAAATTAAACTGTAATTATTAATCAAATGTAACTTGATTGTAAATAAGTTTTAGAGATTGAGGACTAGAATGCAATTACTATAACAAATTACAATTCTAGACCTAGAAAAAATAATCAATTTATAAAATTATCATGAAATAATATATGTGATATTTTTAAGAGGTAAATTAATATTTTATCATTTATAAAGTTATTAGGTTTTCTTATAAATATAATGTTATGTCTCATAATTTCTAAAATCTATAAGCTATGTTACAGAATATACAATACAAAAACACTTAAAAACACAAAACAAAGAGCTAACACTTAAAGATATAACAATCTCTCTCTCTCTCTCTTAATAAGGTTTTATGAGATTTCTCACTTATGATTTATGTGGATTATTGTTAGAGGCTAGAAACTTGGACTACTTGTGATTTACGACAACTCAGCCTTGAAAGGGTTGATTAAACCTTAAAAAAAAAGATATGATTTTCAGGTATTCTTTGTTTAAACCTTAATTGACCTTAAACTATTTAACGAGATCCTTGTAACTCTTTTTTTAAAAAAAAATATTATTTTTATTTCATTTATGTGTTTTAGAAAACTCAACAAAAGGTCGGTACCTAAATTCAGTAAAAATGGTTGTCTAAGCTTATTGGTTACAATCTTGTTGTTGTGGAATACAGAACGAGAAAGGGGAATCTGATGGCTAATGTATTGTCTAGAAAGACTGAAGAATTAGATAAAGAGGAGTGATGAGCTATCACCACCAATATTAGTTAGTTGGGTAAGGAAGAATTAAGTAGTTCAACAAATTTTCCAACAAATAGAAAATGAAATAGTGGGTTCCTATATAAATCGACTTAGGAGAGACATATTATTGTATAAGAAAAGAGCTTATATGAGCAAATAATGTCCCTTTAAAACAACTATCATGCAGTACATATATGATAATTCAATAGTTGGCCATTCAAAGTATGAGAATGAATATTTTTAGGTGAGGATGAATTCTGATATAAAAACTATCTTAGACAATGTGAAGAGTGTTAAAAAGCTAAAATAGTAAACATTAAACCTTCTAGCCTACTGCAACCCCTTTATAAACCATAAAAACCCTGGACCTTTATCTCTATGGATTTATTAAAGGCCTACCTAAATCTAACTACTACTTTTTTATACTAATAGTAATAAAAAGCATTATCCAAGTATACTTATTTTATACCCTTAGTTCGTCTCTACATGACCTTTAAAGTCACCCAAATATTCTTACAGTATTTTATAAGGCTACATGGACTTTCAAAAAACATAGTCACTAATCGAGACCCTGTATTCATTTGCAAATTCTGAAGTAAGTTATATAGAATCCAAGAGGCTCAATCTCATTTATCATTTTCCCACCACCCTTAAATTGATAGACAAGTATAAATAACCAACAAACCCTAAATGGTACCTCTATTATTTTACAGGTGACAATACCAAGGAGTGGTCAAGATTGTTCACTATGGTTGAAAGATGGTACAATACCAATTACCACACATCTCTAAAAACTTACCTTTTTAAGGTTGTCTATGGTTATACCCCACTAGGTCTTGTCATTTATATTTTAGGGCTTACAAACAATAAAGTAATAGATAAACATCTTAGAAAAAGATAAAAAAAATACTACAAACCATCAAAACAAATCTATAAAAAGCTCAAGAATGATAAAAATCACAATTAAGGAGATTAATTTATAAGAAAGGGAATGTGTATACTTCAAAGTCTAACCATGTCTCCATTTGGGATTACAATAAAAAGAAAAAATAAATTAGTGTTAAGATACTTCGGGCTTTTTAAAATCAAAGTAAGGGTTGAGAATGTTGTTTACCATCTAGAGTTACCTAAAGGGACTAAAGTCCATCTAACTTTCCATATCTCAATATTAAAGAGAAATTGGTAAGAACAAATAGTTAGAGTGATAACTCCCTCTATTTGATTTGAAAAAGAAGTTATAACCAAACACAATAAAGATAGTAGATCATCGAGAATGTCTTAATAGATGAAAGACCAAACATGAGCTCTTAGTTAGGTAGGAAGGTCAAAATAGAGAAGACATAATTTAAGTGGATGAATCATTGCTAAAAAAGTCTTACCTTTACCTTGAGGGGCAAGGGTTTTTTTTTTTTTAAGTTTAAAGGAATTGTAGCAAACCCATGAAAGGATCTAGTAAAAAGACTTAGCTCGGTTATCTATCTCTCTCTCTCTCTCTCTCTCTCTCTTATTTTTGCATTTTTGGATAAATTGGTTATTTAACATAATTAGTTGACACGTGTTCTAGTTGATATTTTGGTCTATTACACAACTACATCTTATGATGAAATGAAAGTGCTTTCAAGAGCTATAAAACACCAACATTTTAAAAAGTAGACTTGGTCAATTGTAGTTCAATCCAATATCTATAAAAATCTAGTTTAATATCAATTTAAAATTTAAATCTTTAATTGTTATATTATATCAAAGCATTGTTCTTAAATGTTATTGGTTGATGTTATATTAAGACTAAATATTAATTTGAGTTGTTGAGCCTATACATATTATATTATTTTCTTTATAAAAGGAAATAATTGTTCTTATAAGGTGAAATATTAGAGATACTTAAAACTAATTTATAGGTGTTTGTCAGATGATACACACTTTAAACTAAATTGCATGAAGTTTCAATATAGAGAGATCACCTATGTCTATGAAAATATTCACGTGATAGTTGTGCAGGTAATCATTAGACATGATAACACCAAGTTATCTTATATAAGGAATGTATGTTTTGATCTTGACTACACATTTTCTTAATCAAGGTAATAAAATGGGTATATATTTGATATACCATAAAATTTATGAATGTATTCGAGTGATCAAAAGAGGATTCATCACCATGGATGAATTAGGAAAAATGGTCCACCTATTCTTTAATAATATTGATTATGAAATCCCTGTGTATGGTATAAAGAGATTTAAAAAGAGTTTGAATATTATAAAACAAATCAATAACTATAATGTTGAGAATAAATATGATTTGACAGAGCATACACTTTCCATGCTTAAATGTTCAAATCAAAACATTCTTGATAAAATGATAATAATTACACCAATAAACCAGTCACTAAAAGATTCAGTTATACCACTCATGAATTTTCTTATGACAAGTTACTAGACATCACACTTAATATTCATATATAAATCAACAAATTATTGAAGTAGTAATAAATTAAAATTTTAATATATTTAATTATAATTAATTTAGAATTGTGATTTATATTTAGATCAACATATTAGGGAATCTAATAGGTCACACACATAAATAACTATTAGTAAGAACTTAAATTGAGATGATTAATCAAGTATAACTTGATTGTAAATAAATTTTAGAGATTAAGAACTAGAATGTAATTTACATAAGAAGTATAATTATACACCTCAAAAAAATCAAGTAAAGACATGATTGAATAAATTTATAAATCTGTCCTGAAATAATATATGTGATATTTTCAAGAGGCAAAGTGATATTTTATCATTTATAATGTTAGTAGATTTTTTTTCTCATATTTTTATAATGACCTAGTAATGAAAGATTTAATATGATCACATACACTAGAAAACACAGAAAAAAGCTAGCACTTAAGGCATAATAGTCTCTCTTTGATCTGGTGATTCATGAGATTTACTGTTAGAGACTGAAAAATTAGACGGCTTGTGGTTTATGATAATTTAACATTGAAATGTTTATCTAACCTAGGAAAGAAAAAATTATTCTCTAAGTAGTCTTTGCACAAACCTTAAACGACTTTAGATTGTCTAATAAGATCCTTGAAACCTTAATTTTTTTTTAAAATTACCATTTCATTGCGTTTATATATTTTGAAAAACTCAACAATGATATTAAATTCCTTTGAATTTGAGTTAAAGGCCTTGGATTATAATTCTCCTTATGGTGAAGAAGCATGATGAAATCTCATGAAATCATTGAAGAGTTAGATCTTGAAGCTATAAAGGCAAGTGAAAAAAATAATTCATTGCAATCCCTTCAACTTTATTATAAAATTAAAGTCAAAAGTAAATATTTGTTTGGATTTTCAGGCATTAATGAATGACAAAACCATGGCTTTTTTAGTCATGTAAAGTTGTTGAATGGAAATTTCATGTGGTTATATCATTACTAGGATTTGGTTTAAGGTATTGTAAGCAAGCTATTTTTATTATGCTTTTTCTTTAATTGATAATTTTTTAAAAAAATTGAGTTTCTTTATATTTGTCGAGTGATTTATTATAAAACTAATATAAAACCCATCACGAGGTAGTTTTTTTTTATATTAAATTTAGTTAGAGAGAGAACAGTGGATCATATAAGTTAATTGAAGGTATTTGTTAGTTGTTCCTTAATCTTTAATATGTCAAGTAACTATTTTTATTGTGTCAAAGAACTAACTAATCCCTAAATACTTCTTTAAGTAAAAGCTCTTTAAACTTAGAATTTGCACAAAGACTCACCATTACCTTATGTATAATTTTATTATTTTAATTAGTTAAAATTAATGAGATAGTGAGATTTGAACTCGTGACTATTTGGTTATAAAACTCTGATATCATGTCAAATAATCATCTCAACCTAAAAACTTAAGCTATTAGATAAACCCTAATAATAGTTTTATATTACTCCAGTATAAATGTTGTTTTTTTAATTAAGACTTATTCTTTAAGTATTGATTGCAATTCAATTTATTATCATCAAATATATATAATTGAATTGCAATCGATACTTAAAGAATAAGTATATGTATTGTTGCTGTGCAGCTTAAAAGAAATGGTGCTTACAAATTTTAGTGGGCATGTTAGATTCACTATGCTTATTACAATAATTACTTCTAATACTTAAGCTTTTCCCTCTATTTCTTTGTTGTTAATCTAAAGTTTGATTACATGTTTTGGTGTTGGTTCTGGCTTTGGTATAAGCCAGGTTTAGGGTTAATCTCTTTTCTTTTTGTATTTTATATTCATGTTTATTACTTCTGGTTTGTTTGAAAAAGAAAAATCGGCTAAAATAATGCTACTTTTTTAATAGTGGATTGTTTTTATTTGAATAGGTCTAACTATGCAGGTTTTATGGAATGGTTCTAAAATGGACATATTTAAGCTTAGTGGAGGAATCAAGCAAGGATTTTTTATATCTTTTTATATTTTCGTGTTATGTTTAGAGAGGTTAGTGCATCTTATTCAAGATTCAGTTAAGAAAAGGATTGGCATACCTTTAAAATTGGGAGGATTTAGTCCATTGGTGTCTTATCTTTGCTTCTTGGATGATATGGTATTGTTCTTTGAAGCTTTTGTTGAGCAGGTGATGATCATAAAATTAGGTATTTTCACTTATTAGAAAATTTTAAAAAACAATATTATCCTAATAACACAAGTACATTTTTTTTTAATGAAATAACATAATTTGATATTTGTCACGATTAAGAAACATGATATTTAAAGTTATCACAATCGGGAAAAGTGATATTTCAAATACAATGTTAAATAGGCTAGAACAAATTATAATAAGGAGAGAGTAAAGAGAAGAAAAAAGAGACCTTAAAGACGCATCGAAACTCCAATTACAACATCATTGGTATCATTGAAAAGACCTCGATAAGAAGGTCTAATGACATCAAGAAAAGTCATCTACCATGACTAGAGTTGGCCATGCTCTTCATTCAAAAGCAAATGAGCAGTTACAATGAAAAGAAAAGATATATAAAAAGAAAGAAAGAAAGAGACCCTTAAGGCATATCAAAGTTATGATTATGATACCATTGATATTATTGAAAAGATCTTAATAAGATATATCTAATAACACCAAGAAAGGTCATCAATGATAACTGGAGTGGGACACACTCTTTATCCAAAGGCTAGTGAGCAACTACAATGAGGAGAGAGGAGAGAGACAAACAGAAAAAAAGATACCTCAGAAGCTCACTAAAGCTTCAATTATAACATTATTGGTTCTAAAAGAAAGATCTCAATTATAAAAATTAAATGACACGAATAAAGATTATCAACGTTGATTGAAGTGGGCCATACACGCCCCTCAAATGCAATTGAGCCACTTGTATGGCCCACTCTAATCACCATTACTGAATGTTTTTGCTGTTGTTGGATCTTTCTCATCGAGATCTATCCAATAGTACTTGTGGTGTTGTAATCGAAGCTTTAGTATGTTTGTAGGGTCTTATTCTTTCTTTCATTTACTTTTTGCTTATTGTAATTTTTCACTTGCTTTTGGACAAAGAGAGTGGCCCACTCTGGTCATCATTGATGACCTTCTTTAGTGTTTTTAGCCTTTTCTTATCGAGATCTGTCTGATAGTATCAGTGGTGCTATAGATTTGAAAGCAATAGATTTATTCTGTCTTCGTTTATACATAGGAGAGCAACACGTCAGACTTACAAGTTTATTATTGAGAAGGTTCAGCAAAGGTTTGCTGGGTGGAAAGCAAAGTAACTATCAAATGGCAGGGAGTTACCTATCAATGATTTGGTCAAGTGGAATGATGTTTGTCAACCTAAGAAGAATAGGGATTTGTAATTTGCAATCTTAGGATGAAGCCTTTGTGTTGAAACTAGGCTGGAGTTTAATTACTCAACCTAGTTCGTTTTGGGTTCCATTTTTACGTTGGCAAGTATTCCAGAGGTGTTCCAGTTTTAGGAGTTACAACGAGGAGCAATATTCAGTTTTATGGAAGAGTATTGTTGTTTCGGACAAGCTGAAGTCAGAAATCTATTGTCGTTTTGCTTTGCTTCTTTATAGCCATATGACACACATTTCAACTTGCTTTCAGAAAACACGAGTGAGTTCACATGCATAAACCATAAAGTTAATAGGTGCAGAAATCCTTGTACCAAAAATAAACTTGAAGCTCAGCCAAGTTTCCCAGGCCATTGCCTGCGTATTGAATCTAAGCTGACATGAAACTCTCAGGCTGGCGCACAAGCTAGCTGATATCATTTTTCCACAGTACTTACATCAAGTATATTCGTTTGCAACAATTATTTCATCCAAATTACATATTTGTGCGCAAATTCTGATGGAATGACTACTGAAGTATTATAAATTGAATGAGGTAACAAGGCAGCTGAAAGAACTGCAACAAGTAAACCAATCCAAAGCTCACACTGATAAAATTACAACGACCCAAAACGGGAAGATACAAGAGGATTCACTAGTCATAAAATCTGATATTATCTGGCATCCAATGCTTGTTTACCAATAAGGTACAATGTGCTCATTTGGGAACATCTTCACTCCCCTTCACTTAAAATTGGGACAATGAGAGGTTTCATTTGTGCTAAATACACAATGGCCCACCTGACGCACAACAAGAATAAAAAAAAAAAAAAAAAAAAGAATAAGTGTAACAGGAAACAACTGCATGCAGTTCTCAATAAGAAAAAAATAACCTGAACGACAATTGACCGAACAGGTTTCCCAACTATGCTCCAGGAAAGAAGATTAAAAAAATGAAAATAAAAATTTCAGTGCAAGCAGTTGGTGCAAAATCTGAGGAAAATAGCTTATTTATGCTTTCACTACATTGACAAAGTGCAAATATTATTCAAACAACAACAGAAAAGGAAAGGAAAGGGTAAAAAATATAAATGGGTAAACTTAGGTATGCTTTGAAGGTGCAATTCATCTACATGAACCCGTTCCTCGACAATTTCACTTTCAAAAATCATGTAAATCATAACTCTTGCCATTTATGAACATGCCACGGAACTAGGGTGTCCTTGTACATTCAAATCACTGAGAAATAAAAGAGATGATTGTTTTCTTATGGCAAAATATAGCAGCTCCTCCTCCACCGTGACGTGGGATTCTGTTACTGTCAGGCTAATTGTCGCAACAATGGTAACAAAGCAGAACCCCCAAAGTTGGCAATAGAGCTTTCTCAACTAATTCTAAGCCCAATGGGAAGGAAACATATATGAAGAAATGAACAAATTTGTTAATGCACAGTTTCAATTTACCCTAAACTACATAATGGATAAAAAAAATGAATAATTTTCTGAGCAGCTACTGACAAGTATGAAAATCACAGGCAGATATGCTGTCAGCCTAGGGAAACTTTTGGAGAAAGGGCATAAACAGGACTAGCACTCAATAAAATTGAGTAATGGTCATGGTTTTACAACATCTTCATGAAATCCCGTTATTGTATAATCACTCTTCTAAATTTATGGATGCATGCATGCAGCTGGACACTAACCACATATCCAGGACACAGATGATCAAAAATCAAATTCCTTCTACATAGAAAATGAATACAATCATAGAAAAAAAGAAAAATGCATGCCAGTACAAACTTACATCATCCAACAACAGACTGTTGCTGTTAGGACCAATGTTAGGTGGAGCCTGAAATGATAAAACCAAGATTAGCTATATTGCATAAGAAGAAAAAGAACAAGAGATGACCATACAGAGGCCATATTCACTTAATTAAATCTGAATGACTTAATGCATACAGTCTTATTTATTGGCTAATTAAAAAGATCAGACAAATACAAACATATGATACTTAACATGCATGAGCATTGGATTGTGCTTTAATCCAACCTATCATTGAGCAATTGTACCGTGCATACTTCAGCACAGACACAGAACTAGAATTGGTGGCTACAAGAATCAGCATTTCCAGACAGTGTTTTTCACACGCAGAGCCAGTTCAACATAAGAGTCTGATGGTACGCCAGGGGTACCATAATACTAGAATCAGAGGCATTTAGGTTATGTTTGGCGTGACTTTTGGATTTTGATTCTTTTGACTCAAAGAAAAAGTCACAAATATATCTGGTTAAGAATAACTTTTAACTTAGATCAAAAGTTTGTCACAAAAGTGAGTTAAAATTTCGAGCTTTTGACTTATGAATTAGTACGTATGCTACTTCCCTTCTTCAAAAGAGTTGTTTTGAATTATTATTATTATTATTTTTACCAAACATACTTCTTCATAAGTTGGTGATGAAAAATAATTTTTGAATTATGACTGAAAATCAAAAGTTAATTTTCACAAGTCATGCCAAAAGGACTCTTAGTCAATAAAGATTAAAGACATGGCTTATGATTTTACAAGGATGAACTTGGAAATACGCAGGCAATTGAGAAACAGAAATTAGATACCATCAAACGTGGATTCTCACAACTAATTGAAGAATAACAAAGAACATGGAATCCGCCATTTTGATCATCAATACCACAACTAAACCTGGCGGTTAGCTCATCGCAGCAACATGATAACAGAGAAGCTACATGCTAGAAACTCTTATCGATGGTTAAGTAAAATTGGCTATGATCAAGATTTGCATTGGTATTTTACAGTTGAATTAAATTGATATGGCAACCTCTAACAATTAACAACCTAAAAAGAAATAACCAACTTGAATCGATTAAAGAAAATGAAGCGTACAAATTGGTAGAGGGTCCTCTGTTGCAGCAGATTCTGGTACAAAGCGAAGCGATTATCCCAATCACTGCGAAAATCAGTGTCGTTACGAAAAAACCCATCCCTCTTTATTCGATCTCGAGATTTCTTTCTGCAAAAGTAAAATTTATAGTTAGAAAAACAAAGAAAAGGAAAAGAAAACCGTATCGGCATCGGTATCGTTATCGGATCTCACTTGGGAATTTGATGATGAAGCTTCCTGTGCTTCGTTGTTCAGGTCCCTCGCTTCGCTGTCGCGAGATGCAGCTTTTTTCTCTGAATTTAGAATGACAATAATAATTGTAATCCATTAATCCTGAACCTTCCCGCTGGCCCAAATATTTGTAATTCAATCTACGTGGGTTTCGGTTAACGAGGCCCATATCAGCCCATTAAATGATTAAAAGTGACCATGTAAGGTTCTGATTGCAAGATCTTTTTCACTAGATGACTGAATTGTAATTTATAAAGTTTAAGGACCAAAAGACTTCCAAATAGGGACCAATTTATAGATTTAAATAAAATACACAGATTATTTAAAAATCACAAAGTTAAAACGACTAATAAGTTCTATCTAGGTGACGAGACTAGCCTTAAAAACTCTAAAATACACAGATTTACGTGTTTATTAGAGTCATGATAATAAGTCTAAAATAACTAGGTTGATCTATAGGGTGTCTAGAAATGCATGGCCAAGACCATTTAAAATTTAATGTCTCGTTCACCGAGCCAAAAGGCTCGTGAAAGAGAAGGGGCCTTTTGTTCTTCTAAGAGGCGCAAAAAATGTGCGAAAGACTTTGATGGAGTACTTACTTTTCTTGCTTTGCACTCTGTTATGGCCTTTCGATCTCCCTTGTAATTAAAAAAAAATCAAATTTTATTTTACAAATATGAAAATTTTCTCCGACTTAGTTACAATAGCAATATCATAGTATTGTAATACTCCTATAATTATAGCTCCACAGTAATTTAAATAAATGACTAACAACTAAGAAAATGATTTCTTAAAAAAATAAAAAGAAAATGAACCCAAAGATACATTATATAACACATTGAAACACTATTTTGAAGAAATTTTATTGTAGAAAGCATAGTTATTAAACTTGCTTGATTTTATGGATCGAACTTTGATCACGGATCAATCAGTCGTGTTGCTCGAAATTCATGGATGAAACAAAATTACAAGGCTGTGGTAATGAGAGGGTAACGCTGCTATATAACCATAATAACGATCATAATAACGAGTCTATAACATATCACTTGCAAAATTAATGTCCTTCATGGTTTTTCACCAGTAAGTTATCGTCTATATTTAACAAGCTCGTTCTAGCTCTAACAATTAACAAGGATAAAAAAAAGATAGCAGGCGGCGATGAAAAAAAAAATAAAATTTACTCGGTTTGAGGCATTCAGTGTATCTTCTACATTTATACTGTTAGTACCCGAATGTCGAAGGTGCAAGTAAACAATTCTCGCTGCAACTTCTTTTCACCATTGAATGGTTTAAACAAGAGGAGCAGTATGAAGAGAGGGAAATTTTACCCAATGATTAGATTAGACGAACAGACAACATTAACTTTTAGAAAAATGTGCATAAACTGTGATGACAGAGAGAGAGAGAGAAGAACATGGATTCGCCTCTCCCTCTCTCTTTCTCTCTCTCTACCTTTTTTCTTTTGGTGGGTGGCCGGGGGCGGAGGGATTTGAAAAACAACCATTACTTCCCGCGATCAGAATCTGAATTGGGGGTCAACGTCCATCGCCCAGGTAAACTTTGCTAGGAGAGACTTGTTGAATATCTGTAACAAAAGCATAAGATAAGAAGCAGCTTGACTTGGACAGTCACTGCCACAGTACCAAATAGAAGAAAACGGTAAACAGAAGTAAAGCATAACTGTTGGTTAAATTATTTCATCCCATAAATAATTTCAGAAGCAGTTCACCTTATCAATAGGAACTTCATGCCGCTTGCACCACGCAACTGTGATCCTAGGATCAAGGTAGTTAATCTTGGACGTCCCCAATGCCACTGTTTTCAGATCCTCTTTGGTCTTCATGGCCATTTCCATTTTCTCAATCTTTTGATTGGTTGTTGCTATCTTCTTCTCTATTCTGAAAATCAATTCCAAGAATCATTAAGAACCATCAAGTATACACAAAATACCCGAGCACAGGGGCAAAAGTTATATTACGCTTCAGGAGTCAAGCTCCTCTTTTGCTTTCCATCTGCACCCTTCAATGGGGGCTTCCCCTTTTTGGCCCTGTCTAGATCAGTTTTCAACTCCTTTAGCGTGCTCTGCAAGCAAAACATGAGTCAGCTTAAAGCATGGACTCCACAAACACAGTATGCAGTAAGAAGGAATGGGCAAAGTTTCCAATATGCAAAGGGCAACAGTATGCTGAAGAAAGAGTTGGCTTGGCGATCTACACGCTATCATAATAAATCCATGCATTCAAAGAAGAGAGAATAATAAAACGCAACCAGGAATTCCTCAAGTTAGATTTTCTCCAAATTTCTCAAAAAATGAGGGCCAAAAATTTCTGGTAGAGTTCTAAAATTAATTACCTTAAGTTCCTCAATTTTCTCAGTCAATCTTGACATTTGTGCATCATGAGATTTTGAAATGGTTCGTTGATGATTACAAATGATTGCAACCTGCAGAAAAAAAGAAGCCATCATTATAGGTGCAAGAGCTGCAGCTAAAAAACACTACCAAAAGTCCAAAAAACGTTTCTGGCCACAAACTGGCTTTACCTGTTTGTTTGCTTGGTTGTAAATGACAATTTTTTCAGCAACATCACCATCTTCTGTTTCCTCATATAACTGTTTACACGCCAAATATAACCCCAACAGCATGTAAATTCACATGCTTCCAAGTGGCCCATAAGAAGTTGATTATACAACTTCAATGTAGTAATTGATCTCAGCTTGAAACTTACCTTTTCATCCAATGTAATTGATGCATTGTATGTACGAAAAACTTTTGCTGTGAGGCCAGGCATGAGCTCTTTTAGGTGAGCATTTAGTTTAGATGTATCCAGTGAGTCAAAAAGATCATCAGTTTGCTTTTTTGCTGAAGAAGAAAAAATTGCTCATCAGTCCTGCTATAAGATTTTAGTAACCTAATCTTAACTGCCATTTACTCACCAACTTGAAAATGTCCAATTGCCTTGTACACAGGAAGCTCAACCTCGACCGTGTTTTCATATCGAATTGAATCTTTACCAAGGAAGTCAAACTGAAGGGTCAATCAGAAGCGAGTATTAATGCTAGCAATTCACTAGAAAGGTTAATGTAAGTATATAGCCAATCAAATTTAGGCAACTCAAAACCATGATACTTCACTTAAAATCTACTGTCCATAAAAATAAAACCACCATACCTTCAGCTTATTTGGAGGGATGCACTCAACATTTGCTACTTTTAATGTGCAGCAACCAACAGTATCAGCTTCATCATCATCCTATAGGCAGCCAATCACAGAATGAAGAAAATTTGATGACGTTCTCACTCAAAATGCATATATGATCAATAAAACTAATTCCTACAGGAAATCTCAACACTGCTCAGTTGGGAACCCAATAAGAAGCAAACACAAACCAGCATAACAAAATGTGTTTTTGGAAACACTTGCTAAGTTCTAACAAGAAAAATAAAACACATACTGAATACATTTTTTGGGTGATTAGGTCCATGAAAAATATTTGATGGGTTTCAATTATCCTAGGAAGAGGTCCATGACTTTTAGTGATATTCCCTTGGAATCAAATGCAATTTTAAATTCCTACAGCCTGAAAATATGTTTCAATTATTGTACAATTCAAAAAATAGCTGTTGGTTTCACTTCACCACCTCACCCTAGAAAACCTCATAGCAGAATTAAAACTAAATTGTAGACCAAAACACAAGCCTATGATCTGCTCAAGGCTGAGTTGCCACGTAGAAAGGGGAAGGTAAAAAAGAGTCCAGGCATTTTGAAAAGCAACAGTGGCATTTAAATTTGGAGGATGTGATAATTGATAAACTGAATGTGATTCAGAAAAATCAAACTAGTTTGAGGCCTGAATCCATTCTTATCATTTGGCTTTCTGCAGACCATATTCACACCCAAAGGCTGAAATTAACTTGTCAATTTGAAGCACCAGGTTCATTATGCAAGTAAAAGCCTCATTTGTCTTTAAACATTCTACCCTCCTCTGTGAAAGGAAATTCCAATGACAAGGCAAGAATACATTCTCCAAATAAAAAGGTGTTATATCCAATCTAAAAGGCCCAAATCCACTGCCAAGGGTTCAAGAAACTTGTTTTGTTGGTTGTTATACCTTCTCATTACCCGCCCTCAGAGCTAGCTTATCAATAAGATAGGTTGCCACTGCTATTTGCCGCTTTGTAATATCTTTACTTGCAAAATCCTTTGTGTAAGCTGCTCTGATGTTGTGTATATAGTCCTGCACTCAAAATACAGAAGCTAAAGACAAGTTCCTCAATCATATCACAAGTTACAACAACCGTAAGCTCATAAATCAGCACCTTCAACTTCCTTGCTTTCTCGTATTTCTCCTTGTCACTTTGCCCCTTCAAGGAACTGCTCGCAGCTAAGAATACATACTTGAATTCTTTTGGATTGATTGGATCATTCCAGAATGCCAACCATGTAACAGTATTATCATGCTTCACTTCTTTCCACCTGCAAAATTTTCACAAGTTTCCACTAACCCAAACAGTACTAATTTATCAACAGAAGCTAAAGAAGTTTCTCCCTTCTATTCTCCCCCAATTTGAAAGAGATAGTAAGAAACCAAACCTTTCACCAGGAATAGGACATTCTGGGATAGGTGCATCCTTTCCAATATTTATAGTAATGTCACTGGGACGAATTCGGCTTTTCAGCTTCCCCATCTGGTATATACCAAAAGTTCATGGGAAAAATTACATGACAGTGCAAATTCAATCATTAGCGGCCATGAATATCAAAATAAAATGTAGTCAAAGCTGAAAGCTCTATGTCTCAGTTAATCATTAGAAAAAGTCAATGGAACCTTTGGATGCTCTCCCCGTCCTCGAAATAGACCCGGTGGTTCTACTCTGAAATTCCCAACCTGGGATGAGGTGATCAGAATTGGCACAATTAATATGCAAGAGGTGAGAAGTGCGTTAAAACAAAATGCAAAGAGTTAAATTAATAAAATCTGCATTAAGAAACCCATTATTGTTTAAAATGTATGACCCCGAAGCAGAAATCTACTTGCACACATGCACATGCGCACTCTTATGCATACACATGTTCTCTATATATAACATTTCCCAAATAATGCTAATAAAAACACTTGATCCACAGATAGTTACCTTCTCTTTAACACCATTAACAATGGCCCACATGTACTTCTCCTCTTGCTTCAATTTCTCTTCTTTCAAGACCTTTTTCTCCTACATGAACAGAAAATACTGATAATCATAGAGAATCATAGAGAATGACATTAAATGAAACTTATTCTCAAAGAAAATGGTAGTGATAATTGGTAAGGGTTATTTCCATGAAGCAATTGAAACTGCCAGAATCTCCATGATTAGTGCTTGGTTAAAGATAGAGGATGGAAAGATCCCCTCCTGCTCATTGGCAGAGAAAAAGGAATTAATATAATTCCACATTTTTACACAACAATAGCAACACTTGGCAAGATTTCTCCTAAATGTAAACCAAGTATATGAGCTGGCAGGCAAGGGTAAGTGCAAATGATGTTAATTGCTCACTCTTGCAGACTAATATGGTTTTGCATCTCAATCGCACGCAATGTTGTATGTGTACCAACTTACTTCAGTACTCATTTGTTTCTTCTTCTCCTTTTCTTGCTGATGCCATTCATATATGGGGTTGAAATCACAGTCATCTAGCTTCTGTATTACATGATTTTTCCCTAGTAATTTACGCCAATCGTTCCAAAAGTTTTGAAGGAATTGTGGTTTTTGAACATAGTCTGTATCTTTCATCACTGCAAACATGGTTGCAACCTGCAGTTAAAAGATCAAAGTTTAAATGTATCTAGCACCAAACATACAAGGACAAATTTGAAAACTTTTAATGTACATAATAATAATCAACCAAACAAGGAGCAAGCAGCAGAGGTTAACTTGTCGACACAAAGGACATAATAAGGCAACATAAAATTGAATCATACTTCCTCTTGTTCAGGAGTCAAATCAATTGGTTTCCCCTTGTAAAGAATCTTAACCCCATGAGGCTTGTATGGAGGTGGGAAGATGACACCATTGTGAACTAAGGTAGTCCATTTTTTCTGGCCATCACTGGAGCCAGGCTGCACTTTTGTTGACTTTGAATATTTTGAATTTTTCATTTGTTTCTTGTTCTTCTGAGTCGTCTTCTTCAATGACGAAGAAACAACTTTTGTAACCTTTTTCTTTGCAAATGATGATTTGTTAGCTGAGGAGTCCGCCTTCTTCATTCTCTGGGAAATTGTAAGGTGATCATCATCATCTGCCTTCTGCTCAACCTTGACAGTGACTTGCTTAACTTTTGTTGTTGTACATGCATCTAAAAGTTTTGGTTTTTTAGCAGAAGAATGGTTTGAAGGAACCTTATGATCCATAGGTCTCTTAGTTGGCACCACAGAAGATTTCTGTTGCTTGTCATTTTTAGTAGAACCATTTAGCTGACTTTTAGAAGGCAAAGGTCTTATCTCACTGGATCTGATAGACTTACTACTTGATGTCCCTGCATTTGACTTCATTGCAAACCTCGAGGATAAAGGAACTTCATCATCATCTGAAGGCTCATCCTTGACATGAGCAGGTGCAGTAACCCCTTTATTGACATTGTTTGTGCTCCCCTTAATTCTAGAACTCAAGGGCTTATCATCCTCGGAATCCTCATCATCCACAATCGGTTTTGTCTCCTCCTTAACAGCATTTGAGACAACCTGTTTAGATGCCTGCTTCGACTGATCATTTGAAGAAGTGAGTGCTCTAGTATATGTCAGTGGTGACTTCAACGGGGATGCCTTGGCAGATGAAGCTGATGCTTTAGGGCTCCCTGTAGAAGATTTCATAGGGGATGCATTGGAAGATGGAATAGGCGATTTACCCTTCTGCAAATTCAAGCTTTGACCATTGGAATTCTGAGAAGATGAAGACGGTTTCTTCGCTTCAGGGTTTAATTGATTCTGCTTCGATGTTGAGTTACCACCCCTCTTGAAAACTATGGGCCCATCATCATCATCATCATCATCGTTGAAATTATTGGGAATTAGCTTTGGAGGTGCTTGAACATCCATTACAGTCCAACTACAGTCTGTTCTGGCATGTATACCACATCAATATCTGATAGAATTTACAACTTCAATTCATAACCCATAACGATATTGCCGATAGTAATCCACAACAACACATTGACTAGATTCTTAGATGCAGTAATATAAATGATAGAAAAATAAAACAAAAAACCAAGCTTTTAACATGCAAACTCAAAACTAAACCCAAATCAGAAACAGTAAATTCAACCACTAATTCAGCAAAGCTAAGCGATTGGTTTTTTAAAGAGAGGCCAAGCTAATACAGACACAAATTCTAATAAATAAATCAGTGAGCTGAAGACTATTATTATAATATTCATCACCATTTTAATTAAAAACCCGAATTGAAAATATTTCAAAATGAATCTAAACTAACAAATAAGAAACGCCCAATTAGCGATGGTAATAGAGATTCCAGAATCTCTGATATCTACTAATCTTTCATTTCTTCATTCAAATTGAACAAGAAAAAAGCACAGACAGCTCTTATATAGATATTTGAAAGATCAAAGAAAAGAATGAGCGCCTACCTAAACACGGATAATTAAACCGTGGTTGTATGTTTGTTTGTTTATAACAAAAGCGAGTGTAGCGGTGGATGAGAGGAGGCGCTGCGGAGCTTAGCAGCTAGCTATCGCAAAGTGTGGAGAGAGACCAAACACAGGCTTATTAAGGTGGATTTTTTGGGGGGGGCTTTGCAGCCCCTTCCTTCTCGGCTTTGCTGTGATTTTCTTTTTTGTTTGTTCGTCTAAAACGGCCACGTTCTGTGACTTCTGTCTGAGTTCAGTGTTTTTAATTTTTTTTTTCTTCTGATTTTAACAATCCAGGCGGACAGTTTTCTTTTCTTAAAATCACAGTTTCTAGGAGAAAACTAGGTCCTTTACTTGTGTTTCGTCCGGGTCATATGTTTTTTTTAACCCAAAAAAAATTGTATAAATAAATTCTTTTTTACATATGTTTTTGTAGTTAAAAAAATTCAACGTAAAACTAAAAAGTTTTTATATATATAATCAAATAAATCAAGAATTATATAGGTTAATAAATAAAAATAAATCATAAATATAATTAAAATTAAAATTAAAAAATAAAGAGATAAATATAGATATAGATCAAGATATTTAATTTCATAAAATATAATATTTATCCAGTTTTATTTGCTAAATTTATTTTTTAAATAATTTTTTATTCAAACAAACAATAATAGAATTTGACAAGAAGATTAAATTGATTAAATAAAATAAAAAAAAATAATATTATGTAAGACTGCACATATTAGAAATATTATCTGAAAATAAATATTATTTTTAAAAAATAAAGTTTATTTATGCAAAATACAAAAACAAATTATAAATATATCAGGAAAACTTCTTCAAAAATTAAATGCATACAAAATAACTAAAAAATGATCGTCATTAAAATCAGACTCTCAACAAAATAAAATAAAATGATTAGTAATTTAAATATAAATAAAATAAAATAAAATTTTGAGAAAAAAACATATAAAAAGCATTAATTTAAAAAATTAAAAGAAAAAAAAAGATCCAGCATTGTTAGAAGCAGCAAACCAAGCCAACCCACTTGGCCCATTTCATTAGAGCCCATGCAACTGGGTCTTTTTTTGCATAGTAATAAAATTATATATATGAACAGTCCGTCCACATTGCCTTGTGAGGGGACCCACAAAGTATTTTGCACATTGAATCCCCCACTCATTTTAGATCATTACTTAACTAGTTATTTAACTTATGTTTTTCCACGGGTTTGATATATTTTTTTCTTAAAAAATTGTATATGTAAGTTTTTTCGATGTGTTTTTGTACATAAAAAATCATAAGTGAAAATCAAAAAATTTATGTATATATCTAATTAAATAATTGAAAACTATTTATGCAACATAATAAAATTTATAAAGCTCAATTCCTAACCAACCGAAATTAACTAATCAAACTTGTGATTCGGGTCATCGACTTAATTGGGTTCAACAAATTTTTTTTATTTCGAATAGACACCTATAAAATTGAGAATCAACCAAATATTAAGGCAATTGGAAAAAAATCAAACTGAAACAAATTATGTTGCTAATTAATAATCAACTAAATATTAAATGATGAAATTAAAAAAAAAAACAAT
>Ga0325405_1001792_pt1 | contig 21999 bp, 13 predicted proteins | sample PopdelMetagenome_21_FD_205663 | JGI IMG/M metagenome (GOLD analysis project Ga0325405, IMG submission 205663) | Populus deltoides microbial communities from Bellville, Georgia, United States - Xylem-Control-R2 | ecosystem: Host-associated > Plants > Phyllosphere > Stem > Wood/Secondary xylem...
AGAACTTATTTATAAGAAAAGAAAAATAAAAGAACCAAAGTAAATTTCTTAAGAAATTTCAAGGATCAAAATGTTAATCAGCTAAAAATGCCATCTGCAAGCACAAATGTCAATTTTTAGTCAATTGACGGAAGGATACAATTACAGTAGTGATAAAAACAAAAACAAAATAGAAAATCGTTTTGTTGTGGTTTATTCACTCACATTATATCGTGGATATCGTGGAAGACAATTTCCATTCTATATTGTTTTTTATTTATTTTGATTATCTACTTTATTTCTTTTTACTTACATGGTTTGAAGTTATATTAATATACTTTTATATGCTAAGGTTTTTTCACTCTGCATACTCTCTAGCTGATACAAAGGGCCACCAAATATTTTGATATTAAGTTAAGAATGTATTTTGTAAAAATAATCTTAAATTATAGTTTAGAAATAAATTAAAAGAGCAAGGAATAAAATAAATATATAAAAAACAAAAAGCAATGTTGTACTAGGGCAAAAAAATTCATTTTCATCCCTCAAGTTTCGGCTCACACATTAACTCACCCTTAAAATTTATGGATGTTATGTTTCGATACTAAACTTTATTTTGTTCCTTATTTTTTCAACCTCCAAATATTAAAAGATGAAAAATAAAGTCACTCGTAAATAAAAAATAAAAGAAAAAGGTCAGTTAGGCATATTTTAGTCGCAAAAAAGACCAATATTGTTGTTAATGAGCTTATCTTGCATAGAAATGTTCCATGAAAATGGTTTGAATTTTTTATTTTACTAAAAAAGGTATCTTGATGGACTAGTGGTTCTTTTATTTTAATTTTGAATTTTTTGACCAGTTAGAGAATATTTATAGGTTATAAATAAGTTTAATGAGTTCATAGCATGTTTTATAGGTACTTTAAAGTAAAAAAAAAAGTTTGGAAATGAGTTTCTTCTAATACCAGAAATCAAATTTTGACTTATCGGCAATCGGAGGTGACCATGATCTGTATTAGAAGACGCATCGTTAAATATATATATATATATATTTTTTAAAAAATAAAGTCATCCACCTTACAAGTCTAGTGGGTATTTGAAAGTATGATAATAGTTATTTTTTCAAAGTACTTTGCTCGGAAATGCATTAAATTGTTTTTTAATTATTTTTAACATTAATATATCAAAATCAAAATGATATGAAAAAATAAAAAAAATATTAATTTGAAACAGATATAATAAATAAAAAAATATTTTTTTAAATACAAAAATAAACCAATCCTAGTCATGTCAACAATATGGCTTAAAATGTCCATTTATTTACGTGTATTTATTTTTGTGCTAGAAATCCTTCTAAATAATTTATTCATGATTTTTTTTTTAATTTCTAATTACATGTTTATTCCATGGTTATGATTGTTTTTTTATTGAAAAAACAATACTTATCATAAAAAAAATTTTGGGTAAAAAACATATATGAATAAAAAATTAAAGTTTTTATCAAATAAAAAACATTTTTTCCTTTTTAATTCAGTTCATTAGAATATTTAAAAAATTTATTTTAATTATTATTAATTTTTATTCAATAAATCATGTTGTTTATAAAAAAAACATGTTATTATCAAAACAAAAACAAAAAAATATATATAAATAAGAGGAAAGAAATTCTTCTAGAATTTTAATCATTACTTTTATAACAAGGATCTATTTTAATTTTTTTATAATTAAATAAAAATAGATTTTTGGAAATTTGCTACGTGGAATTGCAGGATCACATTAACTATTGATTATTGATCATAAAAGTGGTTTATATTAATATAAAAAAACCTGCATAGGGACCTTTAAATATAAAATGAATACTACAGGGATCGTGAAAGCATTAGGCCCAACACTGCTCGTCAGGCCCTCGCCTCTTCCTCTATAAATACCACACCAAAGCCACCTTTTTCTCGGTCTTTTGAAGCTCGAGGAGTCGTTCTCTTATTTTCTTTCTAGGGTTCCACTGGACGCACAAATACAAATCCAAATCCGTTAGTCTAAAAAATTAAATTAAAAAAATAAATAAAAAATAATTCAAACCAGAAACAGAAACAAAGAACCAGAATCCCTATGGAAGACCTTGACGAGTACGATCAACAGCCGATGAATGAAGATATGGAACCAGAAGAAGAAGACGCTGATGAGGAGATTACGCAGGAAGATGCCTGGGCCGTCATATCTGCTTATTTTGAAGAGAAAGGCTTGGTGAGACAACAACTCGACTCCTTCGATGAGTTTATTCAAAATACGATGCAGGAAATCGTTGACGAGTCTGCTGATATTGAGATTCGGCCTGAAAGCCAGCACAATCCGGGTCACCAGTCTGATTTTGCTGAGGTATTTTGCATTTTTTTTACTTCTGTTTGTGTTGTGTTGTGTTGTGGAAAAAAATGGAAATTTTACGATTTTTTTTAAAATTCTTCTTTACTAAATTGTGTTCCTAGGGTTTCTAGGTTGTTACTGGAGAGGCTTTAATGGTGTAACTTATGTAGTTTTGATGGTGGAATAGTGGAGTTATTCATAAAAAAGCTGCTAAAACCAGCATTTCAGTGTGGTCTAAGCTTTGATATTTTTTATTCTTTGATTGTTTAGCTTCTCTTCTTTTGAAAGAGAAGTATGATACAAATGCTAGAAATGTTTTTGCTCTAAACTTTTTTCTTTTCATTTGATAGCATCAATTTCTGTTTGGTGGTACACATGGGAAGGTTTAAAATTAACTCAAGTTTTTGAGAGACTGTTTTGGTAGATGGAGACTGTGCACAGAGAATCTGCTAACTAAAGAAGTTTGGGCTATTAGAAATTAGTAAAAGATTTTTGACTATTCTTTCCATCTTTAATTTGTTTGAAAACCTAAAAGAGCCTGAAAAGTTTAGATTAGAGTATCATTTGTCATTGCCCCTCCTCCTCCACCAAGATGATATCTTAGTTTGCTTTTTCTTTCTTTTTTTTCATTTAGAGGTAGCACTTGAATTATTTCCAGAGCTTAGTTCCAATTGACGTAGCCATATAATTGTTGACCTTGGATTAATTGTTGAGTATTCCTTAATTAGCTTTCGGGAAAACATATTTCTGTTATTTGTGGTTGAGTGGATTCTTAAATGGCAACATGATTTTCTTGTTAAATTAGTTATATGATTGAATCATAGACTTTGAAAAAATGAGTTTGGCTTTGGTGAAAATACAGTGAACAAATTAGTTGAAGTTTTAAATGAATGTAATTGTGGAATTAGGTCCAGAATTGGGGGATGTGTGGTCTTAAGATTATCTACTTTTTGGAGGAAAAATGATGGTTGTCCTGGTAGGAATTTTCAGGTGTGCTGGAAAGAGAAAAGCTTATAAGAATCTGTACATGTGTTTTTGTGGTTAGTTTTTGGTGCATCTGAATGTACAGGAATGCTAGGATTTTGAAGGATTATTTTCCATCGAGGTATTTATTGAGGGATAAAGATTTTTTTCCTTACATTGTCGTGGTACAATTCTTTGGGGGATTTTAGTGTTTGCCTAGCTAGTTTTGGCAGGATCAAAATGTCCTCTTAGCTTGAGTTTTGCTTTCTCAATTTGTTTCTTTTACGTGTCATATTCTCCAATATGCAATCCTTGCCTTTTCTTTCATCAATATATTTTTTATCCTACAGAAGAAAAGGAATGTTTGCTTTCATATTCACTGCGTTAGATGCTGAGAAAACTATAATTTTATATCTTTCTTGTTTTCTTGTTGGCTCTTAACACCGTTTGCTTTCATATTCACTGCGTTAGATGCTGAGAAAACTATAATTTTATATCTTTCTTGTTTTCTTGTTGGCTCTTAACACCGTGGGCTATAACTGCAGACTATCTACAAGATCAGTTTTGGCCAGATATACTTGAGTAAGCCCATGATGACAGAGTCTGATGGAGAAACTGCAACTTTGTTTCCCAAAGCTGCAAGGTTGAGGAACCTGACATACTCAGCTCCTTTGTATGTGGATGTTACAAAGAGGGTTATAAAGAAAGGTCATGATGGTGAAGAAGTCACTGAAACTCAAGACTTCACCAAAGTTTTCATTGGAAAGGCGAGTGTAATGAATTATTTATTTGTATGTTGATGAATCGAGCTGGCAGCTCAAGTCTTTACTGCATTGTTGTGTTTTATCAGGTCCCTATTATGCTTCGATCAAGTTATTGCACATTATACCAGAATTCAGAAAAGGATTTGACAGAGCTTGGCGAGTGTCCGTATGATCAGGGTGGGTATTTCATTATCAATGGTAGTGAAAAGGTTCTAATTGCTCAGGAGAAGATGAGCACCAATCATGTGTATGTGTTCAAGAAGAGGCAGCCAAACAAGTATGCATATGTAGGAGAAGTTCGGTCTATGGCAGAGTCTCAGAACCGGCCACCCAGTACCATGTTTGTGCGGATGCTTTCTCGGACTAGTGCTAAAGGGGTAAGGAATTGCTTGTGCTTGGATATATTGTTCTTGAGATTATTTCTCCTTTATAGACAGTTGTTTACAGTCTTCACATGATCTTGTTAACTGTGTTTATTGATGTTATTGCAGGGCTCTTCAGGGCAATACATCCGTGCTACTCTTCCATACATTCGAACTGAAATTCCGATTATCATTGTTTTTCGTGCTTTGGGTTTTGTTGCTGACAAAGACATTTTGGAACACATATGTTATGATTTCGCTGATACTCAAATGATGGAGTTGCTTCGGCCATCTCTGGAAGAGGCATTTGTTATTCAAAATCAGCAGGTACCATTTATTTATTTATTTTATTCAATGCTGTAAGGTAGTTGTAGTTCATAGTTGGAAGTGCTGTGATTTTTGTTCTGACCATGTTAATCAGCACGAGTGAATTGTGATCCTGTATGTCTGATGGTATTGCTTAAACCTCGGCTGTTAAAATGTGTGTTTTCCTATTGGAAAACTGAGCTATTATTTAATGTGGCGTTTCTGTCCTTTTTTCACACTTCTCTCTCAGTATTATTTAATCATGTCCAATAATAAAAATTCATAATTTCCTCTGCGAGCACTCATATAGGCACTCTGTTCCTTGTTCATATGTTCTATTGACCATTGAAATGACCTCCTTCTTGTTTTTTCTATCCACGTACATCTGTGATGGTTTATGTTACAAAAAGTTAGGATTATAATAGTACTGCATTTATAGAGTTTGTTATCCTCTGAACATGCACTGGATTACTCGATTCTGTTCAAGTCTACCTCCTCGCATGTTGCTAAGAACATTGCTCATTTTTTATTTGCAATGCTGATGGTTGATATGTTATGTGCTGTTGTTTGATTCAGGTTGCTCTTGACTACATTGGAAAGCGTGGGGCAACTGTTGGTGTAACTAGGGAAAAAAGGATTAAGTATGTGTTAGCAAATTTACTTGGGCGGCAAGATTCTTCTTAAGAAATTTTATAATGTTCAAAGATTCATCTTAACAGGTATGCCAAAGAGATTCTTCAAAAAGAAATGCTTCCTCATGTTGGTGTTGGAGAATACTGCGAGACCAAAAAAGCTTATTACTTCGGGTAAGATTTTTTATTTTGGTGGGATACTTACGTATGCATCTGGTGATATGGCATTGACTAACAAATTCTGTTCAGGTATATCATTCACCGGCTTTTACTTTGTGCACTTGGCCGGAGGGCAGAAGATGATAGGGATCATTATGGAAACAAGCGGCTTGACCTTGCTGGTCCTTTACTTGGGGGCTTGTTTAGAATGGTTTGTTTATGGTTGGAAGTATTGGTGGATTTTTTAGTGGGGTCTTGAAATTTTAGTGTGTTATATTATCTCATCCTTGCTTTCTTTGGGATGCAGTTATTCAGAAAGTTGACCAGGGATGTCAGGTCTTATGTGCAAAAGGTTTTTTTCCTTATAAAGCCTGCTTTCATTTGTTTGCAATTTACTTCAATTCTTCCATGGTGCTGACCTACATTTCTCATGGATGGTACAGTGTGTTGATAATGGAAAGGATGTTAACCTACAATTTGCCATTAAAGCAAAAACCATTACCAGTGGTCTTAAATACTCACTTGCCACTGGGAATTGGGGACAAGCAAATGCAGCTGGAACAAGAGCTGGAGTGTCACAGGTTTTTCTCACTTTTATTTTTTGTGTATTTCTTTGTTGTCTCCTTTCCTATCCTATCGGATTATGTATAACTTGATTTCTCTTTGCTTGTACTGAAAACAATTTTATGGCTTATTGCAAACAGGTGTTAAATAGATTGACATATGCCTCTACACTGTCACATTTAAGAAGATTAAATTCTCCAATTGGGCGTGAAGGTATCACTTTTCAGGATATTTGATGCTTGGGATATTTGGGCTTGTATAGATTTTTGCAAATTGTACCTCTCTCCTCGCAGCTGTTTGTTCCTTGGATCATGGTGTCAGTACTTTGTTTTTCTGTTACCATTTCTCCTCTTCAACTCAATTCTGGTTTTTCTAACCAGGGAAATTGGCAAAACCAAGGCAGCTACATAATTCACAATGGGGAATGATGTGTCCTGCTGAAACACCTGAAGGACAAGTTAGTATAGTATCTGGCTGTTCTATTATAAAATATAACCCACTCTTGCAAGTTGATAAATGTCCATTTCTCTGCTTCTAACGAGGCATATTTGCTGGTGACGCTAGGCTTGTGGATTAGTGAAGAATCTCGCATTGATGGTATACATTACGGTTGGATCAGCAGCATATCCCATCCTGGAGTTTTTAGAAGAATGGGGTACCGAGAATTTTGAGGTGCATACTTTTGAGTTCTGGGCCAGCGGATGCTGATTTCTGTTTCCATGTTCTTTTAGTATGATTCTTTCCCTTTAATTGCAGGAAATATCCCCTGCAGTTATTCCCCAAGCAACAAAAATTTTTGTCAATGGTGGCTGGGTGGGTATCCATCGTGATCCTGATATGTTGGTGAAGACATTGAGACGGCTGCGGAGACGGGTCAGTTTACTTGTTTTTGTTATTTTCTGGTTGTAATTGTGCGAACAAATCTTAGTTATTCTTCAAGAAGCAGAATATGGGCTGGGATCATGGGATGGCTGCATAAATTTTTGGCAGCACAAATGTTTTAAATGTGATCCTTCAGTTGAGAGGGGGAACTGGATATGGAACATTTGAGTGTGTGATTCTGCAAGCTTTATAACTGCTTTGGCTTGATCAGGTCCCATAGAGTAATATATAACTAAGAGCCAAACCCAAATGCAGACATGCAATGGAAGAGTAATCTAGAATTCTTCTTTGTTGTCCTGTAGCTTTCTTCTAGCATTTTGCTGTTTTTTGCCCATATTTGTAGTGGCTTTGAGTGAAGCAAAAAGTATAAATGGAAAATAAAATTCCAGAACAGGAAGAAATTAATTCATACATGTAAATGTAAAATTCCTTTGGAACATAATATTACTGATTTGATCCCAAAATGACATGATTTATAAGTGCTGTAATCTCTTGATTAAGAGAAACATTTTTATGCTTATTGACATCTCGCGGTTGCATCAAAGGGTTTAAACCCTTGTGGTGCATTTAATGAATTTAAGCACCTAAGAGCAGCCCACATCATACAAGATACTTGCCAAGAAGAGGATGTTATTGTGTAAAAGAATGTTTTGTATTTGAATGCTGATGGTCTTTTAATGTACAGGTTGATGTCAATACTGAAGTTGGGGTCGTTAGAGATATTCGCTTGAAAGAGTTGCGGATTTACACTGACTATGGCCGGTGCAGTCGTCCTCTATTCATTGTGGAGAAACAAAAGCTTCTTATAAGGAAGAAGGACATCCATGCACTGCAACAGAGGGTGAGTCATTTAATTTATAATGATCATCTTTTCAAATGTTTTCCTCTACAGCTGCTATATTAGTGCTATTTGTTATCTTTTTTTCTAGGAAACCCCAGATGAGGGTGGCTGGCATGATCTTGTGTCAAAGGGATTCATTGAATATATTGACACTGAGGAAGAAGAGACCACTATGATATCCATGACCATACATGTAAGTTAACTTTTGGAAAAAAGTCTCTTGCTCAAGTACATCCATCAGCCAATTCAGTTGGAAACTGGAAGCATCTGACAGAATTTGCTAAAATCCGTGTCAGGATCTTGTACAAGCGAGGATTAATCCAGAGGAAGCATATTCTGATACTTACACCCATTGTGAGATCCACCCATCATTGATTTTAGGTGTTTGTGCTTCTATCATTCCTTTTCCTGACCATAACCAGGCAAGTCAGTCAATTTCTTGTTTGAGGAAATTTGTCGGTGGCATGGTACCTGCTTGTATTTAATTATACATATTTGTTCTTGGTGGCTTGGTGCTATTAGTCCCCACGTAACACTTACCAATCTGCTATGGGAAAGCAAGCCATGGGAATTTATGTCACCAATTACCAATTTCGAATGGTATGTCTTTTTTTCTTTTTCATTCTGCACTGTTTTCTTCAATTGTTACCTTTAGCATTATTTCTACTGATTCATGCCTTTTGTCCATTCCTTCCATATTCAGGATACGCTGGCTTATGTTCTCTATTATCCTCAAAAGCCACTTGTTACTACAAGAGCCATGGAGCATCTTCATTTTCGGCAACTTCCTGCTGGCATTGTAAGTATCTGATTATATATTTGTGTTGCTTTTTTTCCCCACAAGAAGCTATGTTTATGGCTTTCTTTCTCTCTTTCTGCCTTAGAATGCTATTGTCGCGATTGCTTGTTATTCTGGATATAACCAAGAAGATTCTGTTATTATGAACCAATCATCAATTGATCGTGGATTCTTTAGATCACTTTTCTTCCGTTCATATAGGTAAGCAAGTTGATAACACATTTTGGCTTATGTGGTTCTTCTGATACTTGACAAAGTTTTTAACTGCTGACACCGTTTTTTAACTCACAGGGATGAGGAGAAAAAGATGGGCACACTTGTTAAAGAGGATTTTGGTCGCCCAGACAGAAGTAACACAATGGTGATGACTAGCATTCAATACTTGGCATTCCCTTGCTACTACTTGTTGAGCATTAAACTCAACTTTTTTTACAGGGCATGCGGCATGGCTCTTACGATAAATTGGATGATGATGGTCTTGCACCTCCTGTAAGGATACTTAATTCAGTTGTGGTTTTTTTGCCAGTTGTGAGAATTTTATTTTGAATTCATTTTCTTTTATTGCATTATTAGGGCACAAGAGTTTCAGGGGAGGACGTGATCATTGGAAAGACGACTCCAATCGCTCAGGAAGAAGCTCAGGGACAGTCTGCACGCTACACGAGGCGTGATCACAGCATAAGTTTACGTCACAGTGAAACTGGAATGGTGGATCAAGTAAGCTCTTATTATTTGAATTGCCATGTTTTGATTGAATTATGGTGCCTGTTGCTTTCATCATGGGAGCTGATTAATCAAAAAAAATAAAAAAATCCTATTGTAGTATCTTATCATATCAGAGGAAGTGTGGATCATATAATTACAAGTAGCCAGCTGTTTGAAATAAAAACATGTTGCACATAAATTTGGAAGTTTTTTTCCCCCAACTGCAACCTGCCTGCCTTTTCTGATTGCTTTTTGTCTTTTGCAGGTTCTGCTTACAACAAATGCTGATGGGTTGAGGTTTGTGAAAGTAAGGGTCAGATCTGTCCGCATACCTCAGATTGGAGACAAGTTTAGTAGTAGGCATGGTCAAAAGGGAACTGTTGGCATGACTTACACACAAGAAGACATGCCTTGGACTGTGGAAGGCATCACTCCTGATATTATTGTCAACCCACATGCTATTCCCTCTCGAATGACAATTGGACAGCTTATCGAGTGTATTATGGGAAAGGTTGCAGCACATATGGGAAAGGAAGGGGATGCCACACCATTTACTGATGTCACTGTAAGTTGCATTCCTCTGAAATCTTAGGTTACAAAATTTTTGGGTGAAAGATTTGCTAATTTCCCAAGTGTATTTTCTGTTCTCCAAAGTCTTGCAAGATTTGGTCCATTGCTTGTTTTCTTTAAATGTTGTCCATTGTCCAGAGGCTTGCTGTGGAATTCTCAGATCGTGACACATACACTATTAAATAGAAAATGACAAATTGTTAGGTGTTGACATTTAGAAAGTAGACGGGGAAGGCATCAGATTAGAATTTTAAATAGCTTCATTGGTCATGTGTTTTTCTTCCATCATTATTTTTAATGGTAGATTTTATGGGGTAAGTTGCTGTATTAACTGACTGTAGAGGGGCTTCCTAATCCTGATTTCTCACTTTGCATTTGTGAGAAAAATCCTTGACAAGTTTTTGTTATGTATCCACAACCAAGTATTTGCTTTTGGATGCCTCTTCTTCGTAGTATTTGGAAAATAATCCTGTGCCGCTGTTTTTTCTGAGTTTGAGCACCATGGTAGTCAGTAGTTTATTTTTCTTGCTGTTTGATTGAATCTCTCGAGTTTGTTTCGTTGAAATCGTCTCATTTGGTTAATTGATGGATTAGGTGGATAATATTAGTAAAGCTCTTCACAAGTGTGGGTATCAAATGCGAGGGTTTGAGACCATGTATAATGGTCACACTGGGCGCCGGCTGTCAGCGATGATTTTCCTTGGTCCTACTTATTATCAAAGGCTAAAACATATGGTTGATGACAAGATCCATTCCCGTGGAAGAGGCCCTGTGCAGATCCTCACAAGGCAGCCTGCTGAAGGAAGGTCACGTGATGGTGGTCTCCGCTTTGGTGAGATGGAACGAGATTGCATGATAGCACATGGTGCCGCTCACTTCTTGAAAGAGAGGCTATTTGACCAGAGTGACGCATATAGAGTCCATGTCTGTGAGCGTTGTGGGTTGATAGCTATTGCGAATCTCAAGAAGAATTCTTTTGAATGCAGAGGTTGCAAGAACAAAACCGACATTGTTCAGGTAGTTTTCTTCATATATTGTTCTTGATTATGCACTTTGCGAAACTCGTGCTCTTATTCCCACGTTTCAATTTACTAAAAGCTTTCAACGTTTTCCCCAACTGCCATTTGATTTTGATATGCAGGTGCACATTCCTTATGCCTGTAAGCTACTCTTCCAAGAGCTTATGGCCATGGCCATAGCTCCTAGAATGCTTACAAAAGATATTAAACAGGCCAAGAGCCAGAAGAAGAAGGGAGCTTAATTACGTGATGAAGGTTAAGAGTGAGTTCCATGCTCGCAGGGCATGCTGGACGTTTATAATTGACTCAAACCTACCTAATAACAATGATGTTCTTGTATAAATATTATGTCAGTAGCAATTTTGTTAGCATTGGATGATGGGTGCCGTTGAGTATATAGAGTATTTAATCAACTATTGCTTTTCTGAGCCCAGTTTGTATTTCAGGTCTGTTTGTCCACTGAAAGCTCTAAATTCATTTTACAGAGTGTCGTCGATTCAAGTTCAAGTTGGTCACGGAACTGCTTGCAAAATGAACTTATGAAAGGTTTTTTAATACTCGCACTAAAATTGCTGGCCGCTTTTTGGTTGCTTTGAGATTTAAATAGAAACAGGATGTTTGCTAAAATCAAAATTCATTCGGTTACAGAATTCTCGGTTGTTTTATTATATTATTATTTTCCCCTAATAAAAACCTACTTGTAATGGAATCTGTTACGTTGCCTAATAAATTAACCAATTTATTTATTCTACGTAAATAAATAAATTTTGAAACTAATTGATTATTTCTATTTCTTTGATAGAATTAATTTAGAAAATAAAATGAATAAATATTAATATTAATATTAATATAATTATTTTAATTCTCCATACAAAAATTCTAATTTTAGCCTTTTTTTTGTTTTTAAAAATTAGTAGCTTAGATCCATGTGCCTCTTCATCTCAAAAACACACCAATAGCCTTAAAATCTATTTATTTTTTTTATTTGAAAAACCAAAATTTCTAAATAGAAAATGAAAATTACGATATTAAATTTTATTTCTAAAATTTAAAAATAGTTCCTTGGAAAAAAATTAAAATTGATTATTTATATCAAATGTTATTGAAGTTGAGGGCATTTAAGCTATGTTATTTGTTTTATATGCAAAATATATAGGTAGCCTTAAGAAAAAAAGAATGACTTGATTACAAATATATCAAAGTACAAGAAGATCAAAACTAAAATTAAGAGTACATGAACTAGTATAAAGTAGAAAAAGAATTAAAAAATAGTACTTTTATGTGGTAAATAAATAAACGGTTAGCTAAAATGCTAAATAATAAATAGAACTTATAAAAAAAAAAACAACAATAATAAATCCTGCATAAATGAATAAAATATTAACCAAAAAATTTAATCATTTTTAAATTTTTTAACTTAAAGAAGTTCTAAAGTAGTTAAAAAAAAATTCAAAAAGAATTTAGCCGTAGATAAATAAAAATAGGTAAAATGTTTAACAATTTTTTTAAAAAAATTTAAAATCTTTTTTTTTCAAACAATAATAAATCCTGCATAAATTAATAAAATATTAACCAAAAAATTTAATCATTTTTTAATATTTTCTTCTTTTAAAATAACTTAAAGAATTTTTTAAAGTAGATAAAAAAATTCAAAAAGAATTTAGCTATAGATAAATAAATAAAATGTTAGACGTCGTGTGCAAAAAAAAAAAAAACTCGTAGCGACTAAAGCCATAACCGTTGTTGTTAATTGACGTTGTGAACGACACCAACACTGCATTGTATATCTCATTCACAAAGAAGTCCCTCTTGCTTGCCTCTTGAGAGAGAGAGTCAACGAGAATGGCGAGCAAAGAAGAAGACATGGCAGAAGAAGAAGAAGAAGGACCACCGCCTGGCTGGCAATCTTTCCCTCCAGAACCATCTTTACCACCGCCTCCAACACCACCTCCGCCGCCTTCAGGTGAATCTCATCGTAAACGCACACATTTCTACCTTCAACCTTGAGCGATAATATATCTTCCAATTGAATCTAAGATCCTGCCAATATCAGCTACAAAACACTTTTTACTGTCTTAATCAATGTAATTGGTTATTAATTTGTTTGGTTTAAATTAGTGGAGGGTTATTTGCTGCAGAACTGGGTCAAATGGTCTGTGGCTCTTGCCGCAGACTGCTTTCGTATCCAAAAGGAGTCAGACATGTTCAGTGCCAGTGTTGTCAGATGATCAACTTTGTACTTGAAGGTTCCTGCTTTCTCTTCTATCTTTAGCTTTAAAGATACTCTGATTATTGCTCAATCCATTAGCGTAATGTTTTAAGATATTGAAATTTAACCTGCTTGGTTTTCAGCTCATGAAGTTGGGCAAGTGAAGTGCGGTAGTTGTGATGTATTACTTATGTATCCATATGGGGCTTCATCTGTTCGATGTTCCTCATGCCGTTTCGTGACAGAAATTGGGGTAAGATTGTGGATATTTGCATCGTTCTTTGGATTAGTTATGATTGGATGCTTTAGCAAGGCTGGCATTAAAGAGAAGTCTTTGCTTTCTATATGATCAAATGTGTTGAGATGCGTTTGGTGTGTGATTTTGCATTGCAGTATTAGAATTGTGAGAAGTTACAGAATTAATTATTGCCATTTACAAGGTTTAGAAATTACAATGTTTCTTGGTTTCTTTCTTTTTCCTGTTGAAGTTCTTTTGGATTGTAATATTAGGATGCATATAAAATGTTCTTGTAGGACTGTGTTTTCATATTGATTTTTGTTAGGGGTTTCTTTACACTTCAAACTTGACTAGACACTTTTAGAGCTTGTACCTAAACTTTGGCCAAATTGAAGTTTTTAATAGTAGTTAGTGAAAAAGGTAATATGAGATTGTTGTCTATTATAATTTATAAATGTTTTATAGAAAAGAAATCTGAAAAATCTTCTTAAAGAAAACACTGCAGAAGTTCTTTTTCCCCTGATGTTCTCTTGGTTGTTATTCATAACCTCATACTTGCAAATGCCATGTTCTAGACTCTTGTTTTGATGATGGTTCATGTGCAGGAGCAAAACAGGCGACCACCATGGTCTGTGATACAAGGGTACCCTCCCCGTCCCATGCCGTCCAACCCCATTTCCTGAGTGATCATCACCTTGATAGATTTTTTTTCTGATACCATAACTGGGTGCTGTTCACTTCTTGGGATGTCCTGCTTCCAAAGTCTCTCAAGAGACACTTCTGTGGTTGCTTAGCTATATATATCAATGTGCATGAATAGTGGATGCTCATTGCCCTCACAGAATTATCATCTTTTTTAGGTATACATCAAAAGTGCTTTAACCTTCTTAAAACAAGTGATTGTATGTTTTAGGAAAGCCCAGCTATTATGCTCTCCAGCTTGAGTCCGGAAGTTCTTAGGTATGGGTGCTGCCATCCCAGTGTCTTCTTTTTGTCAAATCCATCTTTTACAGGAATGTCGAAGCTATTTATGCACTCTGCCATTGATCTTTATTGCATAGATTGGCATTTCTGTGTACTTACGTGTCTGTGCCAATTTAAAGAATTTTGTTTTTAATAGGTTTTTTAATCACATGCAGATATTTTGTACAAGATCCTTCTGTTCTTGATTTAACTTTTCAAGTTATTCAAAGCATAAAGAAAAATGTTTTATGTCTTGCACTAGGGATGGTCCGATCAGTGGCAGTTCATCTCTAACTAGAACTAGAAAACATAGCTAGCAAGCATTTTTCTTTTCATTTTCATGTTTTTGGGCGTGGGGATGGTTAGCTTGTCATGAACTCAAAATTGTGTCCTTAATTTGTTCTGGCTAGTGCGTATCCAGTAAATGTTTGAGGCTTGCTTAGCGTTACTCTTCAAGGGAGGGTGGATGATTTTTTTATTCTTTTATCGAGCTCCATGTCTAAACAATGCTAAATCCAATTGGGGGTTAACTTGATACTTAATTTATGCTCGAAATTAATTGTATGGTACTGTGATACAATGGACTAATCGTGTCCATATTCCTGCCTGGAAATACAAGTCTACAATCTACATGGTAGTCACAGCCTGTGCTTTTTACTCTTGAACTCTACGTTGTAGTTTCAACTTGCAAGTAACTACTGTCTACTGCTGAAAAGGGGTCTTAAATCTGTGGGCAAAGGGTGTCAAGATTTTTGGGGCTCAACTGGCATCAAACTAAAGAAAAATATATTGAAAGTGTTATAGAGGGACTCTCAGATCAACAAACAACATGGATCTTGCTGTAAGATATTTACCTGCTGCTGGCCGGCAAAATTTTCATCACAGTGATGCGTTCTTACTGGTTGCCATGGTGGACGATCTTAGCTGAACGAAGCAGCTGCTGCTTCCCAGTGATTTTCCTTTGTGTTTAACATAATGGGAAAATAGAGAGAGGTGGAAGTTCCATATACTATAGAAGCTGAAGCATATCACCAACAAAAAATCTAAAAGTTCAAAACCCATTATCAACAAATAGAGAGTTTAAATGCACTCTTATTCATGTAAGAACTCTGCCATTTCAGTTTTGTAAACATTAAGAACTATTAGAATCAAATTAGCCTATCATTTCACAGCATATCAGAACAATGTTTTCCTTACAACATGCTATCTGTTTTAGCAGGCAATCTCCTGAGGAAACTTTGAGGAATAGAAGGAATGCCAACACGAAGTCTCGGAGGCCTCATTGCATAAGTCCATGTGACAAGAACCAAGTACCTGAACTGAACTTTATGAACCAAAATACAAGCAATCAGACAGAATATCAAAAACATTGAGGTAGCTCGCGGATCCCTCCAGCTTACAAGAGCATGGATCCTCTCCAATTGAGTTGCCAAATCTCCTATCATTATCATCAACCTCCCTGCAATCCCTCTCAATCTATCATACCTTGTCTTCAGTGCTTCACCTTGCTTGGAAGTTGGAAATGTATCGAATTCTTCGTCGAGTTCATCGTGCTGTGCAGTTTCAGCATGAGATAACTTGGTATCCATATGTGGAGGATGTCTCGGCCTCTTCGGAAAGCGCCAAACCCCAAGCACGAAAAAAGCCAAAAAGAAAGCAGGCAATATTAGTTTTGGGGACATAACCATAGCAACGAACAATGAGTAAATTAGGATTGTGACTGCTGAATTCTTCCAATGGCGTATCTGATCAAACTGCCTCCAAATAAAAACGATACCACTCAAACATGCCATGACTCTCTCGCAATTTGCCTTTCCTCTTCTCAAGCTCCATCTGTTTACACCTGTATCAAGCATGTATTCCACAACCTCCCTGCTTAGAGGTGGGTCGGCACGGCCAAGCCTCAAAGAGAGAGTATAAGTAGCTTGGTGTCTTAAACTATCAAGCTGATAGACTGATAATGGCTTAAGGTAATGCATCATAGGAAGCAAAGGTTGTGAGTAAGTATGAAACAAGTCAATCCAATTGCTGCAGCTAAATTTCACAGCCAAATGAAGCTCTCCCATTTTCTTCAATCCATTAGGCTGCAAGACTATAAGTGGGTAGGAATGTGTGTAAATCCTACCAGTTTCGAGAGTAGACAACCGAATCCTTACCTTGCCAAGTCTTGGGTCCCTCTTCCCTCCATTCTTATCCCCTTCCTGTAAATGATAATTATGAAAAACTCCAATAGTAACAACTGTGTACGGATCATAAACATCCCAGAAGTATTGCTCATTCCACTTTGGAGCAGAACTGTCTACTATAGTTCTAGTTCTAACCCACTTTTTCCCGTATTTCGCTACACAATAAGCATCGGTAGTTCCACGATCATCCTTGGACTTCGTTGGTAGCAACCCTTCGGCTTTTAGGATGCCTAGCTCCAATACCCCAATTTTCTCTGGCCATAACTTGGGAGATGTTGCCCTCAAATCACTGCAGTAGTAAGTTGGCTCGTCAAAAACATGATATACACCATCTAAAAAGATCCTCAAATGAAGCCTACCAGCAAACTTCACTTCGGTCTTCTCCTCACCCTCCGCAACATGCTTCTGAAGAGTAATCCACTGATCACCAATAGGTTGAGGAAGCAACCTCTTCTCCACTTGGTGCAAAGGAATCACTGACCTCCCTAAACATGCATCTTTATCAGATCCCATCCTGTCCTCCACACTCAAAACCAAAGGATCATCAAATGGCTCTGCAGCAACAAACATCACCTCCTCATTCCAAGTGGGATTCAAAATCGTGTCCTTTGAGACTTTAGTCCTCAAAACCAAGTTCCCAAGAACAGCCTTGACGTAAGCTTCTGATTTCCTGTTCCTGTCCGCAGGTGCCAAATCTTGCGCTGCAATCACTTGAATTCTGAGATACCAAAGTACGGGGGAGAGGTATACATTAGAACGGGTTTTTGTCACGCTTTTGCCACTAACGGCAGCTGCATCGGAATGCCAAGCAACAGGAAATGCATCATCAGCTTGATTCCCTATCCAAACAGCTAACATCAACTCTCCTACAATCTTAACCCCATTGCGATCCTCCAACTTATACCACTGTGGTGCTAATGGACTATCTGGTGGAAACCGCGTTGGAATATGACCCAAATCAAAGGAAAGATGGCCAATAATCTCATTAATCGCAGATTCCTTATCCCTTACCAAGATCTCTAATCTCCCACCCAGAATCTGATCTCTTGTGAAAGCATAGACTTCGTTCCATTCTGGGTTTGAGGTCTGCTCAAAGCATCTAGTTATTCCCTTGTAGTTTCCAATCTTTAGCTCCACAAAAGGGTTACAAGTGCCAGTCATGTTGTTCATTGGCAAGCCATTGGCTCTCACAATTCTGACATAAATAAACTGCCTTCGCTCAACTAGAGTAAGCTTGTCACTACCCGTGGCTTTCCTTCCACCAATATCAGGTGATGTCGCCTTGGGGGTATAGTCCACCCTTGGTTTCTCTTTTGGAGGCATTTTCTCAAACTACAAGAACTAACAGAAAGTTAAAAAAACAGTCACTGCCTATAATCTTTATTCCTGCTAGACATTTTGTACCAGGAGCACAAACCTTTCAAAGTTAAATTAATCTCCAAGAATATGAAAATAGCTGGTCTCTTTGGACATAAGAAAGGCAAATACTGTCAGATTTCGTATTCAAACCTGGAAACATAATGCATATGTTATTAGTTATACAAAAACAAGCCAGACAAATAGATAATGTTAATCTAGAAAATTATACTCTTTGGCTCCGCTACTTTCAATATCCCATTAATGATTTATGAAAAACTTCTTTGAAAAACATGACTATATTATAATGATATATAGCACTTTGATATATGGTTGAGCACATTAATCATTTTGTAATTTTCCAGCATAAGAGTCTGATGATCTGCACAATTCCCTTGCTATGGCACATGCATCCACCTTGCATACCTTTTATGAATAAAGCTGGATTTTTTGTGTTTAATAATCTAAGAAAGCTGGTCAAGGACATAAATCATAGTAGAATTTTCAGACAATCAAACAGTAAATATAAAGTCATGGGACAATACTGTCATTCTAACTCTAGGATGCATGCACAAACAGAAGAGAGAACTAATCTTTTCATGCACAAAAATTTCCCGCAGACTTCTTGTATTAAGTACAGACTGCTGCGAACCCCATTAGAAAACCATGCTGTAAATTAGTAGACAGCATAAGAAATCAAAACCTTATAGCAAACAATATCCAAAAGTGCTTGGAATGAATGTTAAAATTTGAAAATGCAATAATTAATTAATTGTGTTCATATATATATGGAAAAATTGTAGGTTCAAAACACTAATATAACTGCAAGAAAGCAAAAATGAAAGCTTACGTTTTAGTACTCGAATGTCAGAACTTCTTTGAAGCATTTGCTAGATTTTCTGTGCTCAGGTCCAAGCATGATTGGATTCAATTTGTCGAGAACATTTTTTGTGCCAATTGTTAGAGTTTTTCAGGTCTTAAGAAAATAAATAGAGAGATTGAGAACCATCTTTGCTATTAGAATTGGAATTAATAATTACAATTGAATATTTTGACAACCTACAGGCAATCAAAAAAGGGATAATTTAAATTAAATCTTAACTATTTTCATGATTTTGTAACGGTCGTGTGTTGAATATAGCTATGTACCAGGAGAAAATGAATGAGAGACAACCTTGAGATTTTCCCTTTTCGTCTTCCAGCGGGATGGATCTTGAATGGCATTCAAAACAGGAAAATTCTTTTTAAAATTAATGAAATGATTTGGAAATTCAATTTGCATTGAATGCTTTTAAAATAATTATAATGTTTTTTTTTCTTAAATAGAAATAATAAGCTTTTGCTCTGTTTTACAGCTACAAAATGGCAATTTAAGGGGATCTGTGAGTACTTGCCATGGTGTTCATATATATCATCGTTCCCAGCATCTAATTTCATGAATTAATTATTCAAAATCTAGCATAAAAGTTATGATTTTTTCTGCTTAATGGAAGATTTTTATTGGTTATAATTCTAATCCACGCAATAAATTATGAAACAACCATGTTTGTATATCTTTAATGTGATAAGCTTTTCTTTCATATCTTGAACTCAAAAATTCAAATACTAAAACCGATTCAAGGCATGAAAGCTTTCAGAATTTCACTTCTACAATCACCCAAGTCGCCATTCTTTTGAAAACTCGAAGATCTCTTAGATGATTTCTCAATCCAACTGATTGAAGCTGTCTTGCACTCCTTAGTCTTCCTGATGCACCCTTTAAATGAACAGAGACTTTCCCATCTAGTCTTCAACCTAGCATGGGCGGTGGCTACTGGCTATGGGAATTGTGACTGCTATGCTTGCTTTAAGGATAGAGGGGCTGGATTCTTCTTATCTTCCCGTTATTAATTCCTGCTTTCCACCAACACTTAGATGATGATACTTGCATGAAAAATCACTTTTGGAGCTTGAAGTGTACTGGTCAGCTTCTTCCATGTCTCCAAATCGGCATCTATCTATTCGCTTTGTTTTCTGCACTCCGTGCCATAAGAAGCAGGTGGTATCTTCTAAAGCATACTGATATGTTTCACATGCAGCCCAACACATCTCGCAAAGGCTTCATTCTTCCTATGCATTGGCAAATCCCCACCTTGAACAGTAGGTAGAGGAGCATCAAAGCTGCAAGTAGTATAAAGTGAAGACATGAAATCATTTCCTTATACCCCAAATCCATAACCCAACACAACATAGCATCTATAAAATATTGGCATCTGGCTCTCACTAAAGCAAGCATTTAGCAGCAGCATTAATGATTTCAGCTCAAAAAACACGCATTACCAACAGTCTTTAAAGACCATGAACTGTTCTTGCCAAAAAAAGAGAGTAGACACACACGCGCGCACATATATATATATATATATATATATATATATATATATATATCACCAACATGAAGATTATGATGATCTGTATGTAAAATATCAAAAAACAATTACGTGTGTTGGAGAGGCCACAGATTATCAACAGTTTCAAAAGATTGGAAACGCATAAATGTTCAATGAAACAAATTAAATCCCAAGATCCACTGGTTCTGAGCACACGTAAGTCCATGCAAATTCAAACCAAGAAAATCAGCAGCATACAAGAGGAGAATCCCAAGGATACGGTAACTAATACAAGATATTAATTACCTAAGCTCTCAAACAGAATTAAAATACATACTAGCATGATGCGCCAAGAATAGTCTTGATAGGAACAGCCAAAGCATTTCCAAGAACACCTCCATTTCCATTAGCAGCTATATTGATGACAGACCCCATTTCTAAACAAGTCCAAAATCATATATTTCCCTTTCAGAAATCCACGTTATGTCACTGGAAATAACTCCATTCCTGCTTGCTTAATTATGGAAGCACGAGAAATGATAGATAAAATGGTTGAAAAGAAGCAGTAACAAAACAACAGAAATAACTATCAATTTAGTCATTACTATATATTACAGATGATAATTAACTAGGATGAAATTTCAATAATTATCCAAACCTGTTTCCAAAATTCTGCATGTTTTGTTCCTAAAATCCTTCTTATTCGCCATAAAATGCAGGGCTCAGAGGCGCAAGAACTTGATTATTATTTATAACACTAACAATAAAAGAAGATGCAAACAGATAAATATAAATGAATGGAAATGAAGCATATATGAGAAAAACTGGAAAATTAAGAAGAAGAAGATGGCCTGGGTCTTGACTGACCTCAAAGCCTTGTGAAAGCCAGAAAGGGTTCAAAGAGAGAGGGAGGAGAAACGGTTTTTAACGGTAAGGAATTTTGTTTTTAAATGAAAGGGGGAGCTTTGTAGATGTTTTTGGCGTTGGGTTGGGCTCACAGCCTAGCCCGTATTAAGCCCAACTATGGATTATATAAATTTGAAAAGAAATTAACAAAGGGAAACCTTTTTATAATAATAATAATAAAAAAATGCTTCGAATTAAGAAAAAAACTAAATAAATATTTTCACCTGTGATGATTTTTCTCATAAAAGCAGTATTCCAACTAGTAGTCAATAACGAGTGTTGTAATAGCTATCGACATGTGAGAGGAAATTTTGGGGGAATTCTCAGAAATAGTCCCCTCTGTAAGTAGTATTAATTTAAATTCCAATTTTTTTTATCAATTTTTATTCTTTTTAGTCTTAAAAATTTTCAACTGAATCTTTTCTTTTATATTTCATTATAAATCCCATTCAAATTAAACTTTTTTTTTAAAAAAAATAATATTGTTTGGTAGAAAATATAAAGTTTTATGTTAAAGTTCTCTGAAAAATGTTACAATTGGAAAAAGAAAAAAATTTGAAGGAAAAATCGGTTGCGGTGAAGGTTTATTTTTGTGGGATCCCACAATGATATTAACAAAAACCAAAACATGTAGGTTAAATACTGTAGTCTTTGTTATTGTTTATATTTCACAATTATGTGGATTGAACTAGTGAATTCTTTAAAAATGTTACGTTGGTTAAATTATTTTTTAAAAATAAAAAATATTTATTTTTTATAATATTTTTAATATTTGTAGTCTTACATATTATTTTTTTTATTTTATTTAATAAATTTTATGTATGTATCCATTTCTATTACAAATTAATCAAACAAATTTATTAAATTCA
>Ga0325405_1001801_pt1 | contig 21967 bp, 14 predicted proteins | sample PopdelMetagenome_21_FD_205663 | JGI IMG/M metagenome (GOLD analysis project Ga0325405, IMG submission 205663) | Populus deltoides microbial communities from Bellville, Georgia, United States - Xylem-Control-R2 | ecosystem: Host-associated > Plants > Phyllosphere > Stem > Wood/Secondary xylem...
TTCTGATAGGTAACTCATTGAAAATGAATCGCGTCCTTTCAATGAATACCCAATAGAATAATCGACAATTATGTTCTATGTTATATGGGTGATTCTATCTATCTATATCAAAATATTTAATAACTCTCTATAATTTTTTTTTTTTGATGAAAATTATCAAAAGGTTTAAAAGTTTACTTATAATAAATAAACGTCTCCACTCCTCAGTTGTTCATGAACTGTTACATATATATATATTTTTTATCTCCTTGTGTATGTATATTTCTAGGAGTTGGTTCGCCGCACAAGATATATAGCTTACAAAATAAATCACTAATTAAATATTATCATAAATAATAACTATTATTTTAAAAAAATACTTAAAATTAAAATAGACTCTCTTACCGAATGTCTTGCATGGTTATTAAAAAGAAGAGACCTAATGGTATACTTATTAATGAGACCATGAGTTTTTTTGTTTATGTTTGAGGACCCACTCCATGAATGCCTCTTAAAATTATAGTTATCAAACTCAAACCAGGAATTGACCGGTCTAAGGAGCCGGGTCCCAGGTTATACGGGTTGACCCGGATTAACCTGGAAAAATTAATATATATATATATATATATATATATATATATATATATTTATATTTGAAGTTTTAATATTTCATATGAAAAAAATTAAGAAACAATTCATGTGAATGTAAGTTATATATGTTGTAAATAATAAAGTTTAAAAGATTATTTCAAAAGATTTTTTATTCCACATTGAAAATATATTATGTTATCCTTTTAAGCTGAAGTATTTAAATCAAAAAATTTTTTATCCCACATTAAAAAAATAAAACTTTTTTGTTGTGAACATAGAGTATATATACTAAATGGTTTCAAATCTCAAATTGAAAAAATAAAGCATTCTTCTAGTATTTATGTATTGAACTTTGAAAAGGGTTAATGACCAATTAAAAAATATAAAAAAAAGAAGTCTTTGGCTAAGACAAAAAAACACATTTGAAAAAAAAAGGTTTTTACCTGGTTTTGTCGGGTCATCAAGGTCATGAGTCAACCTGGCAGGTCAACTAGGTTTTGCCGGGTTTTCGCTCGTGCTGGTCTTTCACCTTACCTGAATTGATTAATCCACCGGGACGACTGGGTCTTGGGTCAACCCGTCAGGCCGGTTCAGGTTTAATAACTATGCTTAAAACCCTAATGCATGAAGAACTCTAAATTTCTCTCCCATTTACTCTTATTGATAAGGGAAGGTCTACAAGTCTTCCACTTCTCAAATTCATTTGAATATGCATATCTCTTAACATAAATGTACGCATCATACCGGAAATCACATAACCTAGTTCATAAATTTATTAAATAAAAATATATAATGAAAAACAATTATAATTTATTAAAAAAAATATTACTTTACACATTAAAACTTACATAGTTGCGACATGATTATATATGTACTAACCTTAAACTTTCTCCACCAAGCCTCAACCACGGGAATCCATTCAAGATGCTCTTTAAGCTGGCCCAATAAAACAAGAGCACTTTCATCATCAATGTAATCATTCACACATCTTTTATATTTGTAAACCTAAAAATCAATTAATTAACGATTGATTATATAAACACGTAATCATTAATTTAATGTTATATTTAATTTTTTCTTGCATGCTTAAATCGAGCTTGCATTACATTATTAACTTGCAAGAATAAGGATCTCTACCAAATAGGACGCCAGATCTACGATCCATATTTGAAGAGCCTGCGTAGTTAGGATATGCATTTGGTGCATTCATAATTGACACCTAAATGCATCGCAGGCTTAGGAACACCATTGCTTGACAATGCAAAACCGCTCCATTTTAACCATAAACTTTTCATCGGCGTCTAAACAATATAACTAAATAATTAAGAATAATCAACGCAATTTTAATAATAAAAATGCTCGATTAAAGTAACATCAACTACTATTTCCATGCAATAAAAAATTAAATAAATTAAGTTATGTTACCATTTAAATTTAACAAGTTCCATTTCTCATCCTATATATCATCATTTAATATCATGGTATAATAAGAGAGCATTTTGAAGTCAATCTGTGAGTGTCATACCACTGTAAAGATCACATAAACAAAATCATGAAACTAAACATGTTTCAACATAAACTAAAATAATTAAAAACAAGAAAATACCTAAACTTTAATAATCAAGAATCTTCAAGAAAATTCTGAAGTGAAATAAATAAAAAAGGAAAAGTAATACATATTGTGAGAGGAGAGAGAGAGAGAGAGAGAGAGAGAGAGAGAGAGAGGATAGAAGGGTAGAAAGATGAGATTGTAAGGGAAATGGGGAAAAGTTAAAGATTGCCTTGATATATCTAGGTTTAAATATCACCAATAAAAATTTTCATCGGTGAGTCCTTTGATCATTAACCACGTCATCACATCACTAACAGGTTAACTGATATAAGAGTTTAAAGTCGTAAGTAAATTCATAAGTAATTTAAAAAAATTCAGAATTCTTTTGAACATCCCTAAATTCACCAATGAATTTTCATTTGTCGATAAATCTGTTAGTGAAGTAAACTATTTGAATTCTTGCCCAAGCTCTCTATAATTCTCTAATGTTTTTCACTTTTATTGGTAAATTAAACTTTCTAAATTCTTACCCAAACTCTCTGTAATTCTCCAAAGTTATTAACTTATATTGGTAAATCTGTCGATAAATTAAAATTTTAAATCCTTCCCTAAACTCTCTGTAATTCTCCGATGAATTTATTGTTTACCGATGAGTCCATCAATGAAGTTATATTTGAAGATTTATTAAATGATAGTTAGTTAATAATTTATTAATGTTATTTATTAGTGATTTCATCAGTAAATTTATTGTAATTTATTTTTTTATATATATTGGATATAATCCCTATCAAATCTAATTAAGCAGTAGTAACATGTGTATTCATAACTTATTCAACAACAACAATAATAAATGCTTAATAAATGTAAAAAGTGCAACGCGTTATACAATGACAATAAATATGTTATTGCATAATGATATTTTACAACTAAAATCAGTTCAGATCCACTCTTTAGTCTAAATCTCTATCATCTTCATGTCCATCTTCTTCTTTGTTGAACTTAAATTGTTCGATTATTTCATATTTATCAACTTCTGTATTTTCAATTGTACTCAATATATCATTTAACTCGTCAAGATCAAAATGAACATAAGTATTCTCCGCTACAAGAAAATTTAAATCTTCTTCTAACTCAGTAGATGAAATAACTCAATAAAGATCAACTAACTCATCTAGTTGAAATATATCTTCTCTCCTAGTTAATTCTCATTACCATCATGAACAACTTGGATATGACTCATAGGTTTAGTTTTCATAATGAATAACCGATTATTTTTATTATGATCATTTCTAAAGGAAGGAGTGTAATTGTAATACACTTGTTGGCATTGTTTGGCAAATACAAAAACATTGTTGATGTTCCTAAGTCTAATTTTTTTTATTGACTTTGACAAAACCATGATGAGGATTTAGTCTAATTTCTCTATCAGTATCATACCAATAACACTTGAATAAAAAGGTCTAAATTTTATGTCCTATAATATTGCACGCAGTTGAATGATCTCTTTTAATTTGCCATAATAATCAACTTCAAAATTATTAGAATTTGATCCCTTAATATAAACCATGATATTATACTCTTTAGTATGAAAGACATATGCATTGATGAAATATATGTTATAACCATGATGGTAATTTCAAACTTTTAGCATTACTTCTCATGTTGTATACCTATTTAAAGATAACAACCATTAACAATTGAAAAGGAGAGAGTAAAGTCAATGTATTTTTGTTGCACTTATAAATTATTGCATACTTATGTTTTAAACCATGTGGTGAATATTTCATCTTGTATTTGGAAAATTTGAGTTTTAGTGAGATACAAATTTTAGAATAACAAAAAATTACGATAATGCCTTTAAAGAAGTTACTGATCATTTAGCATAAATGAAAATACAAGAGAAAATAATCATTCATTAAAATTGTAAAATTGACTTACTAAACAAAAGGTCTTAATTCATCATAGTTAAATAGCATATAATTATTTGTTTGTCTAAATTGGATGTTTTTCAAATATCTTATCGAAACTACATTATTTGACAATGGTCGATCAGGATCGAAAAGTATTGAAAAATTATCACCAGAAGAAAATTCACCATCATCATTATGTCTTGGAACACGATTGATTATTATTCTCATATGTGGTTCAAAATAATATAAGATAAATATTAAAATCTCTTAAACAATATAAGTCTCGCATATCGAAGCCTCAACATGCTTTTTGTTTTTAGTTTTTTTCTTGAGGTTGAACAAATATATGTATTAAGATAAATATGTATAGATTGAATGATCAAAAGTTTTAAAAAACACATTACACACTTATAATGCATGAAGTCTCTAACATTTCAATAGGATACATCTATTTGTACTGCACAAGCCATTCAACTTTCACTTTATATGCTAAATGTATAGACAAATGCTCTATGGAGTAAAAAAAAAAAGATGGAAGATTATCTAAAGTTTATAGATTGTCTTAATGATGTTCCTTTCAAGTTGCTCTATAAGTTGTGAACATGACTTGTTCGAGCAAAAATCTCTAAAAAAATAACTAATCTTTATGAGTACATATCATATCCTTTTTAGCAATGAATCCCTATATGCAATTGGAATGAGTGTTTCTATAAACACATGGCAATCATGACTTTTCATTTCATACAATCTGTATTCCTCTAAATTCACTAATTTAACTATGTTCAAAGCATATCTATCAGGAAATCGCAAACTCTTAAGCCATTCATGAACAATAAATCATGTTTTTATCTAAGAAAAAGGTGGTTTTATGCTTTGTCACACGTACCTCATCATTAAGCAACTTTATATTTTGACGGTCACAAAACAAAGTTATATTCATTCTAGCTTTGATATTGTCCCTTTCTTTCCCTTTTGAAGTTCATTATTTTGTTAAAAAATATTTTCAAATACATTCTTCTAAATATGCATGACATCCAAATTATAGTAGATGACATTAGTCTTTCAATAAGAAAGCTCCTAAAAAATACTCCGCTTTACTCAATTATGAATCACATCAAAACTAAGAAGCTTTTATTTATCGAATTGAAAACCAAATATAATGTTCTCATACTATGAGACTACACTATACAATTCTTCACCCAATAGTACCAGAGGTGCAACATCCCTTTTAGCTTTACCTTTTAAGAAGTTTTTTTTTTTTCTTTTTGTATCAATGATGACTTGACAAGAACTTTCAGTGGCAATAAAAAAAGAAGTTTTAACACCATTTGTTAAGGTAAAGGTCTTATTGTTTTCTATATAATATGAAGATGCTAATTTTTCATGTGTGCTCTATCCTGAAACCATCTCATACACGGGAAAATTATTTATAGTCCACTTCAAAGCTATCTTCATTTGATAATTATATTTCCTTACAACATCATATATCAAAGCGCTAAATAACAATAACTATTTAAACCGATCAATCAATGATTTAAGACAAACATCTATATTCCTAACTAGACTGTAAGATCAAGTATGATTGTAGATAAGAACATGAATTTTGGCCTTATATACATCTCCAGGCCAAATTATAAACTGTTAGTATGACTGACCAATAAAATATGGTGCAACAAATGACCTAAATGGATTAAATCTATTTTTACACAAATCAAGATACATGTTTCGTGGTTCCATTGAAAACTAAGGATGCACCCTATTAAACTATTTACAAGCTTCATCATTACAAGGGTGCACCATGACTCCATCCTTCGCATCATGTGAATGATACCATGTCATATGCTTAGATGTATTCGGAGATATAAATAACCTTTGTATCCTAGGAGTGATTGAGAAGTGTCTTATTTTTTTATATGCAACAAGTGTCCTTCCCCTACTCATATTGGGTTTATACAGAGCATGCCCACAGGTTTTGCACTCGGTTGAATTTATATCTTTATCATAATACAACATGTAGAAATTTGGCACATATCTATTTTTTAGTATCCTGTGCCAAAGGATTTCATCATGAATTTTGCAGTATAGAAGTTCTTTTTCAGCCTATTTCCTTAAGGTAAAATGCTTTTTACTCATTTAATTATGCTATCATAACCAGCCTTGCTCATAATATAATCAAAGTTGACGGTAAACACTCGTGCAATGCCTGATAATTTACTGTGATTTGTGCATCCATCTCATAATGGTTAATCAGAATCTTTTAGAAATTCAAGAAACCTAGTTGCATCTATATTTGGTTCTTCATCTACATGTGAACCTTCACATGAATAACTATGATTTAGTTCTATTACATACATCACCATACTCCTATAACGATTACTATTATCATATACAATTTTATGTATGTTGTTAGAACTAGATGTTGAGCCAACAATCATTTCTAACATGGTCTTGTAAGGAATATAGAGTTCTTTGTGTGCAAACCAATATAAGTATTTCTCAATAAACCTTTTTTAAGAAGATGCATCAACTCTACATCTAATTGGCAGAAATTTTTATTTTTACACTCCACACATGGACATCTAATTTCGCTTTAACTAATATTCTTCGAATTTAAAAGTGTGAAATTAATAAAACCCTCCATCCCTTTACAATAATCCTCCTTATACAACTTTTGATGTGAATCTTGATACATCTAAAAATGATCATTCATTACTTAGGAAACCTATATAGAATAATGATGAAAACATTTCTAAATAATATAACAATTAATTTAAAATTCAACTTTGGTAATTAAAAATGAATTCACAGTGTAATAACCAATTATTATTTTTGTATAAAAATGTAATGATATGTCAAAATATTAACTAAATAAATCCAACTAACAATAATTAATTGGTACCCAACTAATTATCTATCATTTTTTTTAATTAAAACTTATTCAATCTAAATTATTATAATTTAACTTTTATCAATTCCATAAAAAAATAATTTCCCCAAAATCTCCAACATAACAATAAAATTAACAAAAAATGATAGTTATTTATAATACACATAAGTTACTAAATAAATTTCATCAAATTACAAACAAACTCTTATATACAAATCAAATTTTAATTCTATATGAAAAGATTGTAAAATACTTAAATATACAAGCAATACCAAAGAAAAATATTAATACATTATCTTAAAATATAAATGGATAGGTTTGCTTACTTGGTATAGGTAATATTTAGAAAAAAAATAGTACCAAGACAATGATGTTAGCACTGTAATGTGTTGGGTGACCGAATTTATAATAATAAGGCCTAGATTTATGGCAAAATAGGTGGGAGGAGTTGTTGTTTTGATTTGTAGTTCAAGAAGAAGAAGAAGAAGAAGAAGAAAAGAAGAGGAGAATGGGGTTAATGTCGGTTATAGCATTTTTAATTTTACTGATAAATATTGTAATGAAAAATACTGCAGGTCAATCCGTTGAAAAATAATGACGTGTTATATTAAGAATGAAATCATTGACATACTATTTATTTTATTTTTTAATTTATTTTATTGTGGTGGAGATTTCATCTTTAATTACGGACCGAATTTTTCATGTAAGAAATTACATTGGAAATTGCCGACAGAAATCCATCGCTGTTATCATTTGACATTACCACTAAAAAATAATTCATCAATAATTTCATAGCAGTAGTTAAAAGGTTCGTCTTGCCTGCTGTTAGCTGCTCAACAACCAGAGAGTTGTGGGGTAAAAGCAACAACTTCCCTGATAAGCAGCTTCCAACTGCTTTTGTAAGATGAAGACATTATAGTGGATGGAGATTGTCAGACATGAATAGATTCAAAATAGGGGAGTTGGATCGCTATGACTGAGCTTTGCATTCACATGGGCAATGGATGGGGAACTTTGGATTTATGTAGTAATACTAATACCTACCTAACTAGCCGGAGCTGTAATAAATATTTAGCCAAGTTTAAACTAGAGTCAGTGAACTAGGTCTTCTGTGGAGTCAACCAAACTTAATGCACAAATAAGATACCTTCGATATCAGGTGGGCCCTGAATTCACATTATTCTTGCTGAAATTTTAAACATCGAGTTCCATCAATAGATAAGCTGTGTTCACAGAAATATCTTTATTATGGGCCAAGCTAGGCTGGCAAATCCAGAGCTCCATGATCAATGGCATTCAACTTTATTGACAGGAAAGTAGATTGTGCTACTGATGCACAACAGCATGGTATCCAAGGTTAATGTATAAAACACAACTCAAGTTCTGACAGTTGAGCATGTCATGATATTGTATGATACAGAAGCGTGTGATTGAAGTTCATTGTTTGTCAAGAACATAGAACTGAATCTTACTTTGGAAATTGTAAGGAAAAAGAAATTGATGGGGATCTCCAAAGCTTTTCTCCGTGATTGTATGGTGATTTGAAGCTCCGATACGAAGCTTCAATCACCCTCAGCAGGCCATTATTTCGCTAGTTAAGGCAGCTGGACTTTGGTAACAGAAAATCAAACAGGGAACATGTTAGTTGAACATTTCAGTAAATCAGAGTAATTTTACACGCTAAACATATATACAGTTATTTATTTCATGTGGTGCTGGAGACGGAATGACTATTTCATACTGCCTATCATGCATGTAGTTGTTCTCAAACATCAGATTCGAAGCCTTCAACAAGCTTCAGTTGTCTACCAACCAACCGAACCTGATATTTTGCATAAAGATAATATGGTCCAATTGGACCTCTACCTCTTCATAGAGTTCTGGTGTCGTACGTTTCTCGTCTATCTCCTGTAGAGTTGTTGTTAGAATATTCCATGCAGCAGCATGCTCATCGCTCCTCGTGAAGAGATGGTTGTCTCCATCAATGAAATCAAGAAGAAGATGCTCATATGAATCAGGCACCTCCGCATTATACCTAAGGAATTAAAATAAAGAATTAATAAGCCAGATGTCAAATTATAGAACAAGGTGGGTGCTGAATTAGCTTCACTTTAGGAAATGTGAATTTAAATAGAACATGTCTTGTAACATGAAAGTGCTTAATTACTTGTCCTTATACAGCAAATTGAGTTCAGAAGCATCCAACTGCAAGCCAAGTCCTGGAATCTTATTATTAATCTTTACCAGAATAGCTTCATTAGGTGCATCACTCAGAATCAGCTCATTAGTAGCCAGATCAATGTTTAGCTTGACACGTTCACAATAAAGGTTCTCGGGGACATTATGGAAATGTACACGTGTCTCCACTCTGCACCATGTAGTTTCATCATGGTCAGAAAATTCAATATAGTGTAAGCAAATGGTACACCATTTCCTCCCCTTAGTAACTAACACAATGCGTGTCATGATTTGGGCATATAAATACCCTGCACAATTCCCTTGTTCTCTAGTTTCATTCAGCACAGAACTCAAGAGTTCAGCTGTGTGCACCCTGAATGTGAAGAGTTTGGATTCCTGAACCTTAACACTAAGTGTTCTCAATGAAGTTCCTTCTTAAGAGATGATCTATCCTTGTATTTAATACACACTGCTCTAACTCTGCTGCATCTTAAGTTCCATGCATCTTGAAAATACCACTCTGAAGCAAAAGTACTCAGCTTGTTTTTTCTTTCCTCCTCCATTTGCTTTGTAAGTGCTGTTTCACCAAACTTTTATGACACACTATATATTTGTGGTTGATCAGCTCCTGCCTTCTCACTGCAGGGTGACTTTAGTTGTATATTTATACAACCCATGTACAAAATCACAGAAAATATGTCATTCTAGTGGGGACATAGACCTGCTGGAGTTTGCGATGCCTTTTAATTTCGTCCGGTGAACGTGACCGAAGTGAATCAATTAGGATGCTTTCTTTCAAAGTTGCTATTAACTAGTGGTTGATCATATACGTCATAGGATTACATCAGTCAAGAATCTTTTTCCTTGTAAAATTTTCTGTCAACTTTGATTACTGTCTTTCCTGTATCTGTTGAGCTCTATGACATCTGAAACTGTACCTGTGAGTGGCTAAATACTTCGATCCTCAAAAGATTTTATCTTCGGGAATGCTAATGAATGAGAATCATGATTTTTTAAGCAGATAATCTTGTGATGAGACAAGTATCTAAGAAACATTGAGCATCATCCTGGCTGCTCCAACACACACAAAAATAATAATAAAAAAAAAAGTTGCTTTACGCAAATGGCATCAATTATTAGAGGTGAATGCAAGGCTGCCCCGACAAAAAAAAAAAAAAAAGGCTGCTTTAAGCAATAAATTATTAGAGGCAACTGTGCAGCTTGGCAAGGTAAAATTCTCCTCCTAGATGTTTAAAGAAAAGTTTTTTACTTTGCCTGGAATAAATTTATTATGAAAGGTTTGACAATTAGCTGTAAAGCCTGGACCTCAATTTGCCTTCCACAACGTTCTTCCAAATTTCCAATGATGCTGCCCATTGAGTTACAGCCTACCGTTCAGTACAGTCAATACCATCCATATTAACACAAATTTGGCAGAACGGGTGTTAACTCCAAATACGTTTTATTTGAGATAAATTACATTATTTATTAATATGAAAAAAATTGTGTTTTTTTAATTGATGCTATATTTAAGATTTAAGAAAAAGTTTAATAAAATTTTTTTTATTTTATCAAATTAAAAACCTAACCATTTTAATATCAATAAAAAAAATTATTTTTTTATTTAATATTAAAAATATATCTTACATGTAAATTTATAATCTTTCATATTAAAATAAAAAAAAATAATATTTTTTGGTATTTTTGAAATGTAGACAAAAATCCTTTAGAATTTTACAAATTTATTATAAAATCCAACCAATATTTAAAAAAAAAAAAAACATGTCAAGGTATTTTAAGATATTTTTTTAAGAAAAAAAATGCTTAAATAACTTTAGGATTTTTAGTCATATACAAGAAAAAAAATATTTACCCGACCCAACCGGGTTGACCTAAAATTTTTGATTCGCCCATAAACAAAATAAAAAATTCTAGTTTGACCCGGAAAAAAAAACCCAAAAATAAAATTAAAGCAAAAAAACAGATTAAACACCCAAAAAAACATAAAAATTCAAAAATTCTTGAACAAAATGGATCAAATAAAAAAAATAAAGAATACGAAGAACACCAAGAACACTCGAAACAAACCCAACAACGTGAACTCAAATCTAGACCAGATTTCATGAAATCAAAAGCACATAAAAGTTGTAAATTATTCAAGGATCAAGAATTAAAGGTTCATTCACTTCAATTATGATTAAATCATCATGATTTGGTCAAAATGAGTTTTGGTTCAAAATCTTAGGATTAAAAATCATTATAAATGTGTTGTCGATGCAAATAAATACTAGATTATTGGTTAACCATGTATAAGGTAGGATTCTCTACAAACAAATGGATCAAAATTTTGATCCAAATCAAGGGTTTAAGACAATGTTCTTCTTAATAATACGAAAAACATTGCCTAGAACCCAACAAAAAACCCAACCATGAGGTAACCATTGTCAAGCCTAGAAATGAGTATTTTTTTGCCTCTAAAACATGCTTTCTTTATTCCAGCAAGTCACAATATCATACACAAACATGTTTGAATCTAAAACTAACATAAAAAAACATCAAAATCAAGTATGAAATACCAAATCCAAAAACTAATAACCTCAAATAACCTACTTATTCATGCAATATGGATTCAAAATTGGTTTTCTGAACCCATTTTGTGCATAAACAAACTTAATAAACTAAGGATAAACACTCTTACTTTAACATGTATAGCTTAGGTTAAATCAAAGCTAAAACAATATTTATATATCAAAAAGAGAACATTAAAATCAAATTTAATACATCAAAAATATTAAATAACTTCATTAAATAGAAATCACAGCAACAGAGAGGTGAATGCAACACAATTTGTTAAACATTTTAAACCTTTTTTCTATGATTGTAACTATAAATGTAAACCAAAACAAATAATAAAAAAAAAGGCAGGCCATAAAATACTTGTTTTTGGGCCTGCAATATATACCTAAAATAACTACTCTCTCTTAGCTTTCTTTTAGAAACTTTTGCCTCTTACAAACTTATAAAGCTTAAGGAAACTTTTGTCTCTTACAACTAGTCTAAACTTTTGTTTAGACTTTTAGACCTCTACCCTTATATTTCTCTTCTTTTTCTTACCTCTTCTTATCTTTTTCTTTTTTTCTTTCCCTTTTCTTCGGCCCCTTTTCTTGATCTTGAATGGATATTTATAGGGTTTTATTAGGGTTTTAAGAGGTCTTGAATCCATTTATGACCTCTTGATCTTGTTATGAGTGTTGTGAACTTTTGATAAGAACCCATTGAGGAGCTTTTGTGTGTAAACACACAAAAATCAAATTGTTTTTTGCATGATAATTACATTGTTGGGGCTGATTGAGTTGCCTACTTTCGAGGCCTCGATAGAGCAATTCTGACGTTATCGTCGCCTGAAACCACCTAAACCTCGTAGAGGGAGAGAATATCTTTCATTTGGATCCAACCTTACTCAATTTGAATACCTGAAACTCCATATTAATACATTTGAAGTTGTCAACTCAATTAGTCAAAACTATCAAAATAAAGGTACAAACTGACGAATGACGTATCATTCACCTTCACTTCATTAAATTTGAATGACACGTTATTTAGGATTATTTCTTTGGGATTTGAAAAAATTCAATCGAGTCTTTGTTCTTCCAATTGCTTTTACTTATAATTGCCTCAAGACTTTTAATTTCATATAATTTCACCCTTGTTAAACTCAATTATCAGCCTCAAAGTTGACCGTTATTTTCATTTAAGTCCTTAGTTCTGAATTAGTGCATTCCAACCATCTTCTGAATTTATGTATTTTGACCTTCAATTAACCAACAAACTTTTAATTTTTTCTATTTGGCCCCTGATTTAGTCCATTTTAGCCCCTACATTATGTGTCTTTTTAGTTTGGTCCTTGAATTTAAATTTCTTCAATCAAGTTTCTAATTGCCTATTAAACTTTAATATTTATGCAATTAAAGCCCTAATTTGACCAAATTAACTTTTAAAAATTACAATCCAACCCCTAAACTTTAATTTCTGTTAATTAAAGCCTCGATTGACTTAAAATCCTACCTTGTAACATATATATATATACACACACACTGTGAAAGCATTCAATAAAATAGATTGCATTCAATAAAATAGATTGAAAATTATATGAATTAATAAATTTTAAAAAGAGTTATTAAGACAAACTAAAGTAGAAAGGTGAAAAATATATATAAAAATATTTGATCCTGTAATCTATAAAAACCTTCTTAATTGAATTTTTTTTTAAACATAATCTATAAACATTAAAATTAAAGTTATTGGTGGTCGGAATTCAGCCAACTGAGAGCTTTTTTAAATTTTTTTATGATTTTATCTCTCATTTCTCAAGATCGAGGAACTAAAATATTAAAAAAAATAAAATTTGTGATTAAAATGAGAAATCCTAAACAAAAAAGGATCAAATATAAATAAATTAAAAATTTAGAGATGAAAGTATAGTTTTACGCTCACAATGAACATGGAAAGAAGGTTGTTACTTATTGCCAATGTTAATTTTAGGGCGTTGTTCTTTTAATTTTTTCAGCATAGCTAAAAAATCTTTTTGTAAAATTACCATGTCATTTTAACTCCAAAATAATCTCCGACACTTCGGACCCGTTATAGCATGCAATCCAAAAACAAAAAGAAAAGATAGGATAGGATAGCGACAACATATTTTTTTAGGACCAAATTCATAGAGAATAAAGTTCGATTACCGAGTCAAAAGAATCTAAAACTCAACTATGTCTGAAACTAGGCTTTGCTGTTCTTGTAAAATTACCTAGTTCGATTAAAAGTTGACCGTTTTCTGGAAACAAGGATTTCTTGTTCTTGTTCTTGTTCTTGTTGGAGAAAGAAGGTATATTCTCCTAAACTGTCTCAAACCTATTTAAAAAATACAGCATGAGTTCTCGTCGAACAAGTGTTTACATGACAATTGGTGTGTCCGCTTCAAACAGTGAGCTAGGTTATCCCATCACTTGTGTAATAACATCAACTTAAAAAAAAAAAAATCTTAATTACCTCATATAGACCCAAACAAGCCAGAGAGACGTCAGGATACATAACATGTTTTCGATAAACTCAGCACATCATGGAAATGCTGGCCAGTATTGCTGTTTACTTATTGTAGTGGTCGACCTATCATTGTAAAAACTTCTCAACATGCAAGAAGAGAGAAGGGAGTTGTGGGGGAGGCAGCTACCCTCTACAAAGAAAGCTTTAGGTCCAAGCCAGTGCCTTCTTCTCCCTCGTCCTTTTTCTCTTCTTCCTTTCTCTTGGAAGGACCGGCTGCTGCCTGACTATCCTTGCCATCCTCCAAGAAATCTTCTGGCAGAAATGATGGATTCCAAGCCACGCTAACCTTCTCTTCTCCAACTTTCCTGATCTCCTCTTTCTCTTTAAATATTCTATTCGAGTTTCTTCTTATTTGATCATGCATTTGTTTTGTACTTCTCAGCAAAGCAAAGAACTTCTCCATCTTCTCTTCTTCTTCATCATCATCATCTTCCTTTCCCTTTTCTTCTTCTTCAATATACTCCGTCTTCCTCTTCTTTGCTTCCCTCTCCATGCCAAGCTAACTAGCTATTTCCTCCAACAAAAACAAATATCAAAGAGAGAAGCATAAGCAGTAGACCATAGAGTATCTCTTATTGTCTAGTATGGGTTATTGTAGTTTGATGTGTTAAACCAAACCACATACTAGACTTGCACTATGACCACTCTAGAAACCGTGTTAGTTGACTCTTTGTAGAGAGTCACCGTGACGTAGTGCAGGTATCACAAGAAGTCTTTTACAGAAATGGGCTTGGCTTTTCATTTTTCATTTGAATATTGTGAAAGCATCCTTCCATATATAAATAATTGTTTAAGACTTGATTGGTGCAGACTTTAGTTTCAATGTTCAAAAGCTGATTTTAAAATTACCCCACCAATAAGCGTAATAAAATTTTGATTTGGTTTCTTGCAAAAACAGAAAAAAACCATAGTGAGTCCTCGCTTCTCTCCAGGAAAGATTGGCTGAAGATGGAGTGGATACTATGGATGGAAAATAATAATGGCAAATAAGGTCCCTGGCTGCTGCCCATGATGCTGTGTAGCATACCGAATAAAGGTGATGCAAGCACCATGACATACTGTCATTTTGGTGGAGTCTTCCTAGAGGGCCAGCCTGACATTTTTGTGAGAATATATACTTTGGTGGGTCCTTTTGGTATACTTTTATGGCCTTTATTTAATTGACACCTTACAAAACTTATTTCTCTGCCGTCTGTTTTCCTTCATTACTTGTTCTATGTTCATAGCAAGAATCTATCACTGTAGCAATTAATCAATTATATATTGTCATCGTGATGTCATATGGATGATCTCATACTAGTTTAAGGTACAATTTATAGTTGTCATCCTCCAAGTGGAGCTTCACAATGACATGTAATTTGCGGCAAAATGACAAGTTGGGCTCGAGCTTCTTTCATGTTTCAACGAAGCAAAGCTGAAAGTCTGTTCGGCCTGCTGTACAAGCTGCTTAACAACCAGAGAGTTGTGGGGTAAAAGCAACAACTTCCCTTATAAGCAGCTTCCAACTGCTTTTGTAAGATGAAGACATTATAGTGGATGGAGATTATCTGCCATGAATAGATTCAAAATAGGGGAGTTGGATCACTATGACCGAGCTTTGTATTCACCTGGGCAATGGATGGTGAACTTTGGATTCATGTAGTAACACCTACCTAACTAGCCAGAGCTGTAATAAATATTTAGCCAAGTTTAAACTAGAGTCAGTGAACTAGGTCTTCTGTGGAGTCAACCAAACTTAATGCACAAATAAGATACCTTCGATATCAGGTGGGCCCTGAATTCACATTATTCTTGCTGAAATTTTAAACATCGAGTTCCATCAATAGATAAGCTGTGTTCACAGAAATATCTTTATTATGGGCCAAGCTAGGCTGGCAAATCCAGAGCTCCATGATCAATGGCATTCAACTTTATTGACAGGAAAGTAGATTGTGCTACTGATGCACAACAGCATGGTATCCAAGGTTAATGTATAAAACACAACTCAAGTTCTGACAGTTGAGCATGTCATGATATTGTATGATACAGAAGCGTGTGATTGAAGTTCATTGTTTGTCAAGAACATAGAACTGAATCTTACTTTGGAAATTGTAAGGAAAAAGAAATTGATGGGGGTCTCCAAAGCTTTTCTCCGTGATTGTATGGTGATTTGAAGCTCCGATAAGAAGCTTGATCAATCACCCCTCAGCAGGCAATTATTTTTGCTAGTGAAGGCAGCTGGACTGTGGTAACAGAAAATCAAACAGGGAACATGTTAGTTGAACATTTCAGTAAATCAGAGTAATTTTACATTTTTTTTTTTTTTTGGATTCGAGGAAACCTCACCCCCCGGAAAGCGCACTTTATGGGCTCAGGTGAGGGAGTAAAACCCCGGCTATTCCAGATTCTTATAAGAGGTGCACGCCCTGATTCGAACTCGAGACCTGCTGTGCAGATCTCAAACCCTTTGCCATCACGCTACACCCTTTAAGGACAGAGTAATTTTACACGCTAAACATATATACAGTTATTTATTTCACGTGGTCCTGGAGACGGAATGACTATTTCATACTGCCTATCATGCATGTAGTTGTTCTCAAACATCAGATTTGAAGCCTTCAACAAGCTTCGGTCGTCTACCAACCCACCGAACCTGATATTTTGCATAAAGATAATATCGTCCAATTGGACCTCTACCTCCCAGTTCAAAGAGTTCTGGTGTCGTACGTTTCTTGTCTATCTCCTGTGGGGTTGGAGTTAGAATATTCCATGCAGCAGCAAGCTCATCGCTCCTCATGAAGAGATGGTTGTCTCCATCAATGAAATCAAGAAGAAGATGCTCATATGAATCAGGCACCTCCGCATTATACCTAAGGAATTAAAATAAAAAATAAGCCAGATGTCAAATTATAGAACAAGGTGGGTGCTGAATTGGCTTCACTTTAGGAAATGTGAATTTAAATAGAACATGTCTTGTAACATGAAAGTGCTTACTTGTCCTTATACAGCAAATTGAGTTCGGAAGCATCCAACTGCAAGCCAAGTCCCGGAATCTTATTATTAATCTTTACCAGAATAGCTTCATTAGGTGCATCACTCAGAATCAGCTCATTAGTAGCCAGATCAATGTTTAGCTTGACACGTTCACAATAAAGGTTCTCGGAGACATTATGGAAATGTACACGTCTCCACTCTGCATCATGTAGTTCATCATGGTCAGAAAATTCAATATAGTGTAAGCAAATGATACACCATTTCCTCCCCCTAGTAACTATCACATAGATTGAAGAACTAGCACAATGCATGTGTCTATGTGCACATAAATACCCTGCACAATTCCCTTGTTCTCTAGTTTCATTCAGCACAGAATTCAAGAGCTGAGTTTGGATTCTTGAATCTTCATATTCCAATTTGAAAACAATGAAGAGCCAAGGAGAAATCAGGCAATCTCATAATCAAAGCATCTTGGTTTTTTTTAGTGCCAAATTTTGGTCTTCTAAATAAATTATCATAGAAGTTCCCCAGAACATGTGTGCGATAGGAAGTCTTCTGACAAAATGATCTGAAATATCATGCAATGTTTCAGTGACTGAGCAGTATATTGCGGGTGGTGTATTGAAGGTTTGCCACATCATAGAATGTAACACAAATTAATAAAATACATAAACTCACCTGCATACTGTGCGCATTAAGTTCAGCTTCATAATGGCTCAAAGACCAGATTAGAGAACCTCACCACTGTGAGGTTATCAATGAGGTTCCTTCTTAAGAGATGATCTATCCTGATGTGCACAAAATTTAAGTCATATTCCAATCAACTGAAGTGAATAGCTACAGAAGAAAATGTGCTTACTGAACGAATATTGCACACACACGGAACAGATATAGCTAATGTCAACTGACACTTGTATAATTATTTCTCATCAAACTTAAAGAGAAGACTTTGTGAATTGGTGAGAAGACAGTGCATCAAACCCAAAAGGTTTCACAAATATTATTCAATTCCAGCTCTTCAGTGTTTGGGCATTATCAGCTAGACAGGATGCAACATCAAGGAGTGCTTCTTGTGACACAGAAAGGTAGTATTCCTGTTTGCTTTAGATCCCACCTGCATTGGTATGCTATTACAGAATCAATTATCAATTAATCCAGCTAATCTATTTTACAGTCAACAAAAACCCCGCCTAGTCAGAAAGCAATTTTAATATTTAAGCATGTGCCAGTACAAGTATACCTCAATCTGCTCCATTCTGGCATTTAGCTTTGACATCCTCTCTCAGCTATCATAACCTCCATTAAGACAGTAAATTCTGACAAGGAAAGCCTCCATTTGTCCCCACAGTTCTGCCTCAAACATTTCCAAAAATTGATGATTATTGCAAAGTTGAGAACCTGTGATACAGGAATAACCATGAGACATAAGCATACATTCAATAATTTATATTCTTACTTTTAGCATTACTTCATTTTATAGAATTTTTTAATGAGCATTGTTGTGGGTGGTATTAACAACTCAATTGACAAGCCCAGGAATAAATATCAGATATTCTCCGTATGCAATGCCCTTGTTACCTAAAGCTGTGAGATTTTATTGACAAGCAACCCACTATATTTGTTTTAGTCATTTCTCAGAGAGGTTCAGAAAGATTGAGTTTTCTTTCGCATTATTGTGGATCAATGTTAATTGGAAGCATCTTCTTGTGCCAGCCATATATAGAAATGCTTGCTCATTTTGACCATTCTACCACATAATTCAATAAAATTAATGATTGAAAACTCGTAAGGTGATAAGAGAACCATACTGGTGATCAATGCGACAAGTCAAAGTCAAAGCTATTATGGATCTCAGATCTTCAGCCGTCAAATTCTTTCTTGAATAACCAAAGATACCGACATCCTGCATGCATAAAACTACTCAAACAAAGAGTAAATACAAAAGTAAACCAGTGTAAAAGGATATGACTGGAGACAAGCTAATTTCGCTAATTCATGTATTTCCACTTTCCCTTTATGATTGAAGTATATCCACATACTGAGCTTACCAGATACATGTAAAAAGAATGAAATGTACACAAAGAAACATTGAGTATTGACATCAGAGTAAACCTCACCTCAGATAGAAATCCATTTTAATACAGAGCAAATAATGCTAGAAAAATTCCCCCCTTTGCTAGCTCACCAGTTGCTCCAATGACTGCAATGCAGAGAGAAGGTCCTCTACCACCCTCAGTCGGATAATTCAAGGAATGACTTGGCAAAGGCACTACATTTGCGAAGGAATCAGGTTGGAGCTCATGCAAGAACTTTCTTCAGGTTCCGAAGTTCTTTTTGTCTCTTGATCAGAATCGACACTCAGAAAACACTTTTTGACAACAAATTCAACTCAAATTGACACACACAGGTGCGCACACTTCTGGTAGTAATCATCACAGCAAAACACAAACTTTCAATACACAAACTGCCACGCACACACTCTTCAGTGGAATCTACAGTCGAAAAACAAACCTTTACTCCAAATTCAACTAAAATTCATACACAAATACATGTTAGTAACAATGAGCGATCACATTCAACAATGAATCTTCATCACAAAAAAACACTTACTTTCATTTTCCTCTTTTCGATTAATTACACAGATTTTCACTATAATGAATCACTAACACTCGAAGCACGATCTTTCACCACAAACTCCTCTAAAATTAACCCACACATTTACACTTGTAAGTAAAAAAAATCACTATTACAATGAACTATTACTAACCATTGGGAAAATTTTGATTTTTTGTAGTCATGAACTCCTTCAAAGGTCCAGACTTCCTATTCATTTGCCAAATATTGAATCTCTGGGTTATCTATAGCTTTAACCCACAAAACCTTCTACATAAACCACCTCCTCCTCCAAAATTCCTTGTCACAAGCTAACATAAACCACCAGAAACCAACAAACGTAGTAATATATTCAAAAGGGCATTTATAGAATCACAAAAAGTTCAGTACTTTATAGTGCGAAATCTCATTGACCTGCAAGCTAAAAGGAGGGTCTTTGAGAGAACTCGAACATGGAGAAATGGGTCTAGAAGTTGAAGAATCCCAGGAGGGTATTGATAGAGTTGGAAAGAAAAGTGACATCCTTTCTGGATTTTGTTGTGGTTTAGACAGTAAAGGTACGGTTTTTTTTTTTTTAAGTTTAACGTAAGATGTGAGTTTAACTTATATAACTCCATTAATTTTATAAATTTTAAAATTAATAACAATGTATGTTTTTAATGGCATCATATAAATAATTACAAGAATCAAACTTGAAATCATAAAAAAAAAAAAAAAGTTTTTAATCTCAAACTTTTACTATTAAATTAACAACTAGATGGCTACGCTCGGTACTTTTACACCTGGTGGAAGAAGAGGGAGGGGGATAGTTGAGGATGAATGTAACTTGGGTTTGGCGAGACTGGTTGTAGTGGATTAAATGAGGACACCAGATGACTGTAAATTGGACTTTCCCAGAGGGGGTGAGGAACTCGTGACTACAATGGGCTGTCGGTGATAGGCTTTCTTTTGTTTTCTTTTGAAATAATTTTCCAACATGGTAAGTTATTGTCAATCAAGTTTAGATTAATTATTTATATCTAATAAGTTTATAAAAAGTAAAATATTTTTTACACATATATATTACGTATAATATAAACCGCATAGCTATTTTATTGTATATTATTTTACTGTTTACTTTTTCATGTTTTATTATGAATTATAATAATGAGATTTAAAAAAAAATCAAGTTGGTCTAGAACTTTATTTAAGTAATGGAATAGGTGGTGCTCATGCTATTAAAAAGTCGCATGTAATGTTTTGTGGTGGTCAAATCCGGTTATATATTTTTTTACTGAATGTGTAATCGTGTTTTTTTTCATATGGTATGATGCGTGTAAATAGATAATAGTTGAATTGCAAGTGATAATTGATTGTTTGTATTTTTTCTATCTTTTCTCTCTCTCAACAATTAAAATGCATAATTATTTTTTTTATTTGTTATTTATCAAATCAAACATTTTTATCATACCTAAGTCATTTGGACCTTTATCATTATTTTTTGTTTGATAATGGTGCAAATCACATGTCGTCTGCCCCAATTGAAGTTAATAAAAAGATGCGTCATGCGAGAGGAGAGAGAGGATGACCTGAGTTGGGTTTGGCATGGGTATCAAACCTAAGTTCCTTGGATCTAGCAGCCACATTAAATTCAAGTGTTTTGGGTTTGATAATAATGTCAAACCCAAGTATTAGTATGTGAGAGGAAAGAGAGGATGACCGGAATCTGGCCCAGAGAGAAAAAAATGTTATTTTTTTGATTCCGACTTAAGATACTTGGATTTGATAACAACTCCAGACTTAAATGACTTAGGTCTACAACCATGGTAAGCCCGAGTAACTTGGGTTTAATTATAATGACAGAAAAAAAAAATCACAATGGAGTACAGCCATGTATCTAGTATACACACACATGCACACACCTTTAATAAAGTAGACATAAATAATAGCCTCCAAAAGAAAATAAAGATAATTTATGTTTCTTTAAAAAGAAAGTATACAAGGAGTATAGATTTTCTTGAGAAAAAACTGCATAGTAAAAACAAAAAATAAAGAAAATGACACCCTATTTTTTTATTATTATCTGAGCATTAATTTTTTAGTTTTCAGTTATATTTTAATATATATCTTTCATGTTTTCATATTCACCAATACTAAATTTCGTTATTCTCTTGAATAATTTATGTACTTTATATATTTTTTAAA
>Ga0325405_1001802_pt1 | contig 21963 bp, 16 predicted proteins | sample PopdelMetagenome_21_FD_205663 | JGI IMG/M metagenome (GOLD analysis project Ga0325405, IMG submission 205663) | Populus deltoides microbial communities from Bellville, Georgia, United States - Xylem-Control-R2 | ecosystem: Host-associated > Plants > Phyllosphere > Stem > Wood/Secondary xylem...
TGGGTAAATTCTTATAGGAAGAATCCATGTAGGTGCCATGACAGAGTTCTCCTATCCTGAAAGGTGAAAATATCTTCCACAACTCGTGTATTGTGATTGAAAAAAATACTCCTAATTAAAATTGGTGTATATCCAAAATAATTCAAAGAATTTTGTAGTTAACTCCTCGTATTTAAATACCAGCTTACTAGTACGTCTAACATTTATATCAGAATGTTGACCATTAATTTTCAGGAATTAAATTTTTTTGGGTTATTGAAATATTTGCCAAATTCTTAAGTAATTTTACAAATTTCTTGTAAATTCCAAAAAAAAATGCAAAAAAAAAAAAAAACACAAATATTTCCTAAAACAATGCTAAAAACATTTTCCTCTCATTTTTATAAATAAAATGTAGTTTTTGTAAGGATTGGGTTATGTGCAACAAACAAAAATCATGCAAGAATCCATAATCTAGCATCCATTCACTTCGATTATCAAAGAATCAACACGATTTTGTCAAAATAGGTTTTGGTTCAAAACGAAAACCCTAGGATTAAAACCCTTAGAAACTTGTTATTGGTGCAAATAAACCTTAGATTATCTACTAGTCAAGTTGCCTGAATTGTTTAGTGCAAAGAATTGGACCAAAAACTGGTTCAAATCATAGGGCTAAGGCAATGTTCTTACAAAAAACATGAAGAAACCGAACCAAGAAACCCAAAAATTCCCAGTCTACTGTTAAACCCAGAATTAGCCTCTTAGGTTTCTAAAACATGCTGTTTTTGGTCATCACAAATCACATTACTAATACTAAGCATAGTTAAGTCCAAAAAACTAACAAATAATATCAAATTATCAATAACATATATGAAGTTCCAAAGTTCAAAACTACCAACGCTAAATAGCATACATATTCATACTATTTGAATTCAAAACTTGATATTTTTAACATTTATATGCCAAAACATACTTGTATGAACCATGAACTTGCACTAAAATATATCAAATTGATCAATATGCTTCCAAAATCTTTAACCTACAAACAAAAACAACTTACTATTTTATTACAAAACATATTCAAACACTAATCAAAATATCTCAAATATATCATTAACATGCTATTGGGCTAAAAACACAGAATCAAAACCAAGAATCATGCCTTTAATGCAAGCCTCTTTAACACATTATTGACCAAAACTAAAATAAACTATCATAACAAAAGCATGTGCAATCTAAAACATGCTTTTAACAAGAATAATAACAAAACAAAATCTACCAAAAAAATCAGTTTATTCCAGCACCAAAATAAAAAAAAAAAATACTAGATAAGCTTAAACAACATCAAAAGAGGTTTAAACATTAAGAAAACATGAATACACAGGCCATACAAACTCCACCATTGAACTTTTACATGGTTACACCTTCTCAAAGCTTGCCGGCTATGGACCATTATTTTCTTTCTCTTATTTTTTCTTTTCTTCTTTTTCTTTCACTATCTTTTCCTTTCAAAGCTTGTTAAACCCTTTATGTTAAGCTCTTGAACCTTCACACCGGGATTTTTTCATAATGTGTTTCTTGATGCAACCATATTATTCAATAGTTTCACCCACATTTAACTAGTGTTTTGCCTATGTTTTATATATAAAATGCCTTGATATTCTTTGTTTTATGTTTTGAAGGCACTTTTGGATGAAAGATGCAAAAAGGAGTAAATTGGAGATAATTGGCAGATTTGACCTTCAGTCGATGTTTTGTGCAGAGCGTGAGCTCTAGAGGTTGAAATGAAGTGATTCCAGTGGCATTAAAAAGCTAACATCCATACCTTTCTGAACATCTAAGGCAAGAAAATAAAATAAGGAAGAACATGGAAATCACAGCCTTCAAAGTCAAATCTTGTAATCTGCCAGTGTTGACCTTCGGCCATTCCAACTTGAATATCTGGAGCTACAGAAGTCCAATTGATGCAAAATCAATTTTTTGGATTCATGACTCAAATTTCTATAAACTCTCCAAATTTCAGCCAAAACCGATGTCATATGAGGGAGATATGAGTTTTCAAAGATGACATCTGAATTCTGCCAGCAAACAGGTTTCGTGAAGAAATGAGTCCAAATTCCGTTCCGAAGCATCTAAACCGATATCCAAGTTTTTATTTCAGCAATTTAGCTCCTTTAAGTCAAAGCTTGAAGATTTCATGCAAGGCTATTTCTCCTTTTTTAGGAAAATAGTTATTGAAGTACTTAAATGTAAACAGTCTACTTAATGGAGGACTATTTTGTAAAATAGAGACCTAGGGTTTCCTAAGATATAAAAAGAATGAGAGAAGAGAAGGGGGGCAGCCAGCCAAGAAGAGAAAAACGCCCCCTTCCTCTAAGAAACCCTAAATTATGCATTCTTCCTTCTTTTTGATTAGTTGTTCAACAAACATGCAAGGCTAAACACTTTTTCTTGGTTGCAAGGACACGGAAACCTTCGGATTTCAAGAACTGTGAGATTTATTTTACCTTTTCTTTTCAGTTTATATGATGAATATGTTTGTTCTCCTATGCTTATTTTTTCTATGATTGTTTATTTTAATTGCTAGAGCGGACTCTAAGTTATTATTGTAGACAATCTATTGCTAAGTTTGATATCAAAACCGGAGTTGTGGTATATGAACTTATGAAGCAACTGAGTTTAATAATTGTGGCGGATCTACGTTATTAATCTTAGAGAGAACATTCAATCAAATCAAACATAGACTGCGGACAGGTATGTTTTCTTGATTAATCAACTTATCTAGTTCTTAAGGCTGCCATTAAATTAAATTACTAGTGCGGACACTGTGGTTGTTTGATGGTTAGGGTTAGTTATACGGCAGATCCGTTAACTAACCAATGTTAAGAAGAAATAAATATTTAGAATATAAATTGATGTTTTGTTTCCATGATCAGTTCTAATTTCTATAGGTGGATGCGTGCTTGTGACCAAGGTTTGTTCTCTTGATAATTTTCTGATTTTATTAAATTTCGTTTGATAGTTTTCTGTTTTCTTTTGCTTTAGCCTAGATAACATCCAAACCCCCCCCAAATTGCATATCATCTAGCATAAAAATCTGACTTGAATCTTTCCTATGGGATCAAACCCTTGCTTGCTCTATACTATCTTGTGTGTTATGTTTGAAGCTAGGGTAATTAATTTGTGCGACTGCGACATCGCAACAAATTTTGGCGCCGTTGCCGGGGAAATAATTTTAGTTGATTATTATGCTATTATTTTTATTTGTTGTGATTGCTATTTTTTTTTTCTGAAAAAAAAGAATTTTTGCTTACTGCGGTACTATTCATTAAGGCAGCGGTACTGTTGGAAACAGATTTTTTTGGTGGAATTAGGTATTGGCCTTTTATTTTCTAAAGGGAAACGATGTTCTAAATAGGACAAATGGTAAACCATTATCCCCACCCTATTGAGGCTAAATTCCACTGTTTTCCAGGGTTTTTAGGCAGTTTTTGTTTTCTACCGTAGGATTTTCGTACAATTTGCATTGTTTTCGATCTCTTGTGTTGTTGGTTTCTTTTGAGTTTTCTTGATGATTTATGCCAGTAACCCATTCTACTAATCAAAGTCAAGTGTAGTTGGATCTCAAAATAGAAAAAACTTTACGCAGGTTATGAAAGGAAGCTCGCCTTAACACCATGGCTGTTGCACGACAACAAACACTCAAGGAGCTTGCTGCTCCTAACATGGAAATTCAGCCATTGTGCATCAACATCGATAATAATGTAAACTTCAAGCTCAAATCTGGTTTTATACATTTGCTACCAACATTCAATGGTCTTGCAGGTGAAGATCCTTATACTCATTTTAAGGAGTTCCATATGGTTTGCGTTGGTCTGAAATCGAATGGAGTTGACGAAGAACATGTTAAGTTGAAAGATTTCCTTTTTTCTTTAAAAGGGGCAACAAAGGCATGATTTTTCTCTATTCTCCCAGGTTCCATTGGAACTTGGAATGCCATGAAGAAGATTTTTCTTAAAAAGTATTTCTCAGCATCTTGAGTTGCCAACATAAGGAAAGAAATATGTGGGATTTGACAATCTCATGGAGAGACACTTTCTGAGTATTGGGAAAGATTTGAGCAACTGTGCATTCAATGCCTTCATCATCAAATACCCGATCAACTGCTCATTCAATATTTCTATGAAGGATTGATGCCTACTGACCGTAGTATCATTGATGCTGCAAGTGGAGGGGCATTGGTAGATAAGACACCCGAGGCTGCATGCCAATTGATCTTAAACATGGCAGCCAACTCGAAACAATTTGGCATATTGGAGACTTCACAAACAAACGAGTAAATGAGGTAAGTATTTCTAACCTTGAAAATAAAGTTAATGATCTTACTTCTCTTGTGTGTTTTTTGGCATGTGGAAATGTACAGCAGGTGAAAGTGTGTAGCATATGTTCCTTACAAGGACATACCTCAGATATGTGCCCAACAATGCAAGAATATTACATTGAACAAGTTCATGCAGTTGATGGAGGATTCAACGGATAGTCCCAGCGTAAATATGATCCCTTTTCCAACACGTACAATCCTGGATGGAGAGATCATCCAAACTTATGTTATGGGAACCCACCTCAACAAGGCAATCAAGGCCGACAATTCCATCCCCATGGATTTGAGCCCCAACAAAATTATCAAGAAACAAGGTCAAGTATTCACAACTTGGAGAAGCAAATGGGGCAAGTAGCTTCAAGTGTAAGGAAATTGGAAGCATAAATGAATGGAAAATTGCCCTCCTAAGCATTGAATCCAATAGAGAATGTTAGTGTGATCATGCTGCGAAGTGGGAAAGAACTTGAAGATAAAAAGTTGAACCAAATTGAGATGGAGGAAGAAGAAGAGATAGAAACCGAATTGAGCACAAAGAAGGAACATCCTCCTCCTCTACAAATTGAAACATCGACCAACACTCCAAAGGTAACTCCTCACTCAATGAATTCCAGCTTTAAAACAATTCCACCCTTTCTTGTGAATTTTTGTAGGTCAAAGACAGAGGACAAAGAAAAAGAGATTTTAGAGGTTTTCAAGAAAGTAGAACTCAACATTCCTTTGCTTGATGTTATCAAGTAAATTCCTAAGTATGCCAAATTCTTGAAGGAGTTGTGTACCACCAAGAGAGCTTTCAAACTGAAAGGTCATGAAATAGTAAGTATGGGTGAAGTAGTATCTGTTGTTGTTCAAAAGAATCTGCCTTTGAAGCAAAAAGACCCAGGAGTCATTCACCCCATCATGGACAATGAATGGGTGGCGCCTATCCTTTTGGTGCCCAAAAAGATTGGAATTACGTTGGAAGAAATACAAAATGATGCTTACGAGAATGCAAGGATTTACAAAGAAAAGACTAAGAGTCTTCATGACCGTATGCTTATAAGAAAGGAGTTTCATGTTGGAGACAAAGTCCTTCTTTATCATTCGTGTTTGAAACTTTTTCCTGAAAAGTTACGATCTCGTTGGATTGGACCCTTTGTTGTTTCTAATGTTTTTCCTTATGGTGCAGTTGAAATTACAAGTTTAGAAACCAAAAAAGTACTCAAGGTCAATGGGCATCGCTTGAAACCTTTCTATGAAGGTTGGACGACAGAATTCACCGCTTCTGCGGAGTTAGGTGAACCAATCTATGAAGAATGAGCATGCAACATGTCGAGCCAATGACATAAAACAAAAGCGCTTACTAGTAGGCAACCTAGCATACAAAGAAAAAAAACAGATTTGCTTTCTTTTTCCCTTATCTTTTATTTTTTGCATTTTACTTTATTTTTTTCATTCTCCAATATTCCTTTTCTTTTATTTTAAAATTGAGGACAATGATGTGTTTTAAGTGTGGGGGTATTGGGAGAATGTTGGTTTTCTAATTTTGGTTTTCTTTGTTATTTTTCAAAATAAAAAAAATTATGTTTGATCTTTTGAACTCCCATTGGTTTTTGAAAATATGAGTATTATGTATGAGAATTAGTTGAGATAGATGAAGATATAAATTGAATGAAGGAGTATCCATGCAAGTTTTAAGGTTTAATTGGTTTAGGGATTGACTTTGAGAATATACCATGTTGACTTTATAGTGTTATACCAATGCAAGCTTTTGAGCCTTCAATATTATATTTGTTGATTGTGCATTCTTTCAATGATATTTATCTCTAGAACTTGCTTTATATCTTGTTGAGATTACATTCGCATTACAAATATACATGAAGATGATAAAGACATTAGGAATTTTAACCACTTGAGCCGAAAAGCCAACCTAAAGCATATTATCCTTGGTGAGCCCCTTTTGAGCTTGTGTATCTTTTCTTTGCCTTATCCATGTATAAGCCTTAACTTTTTATATGTTTTCCTTTTCCCCTGGCCAAGGATTAATAGAGCATATACTTGTGATATCTCATGGAATTATGGTTGGAAATTATGTGAAACGAAAGAAGAAGTGATGTTTGATGAAAAAATGGGCAAAGTTGCCAAAGGTAAAAAAAAATGAAAAAAATAAAAAAAAAAGAAAAAGAAAAAGAAAAAAAAGAAAAGAAAAAGTGTTCTTTTATGTTGAAAAAGCTTGAAATCAAAAGAAGTTAAGCATTGGTGATTAAAGATGGAAAATTTATGTGTTTTAATGGAATATCTTGTTTGAAATATCATTTTTCAGAATGCTCTACTTTTTTTGGTTTGAACCTTTTCTTTTACTCTCTTTTACCTCATCTTAACCTTAGCCCCATTACAACCAGAAAATAAGACCTTTTGATTCATGCATTGTTTGTAATATGTTAGTAATAGAGATGAGATTGAAGAGCAAACTTATGGTAGAAAATATTCATTGATTGAATTTGAGAGATTTAAACACATAAGCCTTAAACACATGAGTGTTGGAGTGTATATCAATGAGTGGACCTATCACTTTGGCATGGCATAGATTTCATTTAAATCTCGACGATTAATTGAATTTTGAAGTTTGCATGTAAATAAATTCATGAAAATTTATACTCTTTATCCTTCTTAATTGTGTTCTTATTTATAATGCATATATTCTTGGATATTGATGGGAGATTAGAAGATTAGTCATAGTGATTTCATTTAATTTAACTTTAATTTGATTTTACCTATCATTTCTCAAGGACGAGCAAGAGCTAAGTGTGGGGGTATTTGATGCAACCATATTATTCAATAGTTTCACCCATATTTAACTAGTGTTTTGCCTATGTTTTATATATAAAATGCCTTGATATTCTTTATTTTATGTTTTGAAGGCACTTTTGGATGAAAGATGCAAAAAAGAGTAAATTAGAGATAATTGGCAGATTTGACTTTCAGTTGATGTTTTGTGCAGAGCGTGATCTCTAGAGGTTGAAATGAAGTGATTCTAGTGGCATTAAAAAGCTAACATCCATACCTTTCTAGGCATCTAAGGCAAGAAAATAAAATAAGGAAGAGCATGGAAATCACAACCTTCAAAGTCAAATCTCACAATCTGCCAGTGTTGACCTTCGGCCATTCCAACTTGAATATCTGGAGCTATAGAAGTCCAATTGATGCAAACTCAATTTTTTTGGATTCATGACTCAAATTTCTATAAAATATCCATATTTTAGCCAAAACCGATGTCATATGAGGGAGATATGATTTTTTAAAGATGACATCTGAATTCTGCCAGCAAACAGGTTTCATGAAGAAACAAGTTCAAATTACGTTTCGAAGTATCTAAACCGATATCCAAGTTTTATTTCAGCAATTTAGCTCCTCTAAGTCAAATCTTGAAGATTTCATGCAAGGCTATTTCTCCTTTTTCAGGAAAATAGTTATTGAAGTACTTAAATGTAAACAATTTATTTAATAGAGGACTATTTTGTAAAATAGAGACCTAGAGTTTTCTAAGATATAAAAAGAATGAGAGAAGAGAAGGAGGCAGCCAACCAAGAAGATAAAAACTCTCCCGTCCTCTAAGAAACCCTAAATTATGCATTCTTCCTTTTTTTGATTAGTTGTTCAACAAACATGCAAGGCTAAACACTTTTTCTTGGTTGCAAGGACACGGAAACCTTCAGATTTCAAGAACTGTGATATTTATTTTACCTTTTCTTTTTAGTTTATATGATGAATATGTTTCTTCTCCTATGCTTATTTTTCCTATGATTGTTTATTTTAATTGCTAGAGCGGATTCTAAGTTATTATTGTAGACAATCTATTGCTAAGTTTGATTTCAAAACCGGAGTTGTGGTATATGAACTTGTGAAGCAACTGAGTTTAATAATTGTGGCAGATCTACATTATTAATCTTAGGAAGAACATTCAATCAAATTAAACATAGACTGTAGACAGTTATGTTTTCTTGATTAATCAATTTATCTAGTTCTTAAGGCTGCCATTAAATTAAATTACTAGTGCGGATACTGTGGTTGTTTGATGGTTAAGGTTAGTTATACGGTGGATTCGTTAACTAACCAATGTTAAGAAGAGATAAATATTCAGAATATAAATTGATGTTTTGTTTCCATGATCAGTTCTGATTTCTATAGGTGGATGTGTGCTTGTGACCAAGGTTTGTTCTCTTGATAATTTTCTGATTTTATTAAATTTCGTTTGATAGTTTTCTATTTTCTTTTGCTTTAGCCTAGATAACATCCAAACCCCCCCAAATTGCATATCATCTAGCATAAAAATCTGACTTGAATCTTCCCCGTGGGATCGACCCCTTGCTTGCTCTATACTATCTTGTGTGTTGTGTTTAGAGCTAAGGTAATTAATTTGTGCGATCGCGACATCACAACATTTCTCTATTTTTTCCTCCTTTTTTTTCATTTTCCAGGTGTTATTTTTCAGATTTTGCCCGGGTTCTTGATTGATTCAAACATAGATTGATCAAAGTTTAGCCTTTTGATCAAAATGAGAGAGTTTTGGACAAATATTAATAGCTAAAATTTTGTCCTTAAATGGTTTTGGGGTGATGGTTTGGTAAAAAAAGTGTACAAGTGGTTTTCTTTTGCTTGAAGACAAATGCATGCATCCCTCATGTTTTGATTTTGGATGAAAGATTTATGACCCTTGATAATCCTCCAGGAATTGTTAAGTGTGAACACATAAAAAAGTTGAATAGTTTTGCACAAATAAGTATCTCAGTCAAGGTTTATTGAATTTGCGAGGCTTTCATGGAGCAACTTCGATGTAAACGTCATCAGAGACCACCTAAACTTGGTAGAGGAGAAGCAAACCTTTTGATTGGATCCATTATTGCTAAATGTAGAGTTTTGTAGCTCCACATTCATTCGTTTTAAGGTGTTAACTCGATTAGCTAATAATCTAAAAATACAATGTTGGTTGAACAAATACAAGATGTTGTTGAGTTCATATAAAAAATAGTATGTATATATTTGATGGGAGTAGCTGAATGGTGGTGGTTATAGCCTAGAGGTAGTTGAAGACACCACATTCACCTGAAGGTGCCTACTTGATTAGCCAAAACTACTAAGAAGAAGCTAAATAGTGGCCGAACGACGCATTGTCTAGGTTGAACCTTCAAAATTAAGATTTTTAATTTGGAATTGACAAATTTCACTTTACTCCCTGTTCTTCCAATTGTTTTTAATTGCACTCATAATTGCCCCTCAAGCTCTTAATTTCATGCAATTTCTCCTTTGCTAAACTCAATCATCAACCTCAAAGTTTAGTGTCATTTTTATCTTGGTTCATGGTTTCTGATTTGTGCACTTGGACCCTTATTTCACCATCAAACTTTTTATTTTCTTCAATTTGGCCCTTGATTTGGTCACTTCTAGCCCCTACAATTACATGTTTTTACAATTTGGTCTATGGTTTTGGATTTTTTCAATGAATTCCATATTTAGCCATCAAATATTCTTACAATTAAGCCCCTGATTTGTCTAATTAAACCTCCCAAAAAACCAATTAAGTCCCTAGACTTTACTCTATTCCAACTATCACCTAAATTGACTCTAAAAACTGATTTTCCTTGCAATAAAGCCCTCAATAAGATTAATTAAACCTTCAAAAATTCTCATTGAGTCCTTACCTATCCAAATTTATATTTTTTTACCCCAAATAAAAATATTTTTACTAATAGGACCTTCGCCATCAACTTGGGCAATCTTTAATCAGAATTTGATTGCCAATCTTGCTAATTTTATACATTTTGGTTCTTAAACTTTTCCACTTGTCATTTTGGTCCTTTACCACTAACTTAGGCAATCTTATAGGCTTTCTTCGTAGATATCCTCTTGTATTTTGAATTATTTTTTCTGTTTTCCCCTTTTCTTTTCTTGATTTTTTTATGAGATCAAAAGTGGGTAATAACAAATGGCTAAGTTACAATGCTAGTTAGCTTGTTAAGAAAACTGTATATCAGACTTACTGGGTGATCCGCCCATCTTGGAATCCCAAAGACTTTGGTTTTTATTTATTTATTTATAAAAAAGGTCTTATTATCATGGGTGATTTGTCCCTTTTAAAATTCAAAAATTGGTCTATTTTCATGGATGATTTCCCTCTTTAAAATTGCAAAAAGAATTTCAACAAGCCTCTATACTTTCCTGAAATTGGTCTATTTTCACGGGCGACTTGTTCATTTTTCAAATTCCAAAAAGAATTTCAGCAAGACTCCATGCTTCCCTGAAATTGGTCTACTTTCACGGGCGACTTGCCCATTTTAAAATTTAAAATTGGTTTATTTTCATGGGTGACCTACTCTTTTTCAAATTCCAAAAATAATTTCAACAAGCCTTCATGTTTCTTTGAAATTGGTCTGTTTTCATAGGTGACCTACCCATTTTGAAATTAAAAAATTGGTCTATTTCCACGGGTGACCTATCCTTTTTTAAATTCCAAAGAGAATTTCAGCAAGCTTCCATACTTCCTTGAAATTGGTATATTTTCACGGGCGACCTATCTATTATAAAATTAAAAAATAGATCTATTTTCTCGAGTGACTAATCCTTTTTCAAATTCTAAAAAGAATTTCAGCGAGCCTTCATGCTTCTTTGAAAGTGGTCCATTTTCACGGGCAACCTACCTTTTTAAATTTTATATACTAGGATCTACATTGGATCCTTCCAAAAATTCTCTAAAACAAAATACCATCCAAGGATAAACTCTTAAAATGAGTGCCTTGTCTACTACCAGAAAATCAATAAATACAAACAGAAATACCGAGGGAATATTTTCGTTGGTGAATTGCCAACGAATTTTACCGACGAAAATATTTCCTCGTTATTTACCGAGGGAATTATAGTAGGAAAAAAATTAAAACAAAGCAAAAAAATGATGACGTGCCATTTATACCAATGGAATTACCGCCAGAATAAATTTCGTCGGTAATTCAATTACTAAAATCATTGGTAAACTGTCAACACTATTCATCATGTCAATTACAAAGAGAATCACTAACGGAACATTCCGTCGGTATTTTAAAGAGAGCTCTAGAACTATTCACTTTCCAATTGCACTGTTAATTAATGTTCTTTACAGACAAAAACACTAACAGATTAAAAAGTTGTCGATGTTATTTAGTGGTTTTCTGAAAAATTTAAATTAAATTAAAAATTTAAATTAAGTATTACAGACGGAATCACCGACAGATTGAAAAGTCGTCGGTAATATTTGACGGTTTTGAAATTTTTTGATTAAATTCAAAATTTAAATTAAATATTACAGACAAAATCACCGATGAAATGATTAAAAATATTAATATTTAATTATCAGTCGGTAAAACCGTCAGTAAAATGCCTGAATAAAAAGCCTAGAATCCCTAATTTCACAACAGACCCGTCCCCTTTCTTCTTCTTCTTCTCTTCTCTCCTCAACTCCTTCTCTTCTCCTGCATGCTCAGGTATGTCTTCTTCTTCTTCTTCTTCCTTTTCTTCTCTTCTCTCCTCAACTCTTTCTCTTCTCCTCCATGCTCAGGTATGTCTTCTTCTCCTTTCTTATTTTTTCTTCTTAGTTTTTTTTATTAGTATACTTTATGATTTTTTTTCTCTTCTTAGCTTCACTTGTAACTACATTAAGATAAAAAAAAAATTTCTTCTTTTTTCATGTTTTTTTCACTATATTTGTTTTTTATTTTATTTTTAATTGTTTTTGTTCTTAATAATTGTATGAATGTTGTTGTAGGATTATTTTTTTCATATGAGATCAATTTTTATTTGATTTATTTATAGGATTTAAAAAAAAATTCATATGAATTGTTTTAGTTGAATTTATTTTTTCATGTTATTTATTTGTTGCAAATTTTTATGAGTTGATTTTTTTTTCCAAGAATTTTGAGTATTATAGAGTGTTGATTAATATTAATTCAATTATTTTATATTTTTGTAAAATATATATATTTTTAAATATTTCTAAATAATTACCGACGGAATTACATATGGTTTGTTTCCGAGGGAATTACCGACGGAATGAATTATTTTTTTTGCTCGCTTTTTCCGTCAGTAAGTCCATCGGTAATAATATTTTTTTTATTACCAATGGACTTTCGACAGACAAAAAATTACTGATGAAAGAGTTACTGATGGAGACTTTTCGTCGGTGATTTTATCAGTAATATTTTTACCAACAGAATGGTAGTGCAAATACCGACGGAAAATTTCATTGGTAAATCTAAAGATTGTGGTAGTGGTCTTATGGTCTTAGTTATCCACACCCTATAAATGGGATGTCTTTGCCATTTCTAGGTTTCTGTTCACCTATGCAGATTTCACCATCTTTCTTCTTGGTTAGCGAATCCTACACCAACAATATTTCAAAGTTGAGGTTAAACCATATGCAATGCTTGCCTTTTGAAATACAGGCTTCCTTTTCTTCATAATCTTTTTTATTTATTTATTGTTGAGGATTGTAATTTTTAAGGTGGTCTTCAAAGTTTACTCGAGCATATCCGTGCGAGTTACTTTCCAATCTTGAATGTTGGGCTGCCTTTGTAGCCTTTTTATTTACGAATATTTAGGCCATGATAAATAGGAATGAATTAAAACTCTTTATCTTATGACAACACTTTTTTATACTTTTTTTTCAAATACTTATGACACGCGTTTTGATTTTTATTTAAGGGTGTTTTCCCTAACAAACATTTCACAAGATTTACTTTGTCTTTTAGAAAATCTGAGATTTTTCAATGTCTTGTCAAAAAACAATGTTCATGCAACTCTCGTGATATGTATTAGTCTTTGAAGAAAGATATTTCATCATGGTGTTTTGGTTTAGGAGATTATCCATTTTGCATTGGATTAAAAAAAGATCAAATACTTGTTTGAAGTCTTGTGTTTGAATTTTCTCAACGTGAACAAAGACAAATAGTTATTCACTTCATCATGATTCTTATAAATGGTTTCTTATATTTTGAGAGTGTCATTTATCAATTTTTCCTGTTCACTTGATTAGAATAGACTTTTCAAGGCACTTAATGAAGGCCGAGTTTTATGGCTACCAAAGAAAAGGAGTTCACAGGCTCAAATGGTATTTGAGGGTTTTTATGGGTCTAGGATCACTTTCACACCTTTATGCCATTTCATCCTCCTTTTCTATTCCTTCAACATTTGTTATGCTAGCAAAGACTTTCGCTTTTAAAAGTGAGACAATGGATTTTTTCTGGTTTTTCTTTTCACTCTAAACTTTTGATCGAACACGTAAACAATTTTTTTTCCCCAAAATCTCTTTATCTGCTCATATCAAGATACTAATGCCCTTTTCTATTCCATTTGTAAGTTCCTCATTGATTTTCCTTTTCTTTGTTTGTTGAATCTACAGGAGAAACTTTTACTTGTTTTTTAGATACTCGTGTGTCTTTTCAAGATTTATCATTTAGCAAAGCCTTTTTTTAGGGGGGGTGTTGAGCTTTCCTATTTTACAGCCTTAATCAAGATCTCATGGATTCCGTTCACAAGTATTTTATCTTTTTTGGGTTTTCCAACCACTTTCTTATTATTAGTAGACATTTTCTAATGCTTGCCCCTTGTGTAGGGTGGATCTTAGACAAAGTTATTTTACAAAGGAAAAAAATAGCTCATATTAAGACTGGAAGAGACATATTCATCTCTAGGGATATAAAAAATAGTCTTTTCTGATTTCAAGCAAGATTGGTCACGACTAATAAATTTTGACCTCATTACTGTAGTGATTTGTACAAAATTATTTTGCGAGTTCATAACTCATGAAAACTTCATTGTCTTTGTTTCATGTAGCTTTTTCACAACAAACTTTGAAGATTGGATCATCTCTTTGGGTTTCTGAGTATTTAGGCATCTCTTAGGGAGTTGCTAGGTGAATCGTTTCTCTTGACAAATCATTGATTTTTCTTAAAATTGTTAGCCAAAGTCGATTATTGAAAACCTTTGTTTAAGAGAGAATGATTTTTGAATTTTTTTTCATTGAGCCTTTTGAGATCATTTGCAAAATACACAAGATGTAACGAGAATGAATAACCAAACTTTATTTATTTAAAGAAGATGAGTACACTATGCATAATATTTCTTTATAAATTTGAGTTCACAGGCCTAGGCAAGTCGTCTCCATCCATTCTTGTCAATAATAGAGCTCTTCTAGAGAATGCTTTCTTCACTACATATAGGCCTTCGTAGTTGGGTGGCTATTAACTTTGATTTTTGCAGGGTAGAGGTAAGATCTTTCTCAGTACTAGATTTCCTTACTGAAATACCCTAGGTTTGACTTTCTTACCATATTCTTTAGCCATTCTTTGTTAATACAACTAGTGATGACAAATTAGAGCTAACTTTTTTTCATTGATCAGATTTAACTGCTCGTATCTCATCGTGACCCAATCAACTTCCTCATGTTCTGATTCCATTAGTACCCTTAAAGATGAGATTTCTAATTCTAGTGGCATTACACCTTCCATCCCATAAACAAAAAAAATAAGGTATAGCTCCTATAGACGTCCTTATTGTGGTACGATATGCTTACAAAGCAAAAGAGAGCATTTCATGCCAGTCATTATACATGACTACCATCTTCTGCATAATTTTCTTGATATTGTTGTTGAAAGTTTCTACAACACAGTTCATCTTTGGCCTGTATAGAGATGAATTTGAGTGCTTGATTTTCCATTTTATGCAAAAGCTCTACTATCATTCTTCCATTGAAGTTCTGAGCATTATCAATCACTATTTTTTCAGGTGCTTAAGGATAGTTTCAATTTTATCGGGAGCCTACTTTAGTGTCGCAAATGTTTTTTTTGTTTTCACACCATAAGGTTCTTACTGTTATTTATATTATTATGAATTATGAAAGAGGATCCATATCGATAAATTAAATCTTATTCAATGAATCTCTTCTCTATCTTTTAGGTTACATGAGAATATGAACTGGCTTTTACCTATTTTGTGAAGTAGTCAATGGCCTCTAGGATCAATTGATGTCCATTACTGGTTTTTGGATGGACTGACCGAATTACATCGATTCCCTAAATTGTAAATGGCCATGGAGATGTCAAATTGAATAGAGGAGCTGGAGGCACATTTATCTTATCACTATACACCTGACATTTGTGATATTTTCTGACATATTCTATGCAATCCTTTACCATGGTCATCTAGAAATACCTGAGCTCTATATTTGTCTAGCTGTTATATATCCACTAGCATGAGTTGTACAAATCCCTCGCGAACTTCTTAGAGCATTTTTTTTCTTTTGTCCCTTCCAAACATCTCAATAATGTTTATTTGGACAACCTATTATATAACACTTTTGCATCGAGGTAATAAATCATAGCTAACCTTTGTAGGGTTTTCATATCTATAATGGATAACCTAGGGGATACTTCTGGTGTTGGATAAACTGTTTGATAACATAATACCACGGATCCCCATCCACTTCTCCTTCAATTGAGCAACAATGAATTGGAGAATTTCTAACCTCAATGCTCATAGGTTGCAGTCTATTCCCATAATTAATTTTGGTCATTGAAGCTAAAATGGCCAAAGCATCAGCAAATTGGTTTTTGTCTCTTCCCATATGAGTGAATTTTATCTTGTCAAATTCTTTTGCTAGTTTGGATATATATTCTTGATATGGCCTCAGCTTATCATCTTTTGTCTTTCATATTACTTTCACTTGGCAAATTATTAGCATTGAGTCTCAATATACATCAAGTTTCTTTATCTTCAATTCTAATGCAGCTTCTAATTTGAGGATGCAAGCTTCATACTCAGCCGTATTATTGGTGCACTCATATTGCAAATTGATTAAAGCAGTGTATTACTTTCTGTTATGAGAAATTATCATTGCCATATACATTTACTACTATGTCAAAATACATTGTCCACCAGTCTAGTTCTTTTTTTTTCTTGTACCAGCACATCTTCATTTGGAAAATCAAAATTCAAAGGCTCATAATCTTTAATTGTATTGTCTGCCAAATGATTAACAATAACACTTCCTTTCACGACTTTTCTTGTTATGTACACTATGTCATACTTAGCCTACAACACGTGTCATCTTGTTATTCTACTTAATAAATAAGGCTTTTCAAAGATATATCTAAGAGGGTTCAGTTTTGAAATCAGCCATGTAATGCAATACAACATGTACTATCAAAGTCATTTTGCAACCCATACAAGTGCACAACAAAGCTTCTCTACCATTATATATCTAGAATCATAATCTGTGAACTTCTTACATAGATAATAAATTGTTCTCTCTTTTATACAAACTCATCATGTTGCCTGAGTACACATCCTAATTCCCTTTTGATTGTTTTTAGATATAGAAATAACAGTCTGCCAAACATGAGAGGTACTGGCAATGAGGCCCTTTGTCAATCAGAATTGAGTTGTCAATTTTTCCAATTTTATACATTTTAGTACTCTAATTTTTTCACTTGTCATTTCGGTCCATCACCACCAATTTGGGCAATTTTATAGACTTTTTCCATGTATATCCTCTTGTATTTTGAATTTTCTTTTTTTATTTTTTCTTTTCTTGATTTTTTTTAGGGTCAAAAGTGGGTAACAATAGTGTACATGAAATTAGGCTTTATTGAATCTGTCTCTTTCACAATAGCTTCTCTAGTTTCTCATTCAATATCTTACTCTTATTAGAACTAATTTGATAATATGATATATTTGGAAGGCTAGTTGTTGACACCTAATCAATATGATACTAAATATCTCTCATTAGCAATAATCTATCAAGCAAATCATGTTGTATAACCTCTATAAATTTAGCAAGCAAAAGTTTAATTTCCTTAGGAATATCAATCATCTTCTCCTTTTCTTTTCTATCCACTAGTGCCTTCATAACTAATACGCGAACCCATTTAGTCTCCTGTATATCTATTTACATGTCATGTTTTGAATTGGTGATGATAAGGAATGTATTTTCTAATATTTTATAAGCTTTAAGTTGAGTTTTCTATTTTATAGGAATAAGAGTATAACTCACATTATCTTTACTAAACACATAACCCAAGTGTCTCGCATATGCATCATATTGCCAAAGCCTACCAAATATAAGATTACAAGCATCCATATTTATTACATCATAATACATCTCATCCCTATTCTTTTCAATAAAAAAAAGGCATTTTACAATGTTGTGTTATCTTTGTTTCACCCATTATCTTATCTTAATCCACTAAATCTTGTATCATTCAGGATGTGGTTTTAATTAAAATCTTTTTTTAGCAGTATGTTTACCTATAATATTCTCATAGCTACCATTATTTATAATCAAATCAAACAATTTATTATTCATCGATTATGAAATAACCTATGTTATTTCAAGTCTTTGGTAACTTAGGTACATGGTTACCTTTAAGTCAGGGTTTTATCAAACCTAATTGTTGGCTTTCTAGGTTGTTATCTACTTTGTTGGGGGTTACTTAACCATATGCTCAAGAGATCCACATCAGTTAGTATTAGAGCTAGGCTCTAAATTAGGTTATATTCTTTATTATCTTCTTGTTAGTTTTAGCTTCCTTAGCTTTAGTGTCTTTGATTTGGTTTTTATTATTTCGTATTTAAAGCTTAGTAGTTTGCATCTAGCATTTCTAAAAAAAAAGTGTTATTTTATTTTGTTTCTATCTTATAATATATCATTAGCATAAAGAGAAAAAAAAAGAGAGGAAAAGAACATCCAAAATCATTTTTGTTGAATATGCCATAGTATATAAACAAAGGAGAATTTGGACAAAAAAAATTCAGAAAATTCTAAACTCTTATATACTAGTTTTAAAAGTCCTAATCAAACTCCATATAAAATATGAGCCCATTTGAAGATCATTTTCTATAGTAACCAAGATCGGGGTTAAAATTTGTCTTAACAGGTCAAATTCGTATCAGAAGGAAATTTCAGGTCAAATAAATTTAGAAAATTCTAAATTTTTTATATACTGGGTCTTAAGGTTCTAATTGATATAATTATATTTCATTTAATTTTTTTATAACCTTTTCATCTATTTTCTTACGCGTCTTCAAAAATGTCAATTTTTCATACAAATTCATTTGTTACTCGTGAAATTGTAATCGTAGTTTTATATTTGCTTGTTTTCATATTTTTCTTGCTTCTTGAGTCATAAAAAAAATATTTTGATATGCTTCTAAGGCTTCTATATTTGGTGTTGAAATTAGTTCCGCAAGAGCCAAAAAAAGGTGAGATAAGAGTAAAAAAACAAAACAAACATACTTAAGTGAAAAACTTATATTTGAGTGAAACACAAGATGAGTGTAAACTCGTGAGGGATTGGGTAAGGAATATATATTTCTTGTCAACTAACCAATTTTTAGATTTGAAAATGTTGGAGGCAAGTAACAACATGGCAACACAAAGAGGAGACTATAAAATTGTAACTTATATACATTATGAATCAACAGATAGATCAAATGACAATTGAATTTGGAGATAGGTTGAAGAGACAATGTGCTAATGATCATGGTGGGTTTTAAAATAGACTTAAGCGAAGATAATTTAATGTTAAGAGGGTTGTTAAACGAGTTAACACTGATATGAATGAGTTTGTGGCTGATAATATGGATATGAGTGATGTTGATTTTGAAGATGTGTTCGTAGGATATAGGTAACATGTTGGACATTGGTGGGATCACCATTTGAAGGGGAAAGATATGGGATAATTTTGGCCAGAGAGGTAATTATAGGTATTGGGACCATAATATTGAGTTCGGTGGAGATTTGGGTACAATTAAGCTAAAAATATTAGCTTTTCAGGGGAAGAATGATATGGAAGTTTATTTAGAATAAGAGAAGTGAAGTGGAGTTTTGAGGTCATAAGTACCCGAAACCCAAGAAAGTTAAGCTTGTTGTGATTGCTTTTATTGAATATGTCATTGTATGGTGGGATCATTTAGTGAAAAACCACAGGAGAAATTACAAGAGGCAAGTTGATACTTGGGATGAGATGAAATTCCTTATGAGGAAAAGATCTGTGTCTAGAGTCACTATTGTAAAGAATCGTATAAAAGATTGTAGAGTTTAAGTCAAGGTATAAAAAGTATGATAAGCACTTCAAGGAGATGGAACTTGTTATGATTCGAGCTAATATTGAAGAGGATAATGAGGCTATTATGGCTAGTTTTATTAATGGCTTTAATCGTGATATAATTCATATTATGGAGTTGCATCATTATGTGGAATCAGAGGAGATGGTGTATATGGTTGTGAAGGTGGAGAAATAGCTTAAGTGAAAGGGTACCATTTGATAAAGTCAACTATTTGGCCCTTCGACACCTTGGAAACACAATTGGAAAGCTAACACTGAGGGTGGTCCATCATAACCGAATGAGAAGGGTAAGGTCAAATACCCCAGAGAAGAAAGACACCTCGGTCGTTGTTAAAGATAACAATGTTGCTCCTATTTTTTGTAACTATGACATTACATGCTTTTATTATTTGGGTTTTGATCATGTTGCTTCATAATGTCTAAAAAAAGGATTCATGGTTATGAAACTTAACAATGAGGTTGAAATCGATGGGGAGGATGATGAGGAAAAGATGCCATCATTGGAGGATGTTGATGATGTTTGTGTTAAGTATCCGGTTGATAGAGAGAAATTTATGGTAAGGAGAGCATTGAATATCCATATGAAGTTGGATGCTTTTAAAGGTTAGAGAGATAACATATTCTATATAAGATTTCATGTTTAGAATAAGGTACGTATCTTAATTATAAGGTACGTGTCTTAATTATAGATAGTGTTAGTTGCAATAATATAGCTAGTACTGGATTGGTGGAAGAATTGAACTTGCACACTACCAAACATCTCATACCAAATAAATTACATTGTTTGAATGATAATGATGAAATGAAAATGAATAAGCAGGTTCTGGTTTTCTTTTCTATTGGTAAATATTATGATGAGGTGTTATGTGATGTTGTGCTAATGCAAGCTAGTTATTTGGTACTAGGTGGACTATGACAGTATGATTGAAGAGCTATTCATGATGGAGTGACAAATAGGTATTCTTTTGAGATGAATGTAAGACCTATAACTCTTGTCTCTTTGAAACCTAAGCAAATATATGAGGAGCAACTAAAATAAAAGAGGGGGAATATGACTGAAAATGAGAGCTTGTATATCAAGGGGACCTTATTTGCTAATATGATACTTCTTGGTTTTGATGATGATGTTATTTTTTGGCTTGTTACTGATTTGTTGACCTTAGAAGATGTTTTTCATGATATATATTTGAGATCAAATATTTTTAAAGAACCTTGTCAGGTTTGAATGTGGTTGTCGCACCCTCGCGGCGGAGCGCGGCGTCACGGCGATCCTCGATTGGTTTCGGGGTCGTTTTTTGTTTTTGTAAATAAAGGAGTCGCCACCTAGTATTATGGTCACTAGGAAACCTAACTAGTCTTTCAGAGATTCTAAGGCAAGGGACTGGTTGCGTAAAGGGAAGGTGTTAGCACCCCTACTACGCCCTACCTAAGGTAAGCTGCTTGGTGTTTGGTTTGTCTTATAATTGCTATGGTGTTGGTGTTTTCTAATCCCATCAGTTTTCCTAGGTTTGATTCTAACTAAATTTATTAAGAAAGAAATCCAAGGAGATTCCATGTGCTTTAAAAGCTCATTTTTCCCTTAGTATTTCAAGAGTTTACGACTCGTAAATCGCAAGGAGGAGGGACAAAAATTTAGAAATCTAAGGCGCTTTAAAAGCCCTTTTTTGCCTTAGTGTTTTATACTCTCATGGCTCATAAACCGTGAAGTAAAAAAAATTGAAATGTCCTCGATTATAATCAAGGCTTCTTTCAAGGATGTGTGCGGATTTATTATTCCTAGAAAATTATTTTGGATATTTACCACTCCGGGTTTCTTTATCCAAATATTAACAGTGAATAATAACAAATTATTCCCAATAATATTTTGGATATTCATCCTTTAAGGATTTCTTTATCCAAACATTAGCGGTGAATAATAGATGAATTCCCCCCAAAATAAGATTTTTATATTTTTTGGAATATTGGCCAATACCCTTTGGAGCTTTACAAACATGTTGTAAAATCCAGAAATGCAAGAAAACAATTTTTTTTTTGTGTTTAAGAAATCCATGCGAAAACACATTTTCAAAACTTCCAATATTTTTGTATATAAAAAAAAATTCAAAAACATGTTAGGGTATTGGCCGTATGCAACACACAAGAAAATATTTTTCAAAAAAAAAACACAAGCATCGCAATAAAATACAAAAATCGCAATAAAAGTTAATCAATCGATCACATATATTATAAAATTTACAAGAAGCTTAAAAAAAAATTATAACTGGAGAGAAATAAAACATGTGTACAAGGGAGCCAAGATTATGAAACCAGAATTTAGTGACAGTGTTCATACCCCATCAACCCATTCTAGTGACAGTGTCCATACCCACAAACCTATTCTTTGATAAAACTAAATGCCGCTTTACTCATCCCACGCAGACAACAAGGATAAAAACTAGAAGCATGCTCTATTCATGTATAAATAAGAAACATGAGAGA
>Ga0325405_1001803_pt1 | contig 21962 bp, 17 predicted proteins | sample PopdelMetagenome_21_FD_205663 | JGI IMG/M metagenome (GOLD analysis project Ga0325405, IMG submission 205663) | Populus deltoides microbial communities from Bellville, Georgia, United States - Xylem-Control-R2 | ecosystem: Host-associated > Plants > Phyllosphere > Stem > Wood/Secondary xylem...
TTACTGAATCGCACTGTGATTTTCTTACACTTTCCTAGTCACCCCCTTGTTTTTTGCATCCCAGTAAAATTTTTCTTTATAATCAATTTTGTAAACTAATTAGTTTTCAAGATTTACAAAACTATATATTAACTAAAAGTATGAATTATTTATCTTCTCACCTTAAATTTTCTCAACCATACTCATCCATTCAATATGATCCTGGAGTTGACTCTATTGAAACAATGGTTCTTCCATCAAATATCTCATCGTCAATGTAATCATTTAATAAGTTTGAGTATTTGTAAACCTGAAAATTATTTCATCGAAGACATTTTTATTTTTATTTTTATTAATAAAAAAATTAAATAACTTAATACAAATCTTTAATAACAATTAAAAAAAATGACTTACATGCTGAGGTCAACTTTCCATTCAATAATAATCTTGACATACATAAAGTCTTTGAAAGATGAGATTCTAGCTCTGTGATTTATATTGGACAAGTCTTGGTCGACAATAGGCATAATAGATTTCTCTTCATGATCGACACCTAAATGCATAATAGCTTTAATGACACTACTGCTTGATGATGCAATAACACTCCTTTTTAACTTGGAAGCTTTTCTACCATCTTGACAATATAACTAACCAATTCAACAAGAGTATAAATCATGAATATCCACTATATGAGTGATTTATTTTTATTAAAATTTTGGTAGAGTTTCCTTTACACGGAAACTCTATCTAAGATTTCATCATGCTTTAAATTACCTGTAAATAACAACAAAAATCCAAACGCAATAGCTCATACAATCCAACATCACATGTTGCCTCAATCATACCACTAAAACTACAATCATCAACTATTTATCATTTACAACATGTTTTCACCATTTATCAATACTAAAAAATTAAATAAAGATATTTTTCTAAAGCATAAAATTCAAACAAGTCGTTAAATACTAGATCAATATCATATTATTTAATTTGTGATGTTAAAACAACATTATGCTAATAATAATGTTAATGTCTCATAAATTGAGAATAATTATCTCCTTTTTTTATTTTATTTTGATTATTTTTAAGAGATTGAGGTTGTGTTTATCTATCCAAATCATTTAATTCATGCAAGGCACTACTACTATATATTTTTGGCAAAAAATCATATGTAGTACCTTAATTTTCATATTTAGTAAAATCAACACATTTACTTTAAATTAGATCAAACTAACCCATCTACTAGTTTGCTTCCATTTAGTCAAAAAACATTTATACGGATTAATTGCATGCTATAGAACTGTCTCTTTTATTAAAGTTTGATTAGTTGAATCTTTTTATTACTAATATAATTAATAAGATCTTTCAATAATATATTTCGTTAACATTTAGGACCTTAGTTCTTAACTCTATTAACAATAATGTGTTGTCATAATAATAATAATAATGTTAAGAAAAAAAACTTAAAAAATAAAATCAATTTTTCTTGTAATTTTCTATGAATTAATAAATTATAAAACACAAATAAATAATCATAAAATTAGTGAAAGAAAAATATAACTTTATATAAATACTAGCCCTAGAAGCTTATTCTTCTGCCTTCATTCATCCCGCTAAACCTAACCACATGAAACATAGGGACCAAAAAAATACCACAAAGCCCCAATACAACTACCGCTCGCATCCATCACAAACAACCTTAAAACCATAGCTACACTACCATCACTCATTCCCACGAAAAACCAAACAAGAAAACTAAAAAAAAAACTATTAAATATGAAACCTTTCCAAAAAAACAGCCATAAAATCTAGTAATGTATCAATATGCCGTGCACAATTCCTCTTTCTAAATGAAAGAATGTATGTATAATACATTTGTTTGAATTCTTTAGCAAAAATAAAAGCATTGTTGATGGTGCAAAGTCTATCTCCTTTATTTATTTCTTTTATTTATTTTGATCATACCATTATAAGGATTTACTTTAATTTCTCTATCAGTATCATACCAATAACATTTAAATAAAACCAATGTATCTTGCAAACTTTGATATCGCAATTCAATAATCTTTTATAACTTGCCATAATAATCAACTTCAAATTCATTGGAAGTTGAACCATTTACACAAACTCCACTATTATGTCTTTTTACCCTTACCATACTCTTCAGTATGAAATACATCCATTAATAAAAAATCTATTGATGAACTACATATTATAACATTAGAGCTTTCTCTCAGGACCCAAAAATAAGAATTTAAATCTACCAGATTGCCTCCAGTGTTGAAAACCTGGTTCAAGTTAACAATTATTAATGATCAAATAAAAAACCTAAGTAAATCTATTCTTAAGAGTTATGAATTATTAAATATTTACATGTGTTTTAAATCACGTGGCAAATTGTTCATCTTGTAATTGGAAAATTTAAGTTTCGTTGGCATTTAGATTTTAGGATAACAATAATTGATAATATTGCCTATAAGAAAGTTACTAAATTGAGTCTATATGAGAATATAAGAGAAAATGATTTAAAACTATAATTATAAAATTGACTTACCGAACAAAAGGTCTCAATTCATTGTAGTTAAATAGTACATAATTATGTGCTTATCTAAATTAGAGGTCTATCAAATATCTTCTCCTAACTGTATTCTTCAATAATGGTCATCGAATATGGAAAAATATTAATAAATCCTTACTCGAATGTAGTTTACAATCATCATCATGTCTTGAAATGCAGTTGATTCTTGTTATCAAGTAAGGCTTAAAATAATATAAGGTAAATGTTCTTCATTAATATAAGTCTCATATATAGAAGCCTCAACATGTTCTTTCTTTTTTACCTTTTTCTTAAGGTTGAACAAGTATTTATATGCAAATAATTAGAGATGAATAATTAAATGTTTTATAAAAGGAAATTGACAATTACTTAGCATGTAAGTTGTTCCAAACCTCTTGAATAGATACATATATTTGTATTGCACATGACCTATAACTTTTGCCTCGTATGCTAAATGAATGGTTAGATACTTCATTGAGTTGAAGAAAGAAGGAGGGAAGATCATTTCAAGTTCGTAAATTATATTTGTGATGTTCATTTTAAGTTGCTCCATGTGTTGGGTATGCAACTTGATCGAACAAATATCTTTAAAAAGTTACTAATTTATGTTAGTGCATCTCATATCCTTTTTGACAATAAGTCCATTTAAGTAATTGCATCCCATATCCTTTTTGACATTAAACTTTTAATAAGAAAGCTCCTAAAAATACTTTGTTTTATCCAATTATATGTCACACCAGAATTAGAAAAATTCTGCTTTTCAAAATTAAAACCAAATATAATGCCCTTACACTATGAAACTAACTCATACAATTCTTCACCTAATAGTACTAGTGGTGCTACATCCTTTTCAGTTTTACCTTTCAATGAGTCTTTTATGTTGTTTTTGTATCAATGATAAATTGGCAAAAATCTCAAGTAGCAATTAAAAAAAGAAGTTTTATCATTATTCATTAAGGTAAATGCCTTATTATTTTTCATATAATATGAACAAGTTAATTTTTCATTTGTGCTCTAACGCAAAACCATCTCATATGCAAGAAAATTATTTATAGTCCATATTAAAGTTGTTTTCATTTAAAATTCTATTTCTTTACAACATCATACATCAAAGCCCTCAATGACCATAACTTACTCAACTCATTAATCAACGATTGAAGATAAAACACTCATATCCCTACCTAGATTATAACAATAAGGTATGACCGTGGATAAGAATATGAATTCATGTCTTGTACACATCCTCAGGACAAGTTGTAAATTGTTAGTATGATCGGTCAACAAGAATAAAATGAAACAAAGGACCCATATGGAATGAATTTATTTGTACACAACCCAACAAACTACTTTTGGGCTTCATCAATGAAAGGGTGCACCATGACTTCATCCACTCATCATGTAAATGATGTTATGTTATGTGATTAGTAGTTTTTGAAGACATAAGTAACCTTTACGGTTTAGGAGTTATTTAAAAGTATCTTAATATTTATTGGTTGGCAAATCTGTCCATAATTAATTTCACAATGAAAATTACCCGTCACTATTTCATCGGTCATTAGTAACGGAATATTTTATGTTGGTCATTCTAGTTCAATTTGTCATTTTTCTAGTAGTTATCATATGCCAGATATGTAGTGATATGTTAACTTGACCTTAGGAGGGAATCAGTAACATTAAGTTTTAACTTAGAACATGTAAAATCTCACCAGCAATATTCTCAAACCTAAATTAGTTCTGCTTCTTGTAATAATGCACTCAGATTTAACTAATCTTCAAATGATAACTAACAAACATGTATAGAAATAGAGATAGTGTGTATCCCACAAAAACCAAGGGAGTTTGCATTCATAAAAAAGGCAAAGATTCATAACACACAAGTTACATCTGTATAAGGGGGGTGGCCATGATTGCCATCACACCTTTTCAAGAACCAACAACCATATATATAGCCCTTACAAAGAAAGGAGGGGAAAGGTTACAAATGCCAATCTCTCTTTACACACTTGCGTAAGTATCTTAATATTTCGTCAACTTTCTTTTCTGAAAGTAGGGGAATCTAATAATCAAGCCTTGTGAGGAGGACACTGGTAGCACTTGGTGAATAGACCAAATGAATCAATCTGACGTATAAAGTTGAGCATGCTTGCCCATCCTCCAAATCCAAATCCCACAACAAAAACCCATACCACCACAAAAAAGTTCACGCAATACGAGCCCACCCACCCTCCAAGAAATGGCGGTGGTCTCTCCACAGCATTCTGTGGAAAAACCAAACAAAAAAATTATCAGCAACTTGTTTTATCTAATGAGAATAAAAATGCACTGCGTAATGTGAATGAATTGAGAGATTTTTAAGATGTCTAACCTCTCGAGCCGAAGCAGAAGAGAAAGTGACCATGTGTGCTAATGAGGGAATTATGTAAACAGTGAAGCTGACTAGAAGAGAGCCAACAGTAGAGTTGATAGGTCCAAAGAAAGGGAAGATGATAGCCAGGAACCAAATTGGTATCACCACAGGAAGTCTAGCCAGAGCTCTCTTGAACACGCTCTTTGTGTAATGAATCCCGATGAATTTCTCCCAGACAAAGTACAGTGGGGTGCATGCAAACCCAAATGTTATGAACTGCCAAAAAAATAAAATCAAAACCTTGAAGGAATTGAATATATGGTAACTTTATTTTTTTATATAAAAAAAAAAGACTTTTTAGGCCCGTGGAATTAAGGAAGTGGCAATTAATTAACCTGATGAATGAGCATGAGTACGACAGCAGTGTCTCTATATCCATTCCTTGGTAGCAAGGAGAGAGCATTAGAATGAGTAAGCAGCAAGTCCCCAAATGCCCAGTAAACAGCAGAAGCTGATGGCAGCGTCAAGGTTAACACATAAAGTGTTGCTATCAAGTATATTAGCTTGAACTTTTGTGGCTTCCACATTGCATGCATAATTTCCCTACATTAACAGTCCAAATTTAATTTTTTGATACAATTGTGCATATGCCATGCACACACAAGCGTGCGCGCAGACATATGGAGCATGTATTATGTATAAAAGTGATCTAGATGGTCAACTTACATTCCAAAATGATGGTGTTATGGTTATAATTACAGGAAACCAAATGGAGAGTAAGTAATCAGAAAGTTGTTTACCAGCTCTTACAGGAAAAATCTTTCCTTTAATTATGGGTATGCATGGATACATACACACACACACACACACACACACACACACACACACACACACACACACACACACACACATATATATATATATATATTGATCATCACTCACACTGTGACAGCATGCCCACCAAAGGTATAAAGAATGTTGGTAGCCCCAGTAAAGTACAGAACCATTGTGGTTGGACCTGAGTGTTTCACTCCTTCAATCTTCAAAAAAGGGAGAGAAGTCAATGTTAAATGGATTATGGAAAGGATATTACGCCAAAATGGACTTTTCAGCTGAATTTTATACCACTTATCTAAGATAAAACATGCATCTACCTGTCCATGGATTAGGGAAGCAATTGTCAGATACCATGCCGTATAAGAAGTCATCATAAGGCCTAGGAATGACCAAATTCTATAGTTGTGGAATGAAGGAATAAAGACAGTTGTCGCGCAGCATGCACCAAAGATGTAGGTCCATGTTCTCTTGTCTAGGCTGTCGTTTATGTAGTAGATATTGCTGCGAATTAGCGAAGAAATTAGAGCAGTACTAGTGAAGGTTAGTTATGACGAAATCACTTCAACCAAATAGGAAAGGAGAAATTAAAAGGTTAACATCATGACTGATGAATATGTAATGATACCTCGCACAGGCAATTAACTGAATGACAGACCCAAATAAAAGAAAAGTGCAGTTGAAAAAGAGGCCGACATTCCTCCAGTGTTTTCCCAGCAGCCCATCAAGAACTTCAAACCACTGCAAACAATACAATTAAGTTAAAGAAGAAGAAGAAGAAGAAGAAGACGAAGACGAAGACGAAGACGAAGACGAAGACGAATACGCGAATACTTAAAGGTTCTCCAACAAGACTTTTCAGCTAGCATCTTTCCAAGGCTAATTAAGATACTAATTTGTAATTAATCATATATAGGGTATAAAATATATTACCTGAATTACATGATTCCTGAAATCAACTTTTTCCCTCTCTTTTCTAGTTCTATACTCAACATAAAGAACACTTATAAGGTAAGCAGTCCAGCTTCCCAGCAAGCCATAAAACAGTTGAAACAGAATTCCAGATAACAAGCCAAGTTGTGAAAACGAGTAAGGCAATGTGAGAAGCACTTGTGCAACCTACAATCCATTAAAAGACATATCAGCATATGTATATTGATGGGTTTATTTATATATATCTTGCATGATGACAATGAAACCAGAGAGCATTCTTGAATATATTGCCTGATTCGAAGCACAGCTGAACCAAGCATCACATACTGAACCACCATGCCAAAAGAACTTTGAGAATTTGCTCTTAGTAGACTTGGAATCCCCTTCTTCTCTCTCCATTTCCACGTAGTTTCCAGCAATAACAGTCTCGACTTTCTCGGAAGCCATTGCTGTAGCTTACTGGTGCTATTGTTGCGGAAGCAATTGAGTAATCAAGAGTGTCTATAAATAGATAGAAGGGGTGCTTCCTTTCTCTATGTTCTGTTATGCTTCCTCTTCTTTCATCTTTATAAAAAAATAAATAAAAAAATATTGGAGCGATTATTGAGTCACCCACGTGGGCGCCTAACTATTGATGTCACCCTTGAAAATGTGATTTTCACATCACATAGTTCGACGAATCTCATGCTCATTTTCATAGGGTCTAGCTTTAAATCTCATTTGTGGGTGACACAGCAATGTTCCCCGCATGTGAGAAGCTAATTTCACTGTGCTGCTTTTTCTCTTCCTATGGGCTTGAAAGTGGAATGGTGGGCCGGGCCTCTCATGCATTGCACGAGCGGGGTGGCCCACCACAGGCTTTTTTAAACCAAACGGAACCATGTTTATAAGTAAGTATATGGATTGATCTTGAACACATACATACATACATACATACATACATATATATATATATATATAGATAGATAGAGAGAGAGAGAGAGAGAGAGAGATTTTCAATAATTAAAAGAGGGATTACAGAAAGATGGGAATGTGAATTCGTGGAGGCTAAGATGGAGTGAATGATGGCTTTGAGAAGTGGTGTGGGTGCTAAACATGATTAAGACCACACGTGTGCCAACTGGCTTTACAAATCTTTGATTTTTAGGACCAAACTAAAGAAGGAAAACTGATTAGACCCTTCATTTTCTTATGTGAGTGTCTATTCCCTTTGGCCCATTTGATTAGGCATCTCACCGATGATCTTGAGTGAATGTCTTATATTAGTCATAAATGCGAAAGCAAATTTGGAATTGGTTGCCGGAGTTGTAAAATCATCCATTATTGCTATTGATCCGTTGAGTCTAACGGAAGGTTTAACCTAGTTCACCGAAAAACACATCAGAAACATGTTACTGTTTTGAGAAAGTTTGCCAAAACTGGGCCTGTCATTTCATAATTTAAATTAGATGAGCTGCGCCTCTAATTTAGCCTGAATTATTTGAAAATATTTTTTATTTAAAAATATAGTAAAATAATATTTTTTTTATTTTTAATTAATTTTTAATATTATTATATCAAAATGATCTAAAAACACCAAAAACAATTAATTTTTAACAAAAAAAATTTTAATTCCTTTTTTAAAAACCTTTTTCAAATGCAAAAACAAACGAGTTTTGGTTTAGACTATCACCACATGATTAACTTCAATTGAGCTTAGACCTTGTCTGAGAGTGCGTTTTAAATAAAGGTTTGTGAAAATTTAATTTTTTTGTTTAAAATTAGTTTTTGTATGTTTTTGGATTGTTTTGATGTGCTGATATTAAAAATAAATTTTAAAAAATAATATATATATATATATATATTATTTTAATGTATTTCTAAACAACAAATATTTTGAAAAATAATCACAAACACATTCTCAAACACCCAAAATAAAACATAAACATGGGTCATATTTAGAATCTTTTCCCATCCTCCTTCAACCTCAAAAGGAGACATTGGCAGTTAGTCTTTAGGCTTTAAAGCAAGCTTTTGGTTGAGATAATCAAAGGGATATTCATTTAGATTGAAGAAATTTCATTTTAAATACCTTGGAAAGCTCTTAAAAACATAAATTTCTTAATGGAACTTTTCATTTAAATAGTTGGGAATTAATGTCATTTGAAAAAGGGCTAGGGAAAGTAAAGCAAATCTTTTGGCAATGAGTAATCAAACAACTTGTAAATGATGAATGTTGTCTTAAATTTATTTCCTTTTACCAAATATAATAATTCAAAATAACAGCGGAATTAGTTCTTCTTTTACAGCCTATGCTAATTGTCTAAGCTCTAATTAGCCTCATGATTGAACTTCTTGTCGCTACAGACTTCCCGTTAATTATAATTTTCTCCTTTTTTTGGGACTAAAATCATTAAAGTATATATAGTCATAGGCCACGGCTTGATTTTTTATTTTTCTGTATAAATTATGATGCTCAAGTGTCATATACATATTTTGAAATTGGATAAAAAAAGACCTAAAAAATTTATAACTCCAGTAATCAGGGTTGAGCCAACCCAGGTTATTTCTCCAAACCCATGGACCAAATCATGAGATTGGAATAATCTAATAGAAAAAAATAAAAAAAAATCAAAAGGCCCATTTAAAAAAACCTGTGTATGTACTACTCTGACCACAATGATGGAATTGTTGTGCAAGAATTATTATTGAAACTATTGATAAGATTTGATGTATGATTTATTATTAATTGAACGGTGGAAATCGCATGTAATTCTTATTAGACCGCCATAGTGAAAATTAATTAATTATATATATATATATATATATATATATATATATATATATATATAACTTACGTGTAAAATAGCTAGTAAGTGAATAGATATTGTTGTGAGAAAGATGATTGATATCTTGATACTTTATTCAACCAATTCATTATGCCAAGTAATGGCAAGTACATTAAATGTGGAATGTTTTTATTTTCATATCAATATGTGTGGAACTAGTTACCCTGATTAATGGAACTAGTGTCCTCGTTAATCGCTGATTAATGGAACTAGTGCCCTAGTTAATGGGTAATTGGTAAAACTAGTTACCCTCATTGATGGGACTAGCATCCTGATAAATGAACAATTAGAGAAACCAGTTAATTTAGTAATAAAACAAATGCTCGGTTTGGGTTAGAGAAGATATTGGTATATTCTTAAATTGTGTTAATTGTATTCATTTGTAAAGTTAAGTGTAAAAATAAGAAATTAATTGTTTAGTAATTTATGTGGTAAATATGTAGAAGAGATAATAGGAAATATTCATTATGTATGAAGCTTATTGTATTTAGTATTAAATAAATTTTCAGGTACCTAGCAATATCATGCCGGATAGTAGATCATGTAATTGTTAACTGTAATAATATGTAATGGAGTAAGGTGTATAAGAGTTTGATTGTGTTGACAGGTTAATAATTAGGTATTTAATTAGCCTTACTGATAAAGTTTAATGAAAAAGAAAGATGATTTGAGTATGTCTTGCAACTTTAAAAGTAATGGAAGGTTATGTTATAAATTATAAATAATAGGAATGGATGTGAAATAAGTGGAATGAATACTGAATCAAGAAAATTTCTCAATATAACAAGAGTGTCATATAGATTGAAGTACGATGTATTAAAGATGAAAAAAATATTAGGTAAGTAAAAATACGACATGAATTAAATATATTGTAAATTAAATAACAATGTGAATCAGATATGCTTAGCAATGAGTTACGATATGTATTAAAGATGGTTAAGAGATCATATGATTTATCTGTGTTGAGGAAATAAATTAGGGGTAAAATTCATGAGTTGTGAGATAATAATATTAATATAAATTGAATATATTCATGAAGTGGAAAGAGTTGTAGAATAACTTCGATGTGAAAAGGAATGTATAAAAGTGTTTGAATGAGACCAATCAATTTTAAAGTTGTAAGAAATAAATCATATAGTGACGAATTAAACTAGATTATGAAAGAAACATTTATTATGATGCAAGATGATAAGGTGATGAATAAAATGATGGGAAGAAAATTAATTGGGGAATAATGAAAAATGTAAAATGTTCAAAATTGATATAAGATTAACATTTTTAAAGAAAACAATTTATGAAATTGGTTTTGATCACATAATTATTAAACGTTAGTAATTGGGATGATGCAAATGTTTAATATGATTTAATTTGTGATTTTGTGTATGTTACATGTAAATTCCTTTAAGGACATTCATGTTTTAAGGTCACTAAGTTACTCGGTATTATATAGAAAAAATATTTGTATTTTTTTAAAAAAAAAACTTTTAAATAGTTAATGTGGATGAAAATTTTAACAAGAGTTATAATAAATTATGTGTGTTTGTGTAATTACTTGAATTTTTTCATACTCAATCATTGAAATTAAGTAAAAATGCACGAGAAAGTGTGTGGCGTTACACTTAAAGTACGAGGTGTTACAATTGGATATGGCTGGATTTTTACAGGAGTCTCTAGACATGATGTTCTACATTAGGTTAAAATTTCAGGTTAATTAAAGTTCGAGAAGGGATTATTTCAGAGGGTCGAAATTAGTGGAAAAATCTTGTCAAACCTATCTATATAGACCTTCGTCTAATGTTTAGACTATATCTAGAGCTATAGAAGGAATCTCGCTTATATTTCAATTGGTTTGGAAAGTAGACATTCATGCAATTCTGGAGATATATGGTAGGCCTGCTAATTCGTCCGAACGAGACAAAACGACGAGTTTGAAGTTATAACTGAAATTTGTCAGGAATATGCGAAAATTACAGAAACATTGTTTCCTTATGTATTATGGATTCTAGTCACTACAAGGATTCTTTAATACTTTTGGAAATATGTTTGGAAGCTATTGGCTTACCTATTCTATAAGGATTTCATGTTAAATAATGAGATATTTATGGCAGCAACTATTATCCATAGTTTGCAAGGATTTCATATCCATTATGGAATGTATATGATGGCAAAAAGGCTTGAGATTCTTTTGTTTTTTTTATTATTATTTTATAGGATTTCTTAGCACATTAAGGAGACTAAGGGGAGGTGATTTTAAGGGAAAAAATTTCAGCAATTAAAACAAAGTTTCCTAGTCAATTTGGAGCATAAAGTTTCGACAAAGCCTCAAAAAAAAGCAAAAGGAGAGTTTCGGCCATGCATGAGGGGTTTCAAGCAAGAGGAATTTGTTTTATAGTGTTTTATTTATTTATTTTAGTGTTTGATATTATTAGCTTTGGATTTTATTGTAAATTGAGTTTGTTTTGGCTCATTAAACATTGTTTTAGGGTTTGTTTCAGTATTAAGCTTGTGTTAGTTGATAACTAGATATGGCTTATTGGCTTACAATCCAAAAGGGGTCATTAGGGTTATTTAAAGGGGATTGTATATTTCTCTTATGGTTGTAAGTTTCAGTAATTATGATGATTTGAATAAACATGATTTTTCCTTTGTTTTATATATTGTAAACAATCTTTCTTTACAGGGAAAAAAATCATATATCAACTTATCGAAGATTAACTGGCTTCGTGGCGTTATTTACATACTTCAAGTTCTTAGGTACAAGGTGATCTTTGGATCTAAGTTTTTTTCAACATCTTTGGTTTTTAGGTACAATGTTACCTTTGGGTCAAGGTTTCAAAACTGATATTTAGCTTTCTTGGTTTGGTTTTCAATTTTGTTATGAATTGTTTGACCACATGATTATGAAAATCATATAACCGAGGGGCTCCTTCTCTTCTCTGTTTGGATTCATCTTGCCTAGAGCCTTTACCACTAAGGCCCACTCTACTTAAAAGCTTTCTTAAATCAACCTAAAATTATACAAATATAAGGACACAAATAAAGTTGAATAAGTGATTATAAAGGTTTCTAACCTTGATGAGGAGTGGGCAGATTAAAAGAAATACGAAGAAAAGTTGGTAGCACCAATGGGTATTGTCTCCATCAACATTTCCTGGTTGGAAAGAAAAATGCACCAAGTAAACCATTCAGACTCTCTCTCTCTCTCTCTCTCTCTCTCTCTCTCTCTCTCTCTCTCTCTCTCTCTCTCTCTCTCTCTCTCTCTCTCTCTAAGTGTTTGGTGAAAGTTATCTAAATATGAAAATTTGATAATGGCATGAGAAAGAGTTAGCTTTTCCACCTCTATAAAAGACAACTAAATAAGCATCCTCACTTGTAAAACTTCATTGTCTCATTTTACTTGATTGATCAGTCAAGCATGTCACCTTATATTATCTCATTATATTAAATCATCATACCATATAATTTTTCATATATAAAAAAATTATCTCTATTAAATATGATTGACAACAATATTCTATAAAAGTTATTTGTTTCCTTCTTTCACTTACGCCGAAGCATACCTCCTACAATGCAATTTTGAAAAAGTTGTTTGTCTCTCCCTTCCACTTGCATTCAAGCATGTCTTATATAATGCAACTTTAAAAAAGTTACATATCTTCTTCTTCCATCTCTATTCATTTATTGTCCCATTATATTAAAATGACTCAATCATATCACTCTATAAAAGTTATTTGTCTTTTGCTTTTGACCAAACATGCCTCTAACATTGCATTACTACGTTATACAAGTCTATGAAAATTACTTGTCTCCTTTTTTTCCATCTCTAACCAAACATGTCTTTTTTATAGCTACACCCCATACATTTTTATTTTTCTACTTGACAATCATCAAAGTAAGGTAAATTTAAGTCTTTGAAATGCATGTAATTTCAAATATTAAAAGAGCAACTAATAAGGTTGTTAAAACAAAAAAGAAAAACTTGGGCTCAAAACTAAGCCTAAGAAATATATATATATATATATATATATATGGGGCTTAAAACCGAGTCTAATAAAAAAAAGGAGGTTATCGAAAATTAAAAAGGAAAATCTTTGGCTCAAAACTAAGCCTATAAAGGGAATTTTATGCTCAAAATAGAGCCCAATAAAAAAAAAGTGAGAGAAAGAGAAAGAGATGGTACCCAAAATGAAGTAGGAAAATCTTGGGCTAAAAAATGATCCCAACAATAAAGAAAAAAGGATGCCCAAAAATTAAAAAAGAAAAGCAAAATCAAGAAAAAAAAGGGGAAAAAAAAGCAAACTAAAAAGGAGAAGAGAAAATCAAGGAGGATAACCTTAAGCTCAAAACTAAGCCCTACAAATATCAAAATCAATGAGAAAAAAACTTTGGCTCAAAACCGAGCCTAGGGAAAATAAGTTAGTTTCACAATCAAACCCAAAAAACAAAGGAAATAATAGCTACAAACTAAATAATAAAGGGGAAGATAGGCCTAAAATCAATCCATTTGGGCTCACGTTAAGGTTATTTTATTTTTCTCTTGTTTTGAGCATTCTCTATGTTAGGCACATTAAACAATGTTAAGCAAACTCAAGCTGCAACAATCACCACCTAAATCTCTCGTTTTATGTAGACACCTACTTGAACATCTTATTTTACAAGTTAACAGTATGATTGTCTATATAAATTATTATTTCTATAATTTAACTACAAGGTTTCACGCATTACATGATAAAAGTAATTATTTTTCTATGATTACTCCAAGGAGTATGATGAACAACATGTCTACAACCCTACCCTATATAATGAAAATTCATATGATCGAGAAAGTACAAATACTCAAGATCACCATGTATGTAACATAACATAACATAATAGATCATGAAACACACCCTTACACAGAATTATCTAAATATAACACTCTTGCATTTGTCTCTTCTTTTTTTTTATGTTACATCTCTCTGCAATTTGCTAACTTAAACATAAAAGGATCCTATAATCACTAACCCAACACAACTTCAAAAAAATTCTCAAAGTCCATTAAATATTCCTGGAAGGTTTGAAATTTTTTTCGACTTTTGTCTCCCAAACTCCTGTAGTTTTCTTTTCTTTTTTTTTTTCCCTCGTAATTCTAATTTAAAAATGGTGGGAAATTCCGAGGTAGTCACTAGTTTTGGGAAGGTTTTCTGTGCAAAGTGTAAACTACATGTATACATGCCTATAATTTGGCAACATTTACTTACCCTGAAGGTGTCCAATTCTTTAGCAGGAGTGACTGAAAAAAGTCATAAAGGAAAGGACCTGCACCAGCCGGCCCATTATAATTACTTCTTTGCAGCCACATGTCCACGTGGACAATTAACTGTAGCAAAGCCCAAAGCATACGAGGAATACACATAGCAAGCAAGCATATGCAATCGAATCACACACATGCAAGCCCGGCTTACAAGCAACTTCCTATTCATTTCCTAATGTTCAGAAAAATTGTTGATTGGTTCGGAAGATGGGTTTGAGAACTTCTGTATCATAGGGAAAACTGGAATTCTGAAAAGTGCATAATGGTAAGATTCGAAGTACTCATACAATGGCAATGTATAAATCATTAAGGCAAATGATGAATACATGTGCGGAGAAGGTTACAGATTAGTTTTTCCGATGTGGCAGATTCCGGTGATCCACTGGTGACTTCTTTTTGGGGTTACAGATCCACTTATCACTTTGATGCACGACTGAAAAGTAAAAGTGAAGAAAAAGGAATGAATGGAACCTCGATTAAACTTGCATGAAAGAATTAGGGAAAGAATCAGACCGGCTTTGCTCTAAATCCTTCCAATGGGACTCATATTTTAATTTTACTGTCCCTCCCTCCACACGTATTCTTCACCACCCTGCTTTATATGCTGCGTCCATTTTCACTCTGTACCTTCACAGAGAGAAACAAGCAAAGAGGCATGGCACGTCTTAATCTGCATCTACTGCTGTTGCTGATTCTACTCGTGCTTTCATCAGGTAAACGTTAATCATTATCAGTTTTGCTCTTTGTTCCATTAATTAATTAGCTAACTCTATTGATTTATATTGTTATGCCATGCTTGGTTTAGTACAACCTCTTTAATGTTATGAACACTTGGTTTGCTATACAATTAATCAAACTACTACCAGTGCTTCTCTAGATTTTTATTTTTGCTTTTAGTGTTTGTCTACTCTTTTATTTTTAGTTTTTTTTTTTTTAGTTTTAATGGTATATCCACCACTAAAAGCAAAAATAAAACCATAGAGAAGCACTAATAATAATTTGACAATGTAGCAAACCAAGGGTTTATGGTGGAGACCACCACTAAAAACAAAAATGAAACCCTGGAGAAGCACTAGTAATAGTTTGATAGCGTAGCAAACCAAGGGTTTATGGTAGGGTCCCTCACAAAAACTCAAAAAACACAGCACTAATATTTTCCTGTTCTTAACTCAATTTCCCCGGATGGACAGGGCCAAAAATGATGGAGGGTCTGAGAGTCTTCACCATAACTAATTATTGCAAAGAAACGGTATGGCCGGGTATCTTCCCAGGTGAGAACTTCAATGGTGGTGGATTTGAGTTGAAACCAGGCCAATCTAGTGTTTTAAATGCTCCGGTTGGCTGGAGTGGCCGGATATGGGGTAGAACAGGCTGTAGTTTTGACAAAAATGGGAACGGTTCATGCAAGACTGGGACCTGTGGTTCATTCCTGAAATGCAGGGCCTCAGGTGAAACCCCTGCCTCACTTGCTGAATTTACCCTAACAACACTCGACTTTTACGATGTCAGCCTTGTCGACGGGTTTAACTTGCCAATAACTGTTACGCCGATCAATGGTAAAGGAAATTGCAGTGTTGCTGGCTGTGATGCAGATTTGAGGGATACTTGCCCTTCAGAGCTGGCTGTTAAGTCCAAGGGAAAGGTCATCGGTTGTCGAAGCGCTTGTGATGTGTTCAACACGGATGAATATTGTTGCAGGGGACTTTATGGAAACCCTAGGGTGTGCCAACCTACATTTTATTCAAAGAAGTTCAAAGAAGCTTGCCCCACTGCTTATAGCTATGCATATGATGATCCTACCAGTATTTGTACGTGCGCAGGAACAGATTATGTCATCACCTTTTGCTCATCCAGGTTAGTAAACAGGACGACCACATATATTAAGATTTTCAGCTTCTTTCCTCTATATTATCCATGGATATATAAAAGCAGAAGAATCCCTATAAGAATAAGATAAATTCTGTCTTCTTAAAGTTTTTGGATTCGGTATAAACATATATACTTTTTGGTTTTGATTTCAGGAAGCGAGAGGTTTGCACCTACCATAATAACAAGCTTGTTTGCAGTGGATCAAGAGGCTTAAAATCACTGATTGAGAGATGGTGGGCTCTCGTTTTCGTATTGCCACTGTTACTTGCCTTCTGATAATGGATTCTAAGCAAGAAGAACACGTTTTCTGTTTTTGAAGCCTCATTTTTTATGAGCTTCACCTTGTACAATTTTAATACCGATTTAATCTTCTCTTCGCGAGAGGGAGTATTTCCGAATTGAATGTAAATACAGATTTGCTCATTATATTTATTTCAGCTTAATTTGTTATTTCTTCAAAAAGAAAAAAAGAATGGCGTCTGGTTTATCCTTTTGTACATCGCCCCCAGCAGAGGGAGAAGGAGGCTAGGTAATTTATTTAATTAGCGTCACTACCCTACTGCAAAATCGGCAAACATTACTATTGTAAACTTTTATCCATTATTATTTGGATTGAATTACTTTAAATTAAAATTCTTTTTAATCTTGAATATTTTAAAATATTTTAAAATTTAAAATTATATTTAAATGCTTTTTATTATATTTTTATTATATTATTTAAAATTAATTTATTTTTATAATTAAATTGAAATCATGTTTTCTAGTAAAATGCTCTTAAACACATCAACCATAATATAATTGATAACCTTGATCCTACTAGCATTCCAACTCGGCTAAACTTTCGTATTAGAAAATTAATATATATCAGTAGCCAAACAAATATAAAAAGAAACATTGTAAATTCCAATATTATTTTTTTTATCCTTTAATATATTTTTTTTATTATAGTTATAAAAAATTTTTTTTTTTCAAATTTATGATCCTTTGGCATTGTATTAAATTGAAATATGGCTTTATAATTTCTTTCAATGTGTTTTTGTTATTAGGTTGTTATAATGTCAAAAGAATATATCTTTTGCGTTGAATTTGTCGCACCCGACATCGCGGCGGCCCTAAAAAAATATTCTTGATTATGGAAAAAGAACAGATTTTTGGCATCTTGTTCTTTTAGGGGAAAACGGTCTTGTTTGAGGAGTCGCCACCTAGTATTATGGTCACTAGGAACCCTAACTGGTCAACAGAGATTCTATGGCTCGAGATTGGTTACGTAAAAAGGAAGATATTATCATCCCTTAAACGTTCTGGCTGAGACAGACTGCATTGCTGGTTTTGTCTTAAATTGTTAAACATTTATTCGCTTATGCTATGATGATTTGTTTATAATATTCCTGACTCTGGCGCTAGTGAATATTCGAGCTCGAATAATTCCAACTCTGGCGTTGGTAAAAATTCATAGCTACAAAAAATTAGATCAATATTTTTTATTCCCTACTCTAGCGCCAGTGAATAAATAAATAAAAATAAATTGATTTTTACGCATGCACATATTTTTTTATTTTTCTAGCTAAATAAAATAAAATACACAGAATAAAAATAATATAAATTTAAACCGATATTTTTATTCCTAACTCTGGTGTCAGTGAATAAACCAATAAATTTACATTATTTGTATTCATGCATACACATTTTTTATTTTTTTCTACCTTTTTTACTTTCCTGTTTTTTTATTTTTTTGGGCTGGGTCCAGCTTAGCCCACATGGGCTGGGCTAGACCCAGCCAACCCGGCCCAGTCACTGGCCCAAGCCAGTGACCCGGCTAGGCAACATGAAGCACGCGTGAACTAAATCACGCGTGCATGAGCAGATAAAGGAATTAAAATTAGAATGTACAGTAGGAAGTGAATTAAAATGAAAAGCAAGGAAAGAGAAGCTTACTTACCTGGCTCTGGAAATACCGAAGACAGCAGCAACAATGGTTTTGGTCTCGGTGGCTTTCCTCTGCTTTTCTGTCCCCTCAGTTTTTTTCGTTCCCAGTCTCCCCCTCTCTCTGTTTCCTTTGGTTGCTCTTGCGTCTGTCTGTTCGGGGGGAAGGGGTTGCAACCAGAGTTGCGGCTAACACTGGCCTGGAAGAAGACGATGATGAAGGTGCAGTGGCTGACCAAAGTTTGCTCTCTCCTCTGTATAATCTCCCTCCCTTTGTTCGTTGCTTTTTTTCTTTAATCTCCTCTATTTCCTTGAGAAGAAACAGAGGAACGAAAGTCAGTTTATTTTCTCCTCTTCCCCCTGGTTTTTTTCCTGTCTGGGTTTCCGCTTTTTTTCCCTAGTTTTTCCTTGGTTTCTTTCTTCTCCGGTTCTTTTGTCTTCCCCCCCTCTCTGTCTCCTGGATTTTTTTTCCGCCTTCAGTCCCTCGCTCCTGCCTCTGTTCTGGGTCTCCTTTTCTCTTAGTTTTTCCCCTTTTCGGTCGCTCACAGTTTTTCTTTTTTTTTTTTGTTTTCTTTGTTGTTCATTCTTTATAAGCCACCCAACACCCTTACACCTCCTAGCATGTATTAATGGCACATCATGGGCAAAAACGTTACCCACGTTCTCTGCCGTTTCTGTTGAATCAGGGTGGAGGAGATGAACAGTGGAATGTTTATGGCGATTTTCATTTTGGTCCTTAAAGTTTTGGGAGTCTTGTGATTAAACCCCTAGTTAATTTGTAATTGGACCCCTGCATCTCGGCGCCTTTTACAAGTTAGTCCTTGGACTTTAATCTATTGCAACTGTGCTCCCAATTAAACCCAAACTTTAGTATTGCTTTCAATTAAGTCCCTGATTTCATTAATTCAATTAAATCCAAAGTCCAATTAAGTCTAAAACTTATCAATTCTCCAATTAAAACATTGATTGGATTAATTAAATTAATTTCAAGCTTAATTAAGTCTCAAACCTATCAATTCTCCAATTAAACCCTTAATTTTAATTAGATTAATTTCAAAGTTTAATTAAAACCCAAAACTTCCAATCATGTTGCCCTTAACCCAAATTTTTAATTCATTCTTCATTTATTTCATTTTTACTTATTTGTTATCATTATTTATTTTTTTATCATCATTTTTTATCCTTTTTAGTAAATAAAATAATAATAATAATGGTCAAAAATTAGGTTATGACAGAATTAATGCTGAATTTTATATATAAAAAAATACAAAAATCAATTTTGTTGCTTACATTGGATCAAATGTGACAAGGTGGCAACAATGTAATTTTTTTTAATTATTGTTTTAAGTCATGTTTTTTTAAAGAATTTTTACACTTTCTCTTTTGGTCCTTATAATTTTTAGAATTTTAATTTTGTTCTAAAAATTTACATTATTTATTTTTCTGTTCTTGATTTTTAGAAAAAAGAGAAAAGATCATTGTAAAATGGTGACTCCACAAAAAAAATATTAATTTACCACATTACACTAATTTAAAAAATTAATTTTGATATCAACAAGTTCTATTTAAAAAAAATTATAATTACATGTTTTTTAGTCTTTGTTCCGCCAAAAACTAATAATTCAGAAAAAATTTTGAATTATGTTAAATTTTTATTTTTTTAATTGATTAAATGCCCATGTAATATGAGTTTATTAATGTTTTTAGAGTATTTCTTAAATATTTTTAATTCAAATAAAGATTAAAAAAAATTAATATAGAAGTCGAATGCCATCTTTTTAGGTACCTTAAATAGGTAGAGTTCAACCAATGAACGATGCATTGTAATTTGATATTTAACAAAACAAAAACACACATCATCCCAAAAAACAAATTGGGCTTGTCCTTACCAGCACACATGCGTTTGACATGCTTTTTCTAGACCATAAACTGGCCCAATATTCTAAGGCTACTGGGGTTATTTTTACGAGCCTTATTTTTAAAAAAATTTAATTTTTTTAAAATAAAATAAATAATTTAATTTTTAGGATTTTATTTTATTAAATACCATTTAATTTTAAATTTATTTTCAAATCAGATTATAATATTTTTTATTAAATTAGCAAGCACTCTTTTTTTATTTTTTTTCTTATAATTAAATAAATAGGATTATATTTAAGATGTCATTTCCATAGATTTCAATCAATTTCATATTTATTTTTTAATAAGATTCATGCCTTTTTTATATAATGTTAGCCATCATTTTGCTGATTGTTCTCTGTACCTGCTACACATTTTTTTCATCATGAATATTTTATGAAAATGAATTTCATTAAAAATATTTTTTTTCTTGAATGTCTATTGCTTTTTGTTTAATGAACTATGCTTCTTTAAAAAAAAAAAAACTATATTATTTTTTGTAAAAAACATTACATGAATCACAAAAGAAATTTTAACGGAAAAAAAATGCATTTTGGTTCCATATATAATTTTATTCATTGTTTTACCTGCCAATTAATTTTTTTTATAATCGATAAAAAATAAATTTTGAAAAGTTTTTTATAGCAGCATTAAATAGAATATTATTATATTCTTTTCTAACACATTTAGGTAAAAAAATATTAAATGCATAAGTTTTTTTTTACTCAGGCTTGCTTTTATGATTCTACAAGCTGTTATTTTAAAAATAAGTATTCGTACACTACATTATTAAATATACATGTAATCTTAAAACTACACAGAGAAATGTAAAAAAAATTAATTGTCCTTAGCGTTTAATTTTGATATACTGTTCATTAGACATATGTGTCTAGTAATATGATGTATTATTTTTTAAAAAATATTTTTTAATTAAAAATATATTAAAATAATAAAAATAACATTAAAAAATCAATAATTATAATTAAAAATAAAAAATAAAACAAAACAAACACCCTCGTACGCAGGACCCATCCTATACAAGCAGGGCGTCTATAAAACGCGGTAAGATCTCTCACCAGCCCCTCCGAACGGAGAAGGAAAACATCAACAATAAAGTTGGAAAAAAAGAAGAAGAAGAATAAAAAATGGCGAGTGGCGGTGCTGCTGCTGCTGGTGGTGGAAAAGTGTCGTTCAAAGTTACGCTCACCTCCGATCCAAAACTCCCTTTCAAAGTGTGCGTTAATTCGTTTCAGTTTCTTTAATTTTCTTTTTTCCTTTTTGATTCGCTGTTGATTTTCTTAATTGTGGTTTATCTTTTAATTCAATGTGCTAATTTTGAAATTCCAGATTTAGCGTACCGGAAGCAGCCCCGTTCACGGCCGTTTTGAAATTCGCTGCCGAGGAATTCAAAGTTCCTCCCCAAACCAGCGCTATCATCACCAACGGTACTTCTCTTCTTTTGTGTTTCTTCTTATAATTGGTTTTTACATATTATTATTA
>Ga0325405_1001804_pt1 | contig 21954 bp, 13 predicted proteins | sample PopdelMetagenome_21_FD_205663 | JGI IMG/M metagenome (GOLD analysis project Ga0325405, IMG submission 205663) | Populus deltoides microbial communities from Bellville, Georgia, United States - Xylem-Control-R2 | ecosystem: Host-associated > Plants > Phyllosphere > Stem > Wood/Secondary xylem...
TCTCTGCCCTGGGATATTACCGGCCATTCATTTTACTCTGCTTTCATTGGACGATTAAGATAATGGTTTTTTTAAATATATTAAAACAATTATATTTTATCTTTTAGTTTTTTATTTGTCTATTACAGATGTCCTTAGGTGATATGCAACGACTCTGTAATTTTAATATATCTTGCTCTCATTTGTTCACGTGGTAATGCTCGTTCCAGGAAACACAGAAGCCATGTTATAAGCTGGTCAAAAGGTTCTCGTTTGGGGAATAAAAAGACACATTGGCCACGTTTCCTCCATTAACCGCCCTGGTGTCAATCTATGATATGATGCCTCCATCAGATCGGCATACTGCCTTTTTTATTCGACTGCTCTCTCTCTCTCTCTCTCTCTCTGTTGCATTTTACGAGGATACGCGCTCTACCACTTGGATTGCTTTTTTTTTTTTTTCCTTCATGTTTTTTAATAATATTTTCGCCTGTCTCTGCGATGGATGGGTCAGATCAAAATTATGTTTAAGGTAAAAAATGGAAGATTGATTTTTTTAAAAAAAAAAAAGAAGAGAAAAAAATGGAAAAAATATAAAAAAGGGGGCCACAACAGTGAAGGAGATGGGAAACCCCAGTTATAATAATTAATTATAGAGTAAATTACAATTTAGGTGTCAACTAAAGGGCGTCGATGTATTGAGTTGTTGAGATTCTACTGGTTTTGCTTTTAAAACAATCTTTTACTGTCAAATTTTTTAATTTCATCTATTTTTCAGAGCATTATTTATTTCTTTACTTTTTTTCCTAAAATTCTATTTAACCTGCAATATTAACAACTTGAACAATATTAAACTGTTGAACTGTAATCAATTTAGTAGTTTTTGTCTCTAAAATACCTAATTTTTTAGTCAATTTTTCCAGTTTCATCCGGAACCTTAAACCATCAAATGATCTCCCTCTCTCTCTCTCTCTCTCTCTCTCTCTCTCCCTTTCTTTTTTTCTTAAAAAATAATAATCCAAATACTCAAACATTAAAAAACTCGTTGAAAAGTTTGAATCATCCCACACAAAACGAAATTTATATTTAATGAGCTCATTCAATTATTATTTTTAAGTTTTTGTTCTTTATTTCTCGTTATTTTGATATCTGACTTCTTACTGGAGGAACCATAACAGCAAAATGAGATTGCTAGGAATTAGTCACCCATATATATTATTTTTAATTTGTTTTCTAAGGTAGGCCAGCCTCGCAACCTGATTTATAAATTTATTATGCGAATTCGAATTGACTTATAATATTTTATTTTAATTTTATTATATATTATTTTTTTAATTTTATAATTTTTTTAACAAGTTTTTTTTCTGGTCATCATTATCATTTTTTTAAAAAAATTTTGGTTGATTTATTGTCATTATTTTTTCTACCATATAATTAAATAAAATCACTTTATTAGACCTGGTAGGGTATATGACTTGCATCGTAGCTTTTCTTCTTCTTTAAAATATGTTAATAATGTTTAAATATTGTGTTATTATATTACAAAGAAAAATAATTTATCCCACAGTGAAGCACGAGCCATTAACTAGTTGTTTATGAAAATACATCCTTGAAGGATTATTTCAAGAAATCTAAAAGAGGCTGGTATGATAGTCGAAAGGGTATCAGGTATTCATATTTTTTATCACTGTAATTCAAACCTCAAATCATTATAAGAAGTAAAATTGTTATAAATTTTCTAGTTCATATATGAATAGTCTATCTAACTTATTATATGAAAATCGATCCAAAAATTTAATCGAAAACATACAAGTAGAGATCTTCACTACGATCTGAAAGTATAATAAAAAAATTGATGAAATCCAGGGAAAAGAATCAGCAACTGACCCGAAAATCAATATATCTTGGTAGGAAAATGCGTTTTTTTTTTTTTTAATATATACTCCCATGGAGTAGGTTAAGAGGCTGTGAGATTTAATTTGATAGGATTTTGTTTAGAATATATACGCGCCACCTGTCAAATCAGTCATTTAATTCCATGATCTTCAAGACATTTTCCTTGCTTGTCTCAACTTAACGTAACTTTGGTGATATACACTCTTCATCGTACCTTAAATATACAAGAACAAATGCACAAACGTGTGAAACCATGTCATTTTGTGTTTTTTTTTTTTTTTTGAGAAATGAAAACTGTGTTGGTTAAGATTGGTTCTTTGCAGTTCATATGTACTGGATTTTCGATCTCCACCAAATCATGCAGACTAGCTACGATTTGATTTGATGTGCTGGTTAACTTAGCTACGATTTGATTTGTTGTGGTAATGATGCTGGTCCAAGGGCTACATGACAACGCAAACAAGGCCACGGTTATTATTAATTTCAACAAATCAAGCCAGAGCCTGCAACTGAGAAGCACAACGTTTTAGCAACAATACCTCAAAATCATTTATTGAGAGCAAGGCAGCGACAAGAAGAAAGGTCGTGTCTTATGAACCTATGGTTGATGCCATTTCCTGCTATGACCGACCACTGGAACACTTGACCTCATTCATGCCATCATGCCCATACGTCATCATTCAGATAATCTGCTTACAACCTAGGATAATTAAATCAATTAAATTCAACTTTGCAAGCAAGAAAGAGGGAATAGCAGGCAATTTTCAACGTACGTGACGGTCTTTTTCAAAAGTTTTAATCAACTCTATAGTTAAGTAAGGAGGTCTTTTCCTTTTTCTTTTTTTAAAGAAAAAATTACCATTTGAACAGTGAGTCTTTCCTAACCACACTCCACAAGTTAGCAAGGGTAGTAAAGTTAGGTCTTGCAATCTGGCGAACAATACTAGTTTGATTAGTATGGCCCACTGTGCTTCCACTTGTTACTTTCCTCCCAGGAGCGGTGCAAGCTAAATCTTAGCTAAAGTGCGTGATCAATTGATTCTTTGTCGAAAGAGGCATAAATCCAAATTATTAACACTTAATTGCTAGAAGAATTCCATGCCTAATGCTCCTCTTCTCTCCTTTTTCTCACCACTTCACCAATTTAGGCGCCACGCAACATTGTTCAATCTAAAGCTATTGCGTCATCCTAGGAATATGACTATTAAAGCATATGGATTGTGTCCTAATCCATAGAATATGAATAACAAAGTGAAATAAGCAAGTGTGATTGTGACAACTATTAGATTTGGTGAATTGCATTGACTAGTATAAATCCCAATTTGAGATTCTTATTTTGTGATGCTAACAATTTGGATGGATCAAGACAAAATCTAGTGGAGGGTGTGATGTGCGATGGCTTGGCTTTCCTTGTTGCCAATCTAATCCTGCGAGGAAGTTTCATCCACAAAGTAAATTTACTGGAAAAGTCCCATGGTTGGATTTTCCTGGACTCGGTTTCTTCTGGCTGATATTATCCTCTTGTGATTATTGGATGATGGCACCATTGATTTTCCCAAGTGCCATTTTTACCCCCTTCCCAAAAGTTGATCTTGACATGAAAGCATAACTGGGGTATAAGACCTTTACCGAGAGAGAAATTTTGGCTACTGGAGAGTGGAGAGAGAGAGCGAGGGACGGGGGGAGGGATGGAAGCTGCAAATTTTTAACCAAATTACAGCAAGGCATTAGATAAATAAATGAGAGATATAAACGCAAGAAATTACAAAATTGGGAGCTCCCAAAAACACCTACCAAACAGAAAAATCTACTTCCCCACATGCTGATTGAAGGTATAAAAATCAAAGGACAAATGATTTAAGCTGCGGTTGGTTCAGATGCGGCGGCTGCAGCTCGTTTCTTAGCAAAGTATTCTTCTGCACGGGCAAGGTTCTTAGCAACTGATGGTTTCACCCATTCTTTCGGCCCGGTAAAACAGTAAGAGAGCATCCAGCAGCCTCAAGTTTCTCCTTGGCCGCTGCTGAAAAGGCACGAGCTTTGATGTTCAGCTTGACACTCAGCTCTCCATCACCCAGAACCTAAATCCAAAAGAAAATAAGCGTGTCTCAAAGTCAACTACTAGAAAACACTACTGTGATTTGTGGCTCTCACATGCAATTGACTTGATCTGTCTTCTCTCCTTTCTAGGAAATCAGCTGGAGTCTCTTCATTCTATGACAAGCAGCGGACTAGAGATTTCGACCACTTAAGCTTATAATTTCCATATACCAAAAAGACTGACAATATATAGGATTATCACAGTAGTCTTTAAACAGCTGCAAGGACAGATAATGATATCATTTTAGCTCGATTTTCTAGGGTTTTGGAATCAAAATTCGCATGACTCACTACAAGATACCATGAGCTCACTGGAAAAAAAAGGCCTCCTTTTTTGTTTGGATAAAACACAATATACTAAGGCGAAACAGGTCTGGTTCATCTGGAACCTTTCCTTCAATTTTTATTTTTTCTACTACCCCTATAAGAAGTGAAACACGTATCCCAACTGGAGGCATCAGAACCAGATAGAAACAGCATGCAACTGTTATTTCCACTACGCTGCACTTCATTAAAAACCAAATGCAAGGAATAACGGATGCTCTGAAAACCAGAGGGGAGACCCGCAAGATATGGCTATATGTTGAACAATTTGGAGCTTCAAACAATATCAAAAAGAGGATGGGTAAATCCTTTCAGCAAAAAAATAATAATAATAATAATAGAAGGCAAACATGCCTTCATTTTTAGTCACCTTATAAATGATATTTGAAAATCTCTCACCAGTCACATAGAAGGCCTGATAATATAAAGCTTGACCCTTGCATCTTTTCACTTTGACAATCATCCCAGATTGATGGTTTACCTAGTTCAGAATTCCTACATTTATTTATTCACATGTACTTATTTGCGATCTAGACACATTCATAATAGCATACAAAATCAGACTAAAGTGTTGATGGGCTTATGGCAAGAACAAACAGAATAGACATCTGAAACAAGTGGCCAAATTAAAATATCACGGGATGATATGAAGATCCTGGGTCTTTCTGTGTCACAGATATCACCTAAATCAAGAAAATATGTAAACATTTCAAACATACCAGTGAAAGTTTTGTAATCATATCAATCATAGATAGAACTATCACACACCTTCAAAGGGAGTGTCCTTTCTCTTCCTGATGGGTTGATCAAGCCTTTCTCCTTCAAAGTCTCTAGTAATACCTCATCTCCTCTTGGAATCCTGCTGCTGTTATGTCTTTTAAGTTCACGGGGACATATTTTGGCAACCCCACATGCATACCTTTGAAAGAAACAAAAGCATTCCAGCATGTTTATAAATATGAAAACACACATCATTAAAATATTCAAGTCCCCCTGTGTGGAGAAAAGATAGTAAAAAAAAAAAAAATTCAATTTCTTGGCGTGTACAGTGAATGTGAATCAAACAAAAAGGCAATAGAGGAACTTGTTGGCCCTAAGACATTCCATAAAGCACTATTGATGTAAGCCCACTATTGCCAATCAAAAGATGAATCCTTCCCGACTTTCAAGTTGTGCTACATGGTTTAATTAAAAAGCACCAGAAACACAGAAGCAACCCTGTATAATATATTCTTCACCGCTTCAACAATCACAAGAGGTTTGAGAGAATTTCGTATTACTCCACACTAAATGGTAGTGAGTTGTCCATTTAGTTCACCCACTATTGATTGATCTTAGCAAGGCAAAACCATGAATTTTCAATCCCATACTCAACTAACATTCATGGTGCTGGAATCTTTTTGTTTATGTCTATGATAGAAAAAATAGATGTCACCAGCAAATTCCATCAATAGGTATACAAGGTTAACCACTCTATCCGGGACATTATATGGTCAACATAACCACACAAAGGCCTTCAGAATTTAGTATTTCTCAAGGCTAACCATTCTATCTGGGACATTATATGGTCAACATAGCCACGCAAAGGCCTTCAGAATTTAGTATTTCTCAAGGTTAACCATTCTATCTGGGACATTATATGGTCAACATAGCCACGTAAACGCCTTCAGAATTGAGTATTGATCATTTTAAACTCAAAGAAATAAAATGCAGGCTCAGTCCTTCTACAAGGATTCATTGTGCATCAGCACATCCTAGGGGAAACCATCACCAAGAATTCAGAAATATTGAAGAATAAACAAAAGGCAAAGCTCATGGGGAAAGGACGAAACTTTTTTACTCTATCTCAGAGTTCCACAGCAAATTCGGAATAAAGAGAAAACACTCTGTCAAAAGATGTAATTCAAGCTTGAAAGTAAACAGAAATCATTATTGAAATTCTCTCAGCTCTATCCTTCTACAGAAATCCAATTACAGAAACATACATCAATAAAAATCTTCCCATAACAACAATGATAATAATCCTAATGTTAAAAATTGGTAATTGATCAAACATTAAAAAACGAATTCATTAATAATTTCCTAAACAATACATTAAAGAGAAAGAAAAAGAGAGTACCTCCAGGCTCTAGCAATTCCACGCAATTTAGGGATACGGCGGTACAGAGGCATTTGTCCACCCTCAAACCCTTTTCGAACACCAGGACCAGGCCGAGATTTCTGACCTCTCATGCCAGAACCACAACTGTTTCCTTGTCCTGCAGAGATACCTCTTCCCTTTCTTTCTAGACCCCGGTTGCGGGCCCAGATTGTCCAGCCTGAACCTCACTCCTGGAGATGTAGTAACCACAGAAGCTGCTGCTGCTGCTTGGTTGATGATCACTAATGGTCTTTTCTTCTTAGAATGGAGTTTAAGACAAGTGAAGTTGCATGCCTTGGGCTTCAATCCTGTCAAGTTTTCCTGTCAAATAAAAAGAAAAACGAAACTAATAACGGGGGTGTTTTAATACCATGAAAGAATAGTTTTGATTAATCAAATTACCTTGAATGGAGAAGAAGGGCAGCGAAATGACGGAAGAGAAGCTGCTGCTGCTGCCATTGCCATGAACTGAGCAGATGAGTAGTGTGCGTGGGAGTGATTTCACAGAAATGGATAGGCTATAAGCTTCATTCTTCATTCTCCGTTCCATTCCATTCCATTTCTAAACGACGTGGTTTCTTTCCCGCTCCAAATTACTGAAGCCCATGTCATGTGTTATGGAGAGTCCAATCACAATATGGGCCTCATCTAAGTTGCAGTTTTTTTTAACTGGTCTGATATAAAACCCAAACCTAACAGGCCACGATTTTTTCATGTTGATTTCCAATGGGCCTAACTCTTCGGCCTTGTTGATATTGCTAAAATTTTGCAAACCTTGAAATAATATTTGCATATCAAGTTTTTAAAGAACACAGTAGTTTGTATCTTGCACTTAACATTTTAGTAAAAGAAAATCAACAAAAAAACATTATTTTTTATTTAATAACTAAAATGCTCTTATATTAAATATTAGACTAAAAAAAATGTGTTCTAGAGAGAGATCATAGGGAAATATTTCAACTTTGATGATTGTTGAGAGTGGAGGGAGGAGCACAGCGAAGGAAAATGGAGGGGGAGACACTAGCAAAAGCACAATATACCCCTCAAAATTATAATCGGTAGGTAGGTGCTAGATGATAATTATATACCCTCTCATTATTTTTTTTTGTTTTTCTTGATCTGGATTTTCTCCCGTTAAATATAGCCTAAATTAGATTTTGAGAAAGCCCTTCTCTCATTCGAGCTCTTAATGGTGTTTACAAGAGTCAAATCCATTGGAGTGAAGTTGATACCCTAAGTTTTTGCTTTAGGCTCCGCAATACATTTTTCTTGTTAAAAGGAGTTGAGAACTTGGGATTTCACAAAGAGAAGGAAAGGAAGAAATCAACTGATGTAAAGTCTGCAGTCTTCCATGGGTATGTTTTATGATTAATGGTGTGTTTGGGAACGCATGCAAATTATGTTTCTAAAAGTTTTAATATTTTTGTTTAAAATAATTTTTTTAATATTTTCAGATCGTTTCGATGTGCTGATATCAAAAATAATTTTTAAAAAATAAAAAAAAAACTTAATTTTGATACATTTCTAAGTGAAAAATACTTTGAACTGTCACCGCTACTACAATCCCAAACAGACCCTAAAGAGACGATACGTGAATGATTCATTAATTCTCTTTAATACATCATATATAGCAGAAAATTATTCTGATAATTAAGAAATAAAAAATAACACCTAAAAATCCAAAATAACTAGTAATGATTCACAACCAGGTGAAATATGTATTTTTTGGAATCTATAAGAAAATAAACATCATGCACTCTAAACTTAGTTTGCAATTATAAATTAACTTGTAGATCTAAAAAAATAAATTATTTTAATAATTATGATGATTATGAAAGGATCACAAGGATAATTTATCTTTTTCATATCTAATAATCACACTTAATTACCCCCTTTTAAAACTATTTTTTATGATATAAATAAAAATAAAACTAAAGTATCATGTTTCTTGTTAAAATTAAAAAAACAAAACTAAAATTATAATATTTTTCCTCTTTAATAAAATACCTCTTATATAAGACTATTGACCATTTTTCAATCATGCCATTACCTTACAAACAACATTAAAAAAAATTAAGATAAATGTTTAAGTTTTTAAAATCATAAACTTAAAATTATATCTAGATTTAATATCTCGCGCTTGTATCTCCGTGTATCTTGATTATATTTCACAAAATTTAATTTTATTTGCACGAGTAATTAAATCAAGTCGAGTCAAGTATTGACGTGTTCAAGTAATTAAGTTATTTTAGTTTTACTAAGGTTTAAGCACTGCTTATATTTGTGATAACTCTAAAGGTTGAAGCTCAAACACATTTAAGCTTGACTCAAGCTCAATATGTTTATCAACTTGTTTAAATTGATCGTTGAGCTTATAAATGAATTTAATGAAACCTTCACTTGTTTATCAAATTAAAGGTTAATAATTGAATAACAATAACAAGCATATATGGGCTCATGATTTTTTTATTTAAAGTAGACTTTTATAAGGCCTTCGACTCGATCTTTTAGGATTACGTAGATGATGATATGGTTCATATAGGGTTAGGCATTATGTGGAGGAGTTTGATTAAGGAATGTTTGTCTTCGTCTAAAATGGTCATCCTTATTAACTGGTCGCCAAGTAGAGAATTTAGTCTTCAAATGTGTTTTTGACAGGGGGATCCTTTATACCCATTTTTCTTTGATATAGCAGTTGAAGGTCTTTCCATTCTCTTTAGGGTATGTTTAAGATTGTGATGACGGTGGCAGTTCAAAGTGCTTTTCGCTTAAAAATGCATCAAAATAAAGTTTTTTCATTTTTAAAAAATTATTGTTGACATCAGCACATCAAAACAATATGAAAACATAATTTTTTTTCATTTTAAACAAAAAAAAATTCAAAATTTAAGGGAACGTTGTTGCACCGCATTCTTAAACGAGGCCTTAGTAAAGCTGTGGATTCTGGGTATTTAAGAAGCCTGAAGGCGGATAGTGGTATGCCTTTATCTCTCCTTTAATATGCAAATGAACCTTTTATTTTTGCATCGAATGATTATGGTCTCTTCTGTATGTTAAGAGGATCCTTCGCTGGTTTGCTCTCATATATGGCCTTTGGGTAAATTAATTCCAAAAGTTATTTGATTGCAATTAATTTAGATAATAAATATGCGTTATAGATGGCTAGTAGTTTTTTTTTTTGTCACAATGATACTTTTCCAATTAAGTATCTAGGGTGGCCTCTGAGTGCTAATCCTTGCTAGTTATCTACATGGAAACTAGTAATTTCCAATAACAGGTCTAGGTTAGTATCATGAAAGGGTGAAATATTGAGCATAACTTTCTGTATCTATCTAATTAAGTCATCATTGAATTTTTTTCCTTTGTTTTGCATGTCAATGTTTCTTGTGCCTAAAGGTATCATTGGGTCCATATATGCTATTATTCAAAGGTTTTTATGGAGTGGTAGCTCAAATACTTTCAAGATGTGTAAGGTAGCATGGTTCAAGGTCATTCGACCAAAGAGTTGAGATGGGTTAAGGCTTGGATCGTTGTATAATAAAAATATGATGCAACTTTTAAAATGAATATGACATTTAGGAGTTGGTAATTCAAGGGGCAAGCAAGATTATATCGTGCATAAATATCAACTCACTTTTGAAAATGAGTTTCCTATGTTTACTCATCAACTTTTTCCAACCTGGAGAGGGATTGTTAAAGTGTTAGCTCTTGATGAGAGAATCGATGAAGAGGGATTGTTAAAGTTTTAGCTCTTGATGAGAGAATCGATGAAGTTATTTGTGCTTTTTGTTGCTACAACGTTGGTAATGACATGACTATTTGATTTTGGTTGAATGTGTGGTTTAGTTATGCTCTATTAAGGATGTTGTTTCCTCATTTATTTAGGTTATCGAGTCAACATAATACTACAATCCAGGAGGTGTATAATTCTGATATTAATTTAGTCACTTTGTCTTGGAATTGGCCTTTAAGGGATAGAGAGTGTCAACAATTGGAGTCTTTTCTTGTTGAAGTAGAGAGGAATTTATCTATTTCTGATTTAGTTGACAGAAGGATGTGGCAGTTAGAGAAGAATGTGATTTTCACAGTCAAATCGGCTTGTGCCCTCTTTGATGATATTCTACATCCAAGATTTGATAATTTTGGTGCTTTGCTCTGGAAAGGTATATTTACTCCTAAAATTGAGATACTGATGTGGTTGTTGTTATACGGTAGTTTGAGTACCAAGGGATTTCTTACCCACAGAAGAATTATTAGTTATGATGATGCTTGTTGTTCTTTTTGTGGTATGAAAACTGAGACCATTGACCACCTTTTTATTTATTGTTCTGTGACTTGGAGATTCTGGAATCGTTTTATGTAATGGATTGGGTATGATAGATGTATGCCAAAGACTGTTCAAACTTCTTTTGCAAGAATGAAATCATTTGTTACATAGAAAATTTCAGCATAAGGCTATCTATACGCTTTGTTGTGGTATCTTGCAGTCTATTTGAATTACTCGTAACAAATTAGGTCCAGATGTTGTTCATCCTAATTAGAATAAAATTTATGATTTAACTTTTCATTGTTTAGCTTAATAGCTTCGTGTTAGATTTGTATTTATCTAGCTAGATGTTCAGATTGTGTTTTGAGTTCGTCTAATGGTCATGATTAATTTTTTTGTTATTTCTTTTTTTTTTTGCTGGAAGTTTTTCTTTTAATTAATTTGTTGTTTTCTTAACAGCACTGGATAAATTTTAATAGCATCCTCCCTCGATTACTATAAAAAAAAGTTAATAACTGGAAAAAATAATTTTTGGAAATGATATAAAATTTGTTTATCTTACATGAATTTGCCCCTGAAACAGCAAATAGAAGCTTACCTGTATGCTTAGTTGTGAGCTCGTAACCATTAAAATTATTAATTGTTGTCCTTTGTACAATCGTACTCATTGTTTGTATTGTCAACCTTCTATTGGAGTTCCATCCGTTAGTAAACTAAGACAGCCACGTGATAGTCACACGTTTTGTCTTTTAGAAGGCACGTGCCACAATCTTATCTGGTCTGCATTGAGGATTTCGTTGATCTATAAGCTGAATCTCGACGGAGATAGTATGCTAAATATAGAAGATAGAGTGGAGGACTAAATCAAGATTCAAGAATCTCGTAAGTTAGGGAATAACTTGTTTTTAACTGAAAGTTCAGGACCAATTGGCCTTTCCAGTAATTGAATTCGAAATATGAAATTTATTTTTTGGTTTATTAATGAAATGAAAGGGTTGTGATATTCTTTTCTCAGTAAATTGTAATTCGAGGAACGGGATTTCTTAATTAGGATTCAGACTTGACTGAATGAAACTATCAAGTAAACAAATACTTAGACCAAAGATTTGAGCAACAACTTCCTTAACCACCAGCTGGCCTCAACTATTTTTCTTGCCTAATTTATCTTCTATTCCAAGAATTGAATAAAAATAGAGTGTTCATCATTGCGGGGATCGAGTAGAATTGCAAGATTTGACAAAATTCTGAGATAAAATGTTGGTGGATTCTACTACTGGACACCTCCGAAGGAATGGACCACCTGTAAGAATCCAAACACTAACAAGAAAACTTTCAGATGTTTGGGCACACACGAGCTTCACCCACTTGCTTGACCGTGTCATACAAATGGAAAAAAGATTTGCATACGAAAGGAGTGTTATCCTAACATAATCAATATTACCATCAAGATAGAGTGGTCCATATGAACACCTGCTATATATTAATTTGCCTCTTGAAACACCAATGGGCTCTATATATGTTCCTTTGAGCTATTATTTTCAAGATGAACACAGGTGAAGCAGGGTAGCCTAAGAGTACCCTAGGTTAGTAAGCTACATGATCTGTTTGTGTGCATCGGTTGAACATTCATATAATCTAACACTGTTCACTGTCAACTTGGCGAAGCTAGTTTCAATCTCCGTAGTACTGTAAAAGCTAGTTTGGATAATAAGAACTGAACGTAGAATAAATTAATTACAGTGAGAGGGAGGGAAAAAAAGAAAGAAAAGAAACCAATACTGCTTTGCTTTTTGTTATTTCAGATTGGTTGAAAGGGACTGTAAATAAGCAACTAGAGTTTCCAAAGAATAAAACAATACTTTTTGTGGGGTTGAGACTATATCCCAACTTAGATCACAAAACCCTAATAATTAGATATTGATGGTAACACTTCCTTATCCATGGTAAGCCAGGTACAATATTGACGGCCAAGAAGCCATAAGCTTCAATGGGGACCATAAACTTGAAGCCTGCCCTTCTCACAACATAATGAGCAGGAGCAGCGTATTTGCAGGGCAAGGCTCTTGATTGCACTCAAGGTATAAATGTCACCTTCCAGAGCTTTAATTAGTGATGGAAGAGATAAGCAAAGGACACTGGTGTTTGATTGCCATCTCTTATGCTAAATCTTTTTAGCAATCTTCTAAATATTTCTCGCATATATAAATCATTGAACTCGAGACTAGTTGTTCTAGGGCAATAGACCTAGCCTCCCTCCAGTAAGGAAAAACTAAGGCAACGTCTCTCTCTCTCTCTCTCGATCTAACCAAATGACACGACCACGTCTGCCTTACCCTCTCCCCATTCACCCCTCCCCCTTTTAAAGTCACGAGACCACACTGTCCCTTGCTGTTCTTTCAACTAGAGAGAGAGAGAGAAGGAGATGAGTTCAGGGGTTTGGCAGAGAAACTGAGAGCTTTCAAAGCTCCTTTCCCCCTCCCTTCACTCGACTAGCCTCTTTATTGCAGTCTCAAACTGGAGTCATAATTTTATAAAGCTTTAGTTATTTTCCCATCTGAAAGAGTGTTTCCCTCATTTTTTTCTGTCTGTCTCTGTCGGTACCATGTAGGTCATCCCTGCGAACCCCTTCCACTCACACCTCTTAATTTCTCTTATCTTCTCCTTTACCATCTCAGTCTTCTCTTACTCTTCAACACTCCTTTTAACTCTTTCTTTTGTGTCCTTTTGCTTTCTAATTTGTTTTTCCAGGAGACACGAGAATAACCCATTAGACCTCAACAACTTGCCTGAGGATTACTCTAGAGATGGTAAACAAGTCCTTGATGAAGGCTCCTCCTCTGGTATGCACATCTATCTATCTATATATATAACAGAAATACGAGTTTAATACATAATCTCTCCTGCCTTCCCAGTCCTTCTCCTTTTCATTTTAGATAAAAGACCAAACAACATAAAAAAAAATTAAGAAAAAGGAAGATCACCATGATTTTGCGGAAAGAAAATTAATGAATGAGGGCCGGCAAAATTCATTCTTTCCTCACTTTACCCATTTTTTTTTTAAAAAAATTACATACTATTTGGCATCATGAAGTCTCAATTGATACAATAAAGAAGAGGAGATGGAACGTCAAGAGCTAAAAAAAGAGGGTTTAGAGAAGAGAGATCGATAACTAGGGTTCGGCTTTTGGTGCAAAGAATGGACTCATCTAAGTTGCCCTAATTGGCTGCTTTTTTTTTTTGCAGGCTACAGGAAAAAGAAAAGCGGCGCTAAGAATGGGAAAGAAGAGTGTGGTAAGGTCTACGAGTGTAGGTTTTGTTCCCTCAAGTTCTGCAAATCTCAAGCTCTTGGAGGGCACATGAACCGACACAGACAAGGCAAAGTCATGTCCTCCTTTTCTTCACCTTCTATCAACATGTGTTAATCAAATACGTCAAAACATAGTACCTTTCAGCTTATATTTTTTAATGGGAGAGTATGATTTGCCATGGAAATGAATAGTATAGCGTGGTCGCGTCAATCTTGAGGAAAACTAATTTGATATGTTGTTGAAACTCTTGTGTGTTTTTGGTTATTTGATACCTTGATTGATTTGATTTGTGTCGCTGGTCGGTCAGAGAGGGAGACAGAAACATTGAACCGGGCTCGCCAACTGGTGTTCAATAGTGATCCTTTAGCAGCCCCTGGGGGTCATCCAGGGTACGTAACTATGTACACCCATCATCTTTATCCACCATTGCTCTCTTGCTCTTGTCTTATCTCCTCCATCACTCCATACTTTCTTTATGGGGTTTCTATTACTCCATCCTTACTTCTTTTCTTCACATCTTACAAATGGAGAAGGAAACATGACAATCCTTAAAAGCAAAAGATCAAATGATCCACAGATACTGTTTTGAACTAGAAAGGTTTCTAATTTCATAATGTTCTACTTTTAGAAGTTCCTACGAGCTTCATTGTTTTATCTCATGTGATCAGCGATTCAAAGATCCTCCACCGGTTTTGTTCCGCGAAAAAAAATGTATACCCGTTTTGATTTCATAGCAACAGAAAAGAACACCTATATATATTTGATTTCACACCTTGCTGTTTTGCACCAAAGGTCATGGACATTATTTGATTCCAATCATAATATTTCTGTTTAATCTCAATAGTTACAAAGTTCATGATTATTATATACTTTATTGCGTTCTTCTTCTTCCTGTATTAGAACCACTACAAGCTATTTGAAACTCTAAGAGTTGACTAGAAATGAAATTATTTTAACATCATATTTACTTAATTCCAATGTTTGAAAAGCTTCAACAACATAAATGGCTTTTACAGTCAATTACAATTAGATATTTTTAATTCAATAAAAAGGGTATATATGATTTGCTTTAGAATTGACCCATTAAAAACTAGTCTCACCAACGCCCTTCTTTCTGTCCTCTCTCTCACGCATATGCTTAGAATGTGATTTCTTAGAAACGAGGACAAGTTGGACGAATGATGTATTTTCACTTTCTCAAGTTAAATGAATTCCACAATTTCATAACTCATTTCAAACAGAAAATCTCAGTTAGCAGATTGAATCGGTTCGATCTACTTAAATTAGTTGAAATCAATTTCATCATAGAATTGATTCCAAACAAGTTGCTAAGAAACCAGATTCTTCTACTTAATATTCTTTGCAGCAGCCATCCGATGGGAACAGGGAGCTACATTCCAGCAGGCAACATTGGAGATCCATTTAGATCTGTGTACCCACCAAGACTGTTCCCGGGCTCTTCATCAACTCTCTTACCAGCACCACCAAATCAACATCCTCATCAATCATATCTATACACGCCTCCTTCACGCCTCCCGGCTTATAAATCGCAGTATCCTCAACAGCCCATCAACGATTACTACATTGGACATGTACTCAACAACACTTCACAAACATACCCTTCCCACCAGAACATGAACTACAACATGGGTGGCTCAGAATCCAATTACACTTGCATTGGTGCACCGGTAGGTCATGGTGGGTTCGGACCTGGTTCAAGCCGTAGCACGGAAGGAAGTGGTAGAGATGGATCACTGAGCAATCAAGAGGAAGGTTTGAATTGGGGAAGGAACCATGCAGCAGGAGGACAGCAGCAGTGTTTGGATCATCCTTCATCGATCAATCGGTTTCAAGATGGGTTTTAAAGATTGTTTTTGTTTTTCTTTCTTTTCTTCTGTTCTACTTTTGTGGGATTAATGGTAGTATTGAATGAAGCATATTGATCTGCCTTGACACGGTACCCACAGAGAGAGATAAAGAGAGGGACTTAACAAACTGACGAATATTGGGGTCATGCAAAGGAGGAGAGAAGTTTTTGCTTTTTATGTACAGGGATTGGTGCAGCTTTCTGAGCTCATGGACACTCTCAGCTAGTTTGGCTTGGAGCTGTGGGGTTTAGAACTTTGGATGGGGGCATATGTTGGTGGTGGTACTGTAATTGTACAAACCAACTGAGAAAGAGAGGGGACTGTAGGCTATATAGCTTGTGAGGTGGGACAAGGAGTCCGATTTGAACTGAAAGTTCCTAACCCCTTTTTGCATTTGGACTTGATTTTACATGGCTGCTTTCCTTTATACTAGCATTTTTTTTCCCTTTCCTTTTGTTTTGCTGTTTCTTGTTTTATTTTGTGGCTCTCCACAATATCTTTGACCAAAAAGGAGTGAGAAGGTGAGGGTTTAATTTAACCCCTTCTCTCCCACACTCAACAGACACCACACAGACACAGATATATTCACACCACAAGAACCAAAATTGGTATCTTCTGGTTTCTTGAAACATTTATGGTTAAACCATGGCTTGCACAATACGGGCATTAATGACATGGAGAAAATACTTATGGGTCTGTGGGTACAGTAAATCTGTCTACAAAATTAAACCTGCTCTTGATTGCTGAAACAATAATTATAAAAACATCTGTCTACAAAAGTCTGTGGGTGCAGTAAATCTCTCTCTTCTTATTATTGCTGCGGTGTTTTTTTTATTAGTACATATTTCACTAACTGCAGTTTTAGTTCCTAAAACAATGAATCCTTCCTTCCTCTTTCTTTCAGTTTCCTCTATGGATCCCTGATAACTAACCAAAACAAGACAAATGTAACATCTAAAGTTGAGAATAAACCATTCACATTAAGGTAAGGTTCAAGTATTCTGGTCGGAGCTTAAATTTAACTCTTCAATTAAACCATTAGCAGTGGTCAGAAAGTCAGGATCTGACCAATAAATAAATAAAAGAGGCAAGGTGGGTTCTTTTAACAGAGCTTTCTTCTTGTATTTACTTCTGTGCACCGATAAAAATGCTTTAAAAGATTTAAATTTTAACTAATCCAGTTAAATTATAAATAATTAGCATATATAGATTGTTTATATATTATGGTTGAGCGGAACAAAAAAATAATAACATCTAATTCAGAAGTGAATAATTGGAGAGGGTTTGTGGGTACGTATATATATGCTTTGTTCTCGGCTAATGATCCAAATATCAGAAAAGTTTGCTGGGGATAACTTATGGGTTTGGCCTTGGACAAATAATTGATATAACAATTTATTGGCTTTTAGAGTAGTTTTTCAAGAAATACAAACGGACTTGAGGGTAATTTTTAGAGAGGATTGATTACAGTGGCCAGAGCATAATATACATCAAGCTTTGGCAGCCTGGATTAGACAATTTTAATCTCAGGTATTTATTGCTGATCATTCGTTTTTTTTTTTTCCCATTCAATTGATCTTACGACTTGATTCTTCCAATTTTGGACAATTCATGTGCTGTTAAAAACACTCTGGGAGTTAAAAAGCCATTGATTATTGTTACGTACTGAGTTAACACATACTGAGATAAATTAATGCAGTTGCCTGAGCTGGGAGCCTCCGAAGAAGGTCACAGTTTCGGCCAAATGTTTCACTTGAATTGTTCAATAAAATGAGGAGTTTCAGGTGCTTAAAAATGCAAAATTTCTGAGAGATTGATGAATGATTGAGTAGGATGGGTGCTTGATTTTACCCTTATCAGCAATCTAATTGGCAGAGACCATCAAATACTAGAAGCTATACAAGAGACAGGTTCTGATGAGAATAAACCCTAACCCTGCTAGCCCTTCTATACATGTACAGACTACCAAAGCAATTAATAGGTTCTGCTGGACTGCAACTGGCCACCACTCTAGGCTCTAGCACAAAGCGATATGAACATGTCAACTTGGGATGCTAACATCGTGGCCCCATGCTGCTACAGCTTAACCTAAAATCGTTAGCTAGCTGCTAGCTAGACCCAGCTGAAATATATATACAAAGCAATCACGGACGCTAATTTATTTTCCTGATTTGGGATAACTGTAAGTGTATACTGCATATAAATCAGGAAATAAAAAGAGAAGGGAACGAGGGCAGTTGAACCCTCTTTTTCTTGTTTGTTTCTATTTCTATGTACATAATTGGCTCCTCCTCCTGATCCTCCTCCTAATTTTGTTGGTGTGCTAGTAATTTGAACTTGTGTTCGTAGCGATACTTGTAGCTAGCCATGCCCCCTCAAAGGCAGCTGCTTTGCTTTCATTACCTCTATATATTCCGATGATGAAAGCAACAGCCATTTATTGTTTTCCCTTATTTTAGCTAGCTTTTTAGACTTACAAAGCATAAATCTTGCAGATTAAGGACACAGATCCTTGAGGTCACTTGTCTTTTAACGATCTACTGTTGTTTTCTTATATTTTTACGATATTGGGATTTGGATGCTAAGTACGTTAAATCATGTCTTTTACGATTAAAAAAAAATTAATATAAATTCAATGGGTCTTTTAATTAAGCGATTGAGGTGTGCTTTTTTGAATTCATTAGCTAGCGGGTATATTTATTAAAAGGCACATATTTTGTTGAGTTAATAAGAAATAAACACATGACTCCTTAGCGTATCATCAAATATGCACGAGCACGAACATGTACTATCAACAAATGTTACTTACTTTAGCCAAAGAAAATAAAAACAAAATGTCACGTATCTTTCTTAATTATTGATTTGTTTAAGAAGACATAATTAAGGTTTACAAAATTTTATTTTATCCTTTAATAAATTATTTTACTAATTTACCAATTAATATTATATCTAAGAAGAGAAGATATTTTGGAACGAGAGTAGACGACATTCAAAAAATTATGGTACACAAAGGGTACGTAAATGAGAAGAAAAGGGTCAATGCGGGCTCTTAATGTGGGAAAAAAAGAGAGCCAGCACTGCCATGTGCTAGAATAGTAGTAAGAGTACCTAACCAGAAAGAAATGTCATCAACTAGTACATCATTAAAGGAACTCGATGAATTATTAGATTATTACCCTTGATTATTTCAGCAATTCCCAAAAAGATCAGCCAGACATTAATTACCAGTGATGGCATGGTATCAGCTGAATAAACGAACGTAATAATACTCACCCTCTTAATTTGTTTTTATATTTTAAAATTATTTTAAATATTGATATAAAAATAAATTTTGAAAATTATAAAATAACAGTTTGAAAAAAAAAAATATACTACCACAGTACTAACGGGATCTAAGCTGCCATATGGCGCTGAGTTTTTAATCAAGAACCTCTCTTCTACATTTCAAATCATTAATTGAAACACTTCACAGCTGCGCGACAACAATGAGAACCATAGAAATACCAACTGTTTAGCTACTGTAAATCTCTTTCACACCCAGAGGATCTTTGTCAACCTACAGTCCCGTACCTTTCTCGAACATATCTCGGGATCAAAAACAACACGGAGAGAGATGTGGAGGCATTAATAGTGTTAATTTAAATGTGCTTCTCTGTGGTATATGTAGAGCCAGAACTACACTAAAAAAGTTGCATGTAACTGTCAATATACTGAAACATGAGAGATTGCATGCAAAGACATGGCAATGTAGGCAGCAAAAGCAGCCGGCTAGAAGAGAGTAGACTCAGCGTATTTTCCATGCAATATCAAGTGTGGGAATGTTTAAAGCTGCTGCATGGCTTTATTTCTTATCAATTTATAGCCTTATTTAATTTGTCTTGTTGCTGCAGAATCTGATAATTACATCCCTTTAAGCAGCTTTACAGTAAGTTTTCTATCACTAACTCCGATCCTCAGTCGATGCGTCTTAATTACTCATTACCTTTATACATTTTGCCACTCTCTATCTCTTCCCTTTTTTGTTTTGCACTGAAATGTTACACTACTTGCCAGTGTCCTATTCGTTACTCATTAATGCTTGCCTCGAAAAAGGCCAAAACAGCGGCCATGGGTGCCTATTTTTGGCTACTAGCATAAGAAGTTGTAAAATATTACTATTTTGTTTTGTCGCGGATTTAAAACGTCTTTTTTAATTTATGTTGTTCTATCTAAATTTTAATTTTACTGTTCTATTTTTTAAAAACACCATTGGTTGGTTACTTATGAATGCTAGTGGCTAGCCTGGTAATTAAACTAACTGACCAACTAATTAACATCTTTAATGTTCTTACTATATGGATTATACTTCAGGTATATTAACTTTGTTTTTTTTTTTAGGGGTTGTTCCATGGAAGATGAAATGTCTCCCAAAGAAATCTGAATTAATGAATTAGAAAAATTCATTAATGAAAGTTTTATTTGAATAGCATGGTGATCGTTAGTCATGACACTAAGCAGGTTCAGAGTGTGAAAATATTAAGAATTGAGCAAGTTTTTTTTTGTAATGAAAGACTTATAACCTGTAAGCCAAATTTTTGACTGAAAAATTACTCATGAATGATTAATGAGAATTGGCTATCTTAAAAGGATACATTGAAAGGTACTTGAAGAATCCAACATAACCAAATCCAAATATGTTTGCTTATACATCTATAGTTTGCAACTTGATGTACGTTCATGGTATGCACAAGACTGAATATTTATATTACAGTTGGTCTAGTGAATCAATTCTAGTTCACATAATGAAACACCAGTTAATACTAAACCCAATACTTAGTTATTTTAAAGGCACTTCCAATTTTACTTTGTATTTTTATAACGTTAAATCTATGTTGAATGTGTACACAAATATATATATATATATATATATATGATCATAGGTGAATTGTTTCTAATTAAGAAGTTCACATCGAGTTACTTGATGATATTTGCAAGAGAAGTGATAAGGGAGAATTAAATGTATCTCCATAATATATATTGCATTCAAGTTTGTGTTATACTATGATAGTTAAAGTCTCATCATTAACCTGTTTTTTCTTTGTAATCTACGATCGATGGTTGTTTTTAATTAATATAAGCAACTGTAATATTTTTTTAAAAAAAAAAGTTAAATTCTCATCAATCTCAACAAACATCCTACTTTTCATTTTAGATCAAAGTATACTGAAACATATGATTGAGAAGTTAGAATTCTGTAAAAGACAAATGAGCTTGATATTAATGTCCTCGAATTAATTAGTCAGCAAGGGAAGAATTGTCCGGTGTGGGTTTCCTCCTTTTTTTTTTTAAAGGAATCCAAGCCCTGGATTCTCAGAAAAGGGGGTGGATTGGGATAAAAGCCAACCACTTTTAATGTTGTATAAAATTTAGGAGAAGCCCATAAACAAGAGACTGTTTTTGCGAATTGAAGAGCTAAAAAAAAAATAAGAACAAGCATCTCTTGAATGGACCCATGGAAACATCTCCTGAGCTTACTAAACGAACCTCAAGATGAAAACGACCCTTCACTTCAACAAAATGAAAGTGGGTTCTCAGTTCAGATCACGTTTGATCAAGTGACGATACCCTGTTCTTACAGGGATTCTATGGTCCGTCCGCACGGGTTTTTTCTTTCCTTATCGGTTTTGTTTACTTCTGTCGTTTCTTGATCTTTATATAGCTAGCTAAAGACACCTTTATCACTCTCTCAAATATCTATCTATATCTAACAGACACTCCTTTGAGATGCATATGAATGAGATATATAATTATGATGTTGAGAAATGTAATTATTCCAGGTAATATAAATATGTATTCTGGTGATTAAAGATGTTTGTTTTATTTAATTTTTTTTTTAAATTCGAATCTTGAAAGCAGAAATTTATTCTCATGTGGAAGATATATCTTTAGAATAGTTTGAAAAAAGTTCAATCATAATTGATGTATAAATTGAACTAAAACTATACCTCACTGCCAGGAGAACAAAAACAAGCAGGCTTGCTTCTTCTTTTTTTCCTTTTTTTTTTTTTTTTTTTGGGCTTGTTAAGGAGTTAATGA
>Ga0325405_1001805_pt1 | contig 21953 bp, 15 predicted proteins | sample PopdelMetagenome_21_FD_205663 | JGI IMG/M metagenome (GOLD analysis project Ga0325405, IMG submission 205663) | Populus deltoides microbial communities from Bellville, Georgia, United States - Xylem-Control-R2 | ecosystem: Host-associated > Plants > Phyllosphere > Stem > Wood/Secondary xylem...
AACATAAGATTCCAGTAGGATCTTCATTCAATTCATTTCTTAGACTTATTATTAGAAATAATGTCTTAAAATCATGTATGTACATACACACACTTTCATGCATTTACATATATATGAACATAGATATATATATATATATATATATATATGTATCCTTAGTTTTATTTCCGTAATTTTTCATTCCAAATACCATATCAAAAATAGTTCCTCAACTAGAACAAGAGTTGTTTATTTTGGCCCTTATAATTTAATTACATTAAATGTTGTTTAATGTCTTTTCATAACTAGAGTCTTAGAATTTAGATTGAGGTGGAATTCATTTCTTTTAAGAGCTAAGACACGCACCTTCAAGTGTCAAAAAGGAAAATAAATTGAATTTCAACTATTAATATGCTCAAATCATCTAGTTCACATATACATGCAAATCTATTTATTAGTTCGCAGCTAGACCTCTTCAAGGTTTTTCAACTATAACTTGAGTTTCGTAGCTCTAAATTAAGTAAGGTCAGTTTCTAATGAACATTAACATTCACACACATATATTTTTTTTATGATAGGAATATATCTAAAATTTTATCGTTATCTAGTTCAAAATCTAGCTACAAGTTGGACAATAAAATCGGTTTTAAAGCACATAGTTTGAGCTCTTTATGGTATTTTATCCATATCTGGAGTTCTATAACTCTAACCTGGGCAAGGTTTGTTTCAATAGAAACCTGATACATACAATTACAACTTTCATGGAAGAGAACATTTTAAATTCTATAGATCTTTAGTCCTAAACCCAGTCATAAGTTCGACAACAAGGCTGTCCAGATTTATAGATTACATTTTCCAACCATCCACCACCCATTTGTAGAACTTAGACACCAACATCTTCCAAGTTATCAACACTACAAATTATTATCTTTCATGTTCCTTCTTAAGTACACAAATCAAATAAGTAAACTAGCATCATTAGTTAGAGAATTTTTTGTTTGTTATTGGTATTTCCCATCAATTCATTCAATTTTTTTTTTGACATATATAACTCATCATTAACATATACAATTTCAGCAACACACATTGAGTTTTATTTCTTAAATTGAATTTCCTTACAATGATTTCTTATTAAGAAACTAACAGATTTAGCCTTCCTTACTCAATTCGCACTTACTCAATATAAATGGTTTTTCATAACACTTATCATCAAGTCACATTGACATAATTTAAAAGGCATTGCTAATAATTTTTTTTTTTTTTTTGGATTTGAGGAAACCTCACCCCCCCCGAAAAGCGCACTTTGTGGGCCCAGGTGAGGGAGTAAAATCCCGGCTGTCCCAGGCTCTTACAAGAGGTGCACGCCCTGACTCGAACTCGAGACCTACTGTGCAGATCTCAAACCCTTTGCCATCACGCTACGTCTCTTGGGGAAAAAAAGCTAAAGTTTGAAATAATATTGCTAATAATATTGCTAACAGCTAAACCATAGTTACCAATTTATCAAGTAGGGAGAAACATGAGTTGTGTATTTTCTTTTCATTTCCTTATCTTACCTTCATGTTTGAGATTTCCTCACTTTATTCCATTTAATTTTTATCACAATACAATAAACCCACTCCTATCCATTTTATCCCTTTCTTGGCTGATACATAGACTAAAAGGGGGAGGGGATTTATATTTTAATTCTTCATGTTTAATACTCTGCACATTATTCTAACATATTCACAAACATCTCATATTCATAAACATACATTTCGATAACAGTTAGCAAAACCCTAGCTCTTAAATTACTCCTAACATGCTTGCAACAACAGTTAATAACTTAATCTTACGTTAGTAATGGCTTGCTTACTTTATTAAGATGGAAAAAGTAACACAATATCCAGGACTTGGAGTTCCTTAAACTTCTCTTCTTGTTATTCTCTACAATGTTCTTGTAGTTTTGACTTCCTAAAAGTGTAAGTTTTAAAGCTCACTTAATTTCTTCTCTACAAATGTTCGCTCTTCCACCTAATCACTTTATGTATGTCTTTCTTAGGTATTTGCATAAAGAAAGATGAGGTTAAAGGTCAAGAACTCTCTCCCCTTCTACTATCTTTTTCTCGTTCGCATGAGAGAGAGAAAAGAGAGGGTATTTATACTCCTCTCTCTTGGCAATTTCTCATTTAAGTCCCAAAGCTTTGCCCACCTTTATAACTTTACCCTTAATCAATCATTCCTTCCTTCTTTTAAATCAACGAGTCCCATTTTTTCTTTCATTTTTCATTTATGCCCTTGCATAAATTAATTCTTTCGTTTTTCTAAAATTTTCACAAGTTTATTTTATGTTGGGTCTTTACATTCTCCCTTTTTAATAAGGAATTTAATCCTTGAAATTTAGATATCTTACCTTAATTTTAGAATAAGCTTGGATACTTCCTCCTTATCACTGATTGTCTTTCCTAGTTTTCTTCCTTAATTTATGAGATTCTCCATAAAACTCTTATTATAGGAATCCTATTATTTCTGAGCTCTTTTTCATTTTGGTCAAGCACTTTCAATAGTCTCACTTCTAGTGTCAAATTTTCCTTGATCTTTATAGGAACTTAGGGTAATACTTCTGAAGGATTTACTTCAGCTTTTCAAATCAAGGAAATATAGAACACATCGTGCACTTTGGCCAACTAGGGGGTAGATATAACTTATACACCACAGGCCCAACTTTTTTTACAATTTCAAAGGGCCCGATGTATCTCAATGCTAGTTTTACCTTTATACCAAATGTTAACAGATTTTTCCACGGAGTCACCTTTAAAAACACTTTATCACCTACTTTAAAATCAAAAGGTTTTCTTCGGATATCAACATATTTCTTTTGTCTATCCTGGGCGACTTTCATTCTATCTTTAATAATCCTTATTTTTTCAAAGGTGACATGTATTAATTTTGCCCCATATAACTTTTTGTCTCCCACCTCTTCCCAGCACACTGATGTTTTATATCCCCTGCCATAAAAAGCTTTGTAAGGAGCCATTCATACTAGAGCTCGATAGATGTTGTTGTGTGTGAATTCTACAAGCGGTATGTGATCTTACCACTTTCCTCTGAACTCTAAAATGCTCGCTTTTAATAAATCCTTCAAAATTTGAATGGTTTTTTTAGATTGTCTATCGGTATAAGGATAAAAAATAAAAAAAATAATGCTCAAATCTAACCGTGTTCATAAAGTATGATGAATACTCGGCCAGAACCAAGAAGTAAACATGAGGTCCTAATTTGAAACAATGGACACCAGAATTCCATGCAGTCTTATCATTTCCCTAACATATAACCGAGCCAATATATCCATAGAGTTCGTCATTTTTATTGGTAGGAATAAAGTAGACTTAGTTAACCGGTCTATAATAACTCATATTACATCATTGCCCTTCTTTTCTTTAGGCAAGGTCATCACAAAATCTATAGCTATGTTATCCTATTTCAATTCAAGAATTAAAAGGGGTTGTAAAGGTCCCACGGGTTTTTGGTGTTTAACCTTCACTTGCTAACATATTCCATATTTGACTATATATTCAGCTATCTCCTTCTTCATATTCGGCCACCAATAATATTCTTTCAAATCTTTTCTCATTTTAGTACTCTCGGGATGAACGATAAATTTTAACTTATGAGCCTTTTTTAGTAGCTCATTCTTAAAAATCGTATCTCGTAGAATGTACATTTATTTATCCCTCATTACTATATCATCATTTGAAATCTTGTAAGGTGTTTTAACCCCCTATGTCCAACTTTCTTCTTACTTCTTCGATCTCTGCATCCCCCAGTTAGGCTTCATATATTTTTTCTTGAAAGGTAGATCATATCCTTAGTTGTGTTATTAATGACTCTTCGGGTCCCAGGCTTAATTGAGAATTCATTCTCCTGAGTTCTGTCATCTCTCTTATATCTCCATTACTAGACTCCTCCCCTTTAATCCAATTCTTTCTACTTTAAAGCATTCACCACCACATTCGCTTTTACAAGGTAGTAGTCTGATATGCAATCATAATCTTTAATTAAATCCACCCATCTTTTTTGTCTTATGTTCAATTCTTTTTGTGACATGAGATACTTTAAGCTCTTGTAATCTGTAAAGATTTGGACTAGGGAACCATACAAGTAGTGTTTCCATACTTTCAATGCAAACACAATCACCACAAGTTCAAGATCATGAATTGAGTAGTTAAGTTGATGGCTTTAATTATCATGATGCATATGCTATAACTTTTCAATGCTGCATTAACACACAACCAAGTCCTTTTCTTGATGCATGATTGTATACTACATAGCCTTCCATTTCTGATGGAAGTGTTAGAACAAAGGCAGTCATAAGCCTCCCTTTCAATTCCTTAAAGCTTCTTTCATATTCTTTCACCATTCAAACATCACCCCATTTCGAGTTAATCGTGTTAGAGGAGATGCAATAGTGGAGAAACCATGAATGAATCTTCTATAGTATCCTACGAGGCCAAGAAAACTTCAAACTTCTATCACCATTATTGGCTTCTGCTAGTTTAACACAACTTCTACTTTTCTAAGATCCACAAGGACACCCTTTGTGAAAATTACATACCCTAAAAAGACTACTTCCTTCAGCCAAAACTTACACTTGTTGAATTTGGCATACAACCGATGTTTTCTTAGGGTTTGCAGCATATTCCTTAGGTGTTGTTCATTTTCCTGAAAAGAGCTAGAATAAATTAGGATATCGTCCATGAACATCACCATATGTTTGTCTAACCAAGGATGAAAAATTCAATTCATCAGGTCCATAAACACTGTCAGGGCATTGGTCAACCTGAATAACATTACTAAGAACTTGAAATGTCCATACCGAGTTTAAAAGGCAGTCTTTGACACATCCTGTTCCTTTATTTTCAACTTATAATATCCCGATCTCAAATCTATCTTTGAGAACACTTTGGCTTGTTTCAGTTGGTTAAATAGGTCATTTATCCACGGTAGCAGATATTTGTTCTTCACTGTCACCTTACTCGATTGTATGTAGTCTATAAAGAGTCGGAGGGTTTCGTCTTTCTTCTTTACAAACAACAATAAGGCTCCCCATAAGGAGTTACTGGGTCGGATAAATTTTTTCTCCAACAATTCCTATAACTAAATTTTCAATTCTGTTAACTCAATTGTTGCCTTCCTGTATGGAGCTTATACTAGAAGAGCAATTCTAGGAATCATATTTATTGGCACTTCTACTTCTTTTTCAAGTGGTAACCAAGGTAATTCTTCTGGAAATTCTCTAACTATGGGTATATCCTTCAATTTTACCTCCCCATTCCTTAACTCTAACACATATGCTAAGTAGGCTAAGCATATTTGGAGCAGCCCAAACTTCATCCTGAGTCATATGTTAAACTCGTCCTAGGGCTTTTTCACCTTGTCCTCTCAACCAAGCTCTATTAACACTAACCTCTAATTGGGCTGGTCGACCAGGCCTATTTATAGTAATGGATTACTGTTGGATATATGCAAGTAGCCTTTGACTCGTACTCTGTCCAGCAATCCTCTAAGGGCATTCCTTCTTATGATGACTCGTGTCTCTCTACACTAATAACAGGGGCATTCAAATACGGGCACTCTTTCCAATTATACCCTTCTTGTTGATAAATGTAATATCAACCTGGAGAAGTTAAATAATCCCTTGGGTGATGCTGACATCTCACACAACAGGAGTATCGGTACATTTATAGACATAACTTGAGTTGTGATCTAGGATGACCACGTTAGAGTTGTTAACTAACCAAATAGCCGGGAGTGATAAAAATCAACCAAGCTTTTAGAATTGATAGTTGTTGAATTTTTTACCAAGGTTTAATTAATCGTAGTAAACTCGCAATCATCTAGTAGATAGACTTTTAGTAGTTTATACACAACAAGAACTTAGCAATTTCGGACAAGACCAACAATGCAACTTCCCTCAGGTATGATGTTTTAGGGGTGATAGTAACTTCTCATTAGCATAACTTGTCTCTTACCATGAAATCTTTGCTAACTAGGAGATGACTCCTTTTTTTATAAGATTAGACCTTTTCCCTTCTTAAACAAATAGAAAAGACTCATTTCCTCTATATTCAAGAAAACAAAGTGGGTCACTTTGATGTTAGATATGATATTACAAATAGCTGGGAGTGACAAAAATCAACCAGGCTTTTAGAATGGATAGGTGTTGAAATTTTTACCAAGGTTTAACTCATCGTAGTAAACTCATATTCATCTAGTAAATAGACTCTTGGTAGTTTAAACACAATAAAAAGTTAGTAATTTAGGACAAAACCAACAATGCAGCTTCCCTCAAGTATGATGTTTTAGGGGTGATAGTAACTTTTCATTAGCATAACTTGTCCCTTACCATAAAATCTCTGTTTACTAGGTGATCGCTCTTTTTTATATATATAAGATTAAACATTTTTCCTTTCTCAAACATATAGAAAAGACTTATTTCCTCCATATTCAAGAAAAGAAGGTGGGTCACTGTGATGTCAGATATGACATTACAATTCTGATTTTTTTTTATCTAGAAGTATAAATACTTTTACTTCATTTTCAAAATCAAAATGGGTCGTTTTAAGTGAGAAAGAGAAGAAAAGAGGATTATGTATGCTACCTTAGATTTCTGAGTCGAAAAAAAAACTTAGTGAGAGATAGGGTTTATGTGTTACTTAGTGAGCATTTTTAAAAATCAAAATTATGACTCAGCTTTTAAATGTTTTGCTATAGCAAATCAATGGTATCCTCTTTGATTTATTTTTTTTTATAGACTTTAGGTAATGTTCGGTTACTATCATTGGATATATGAGACAAAGATAAAGATATGAAAATAAATATGTCTCTATGATAATTCTGGAGTGAATTTTATATTTCTAAGACAGAAGGTACAAAAAGGATATATCTTTAGAGACAATAATTATTATTTTTTATTTCTAAAATATTATTGTAAAAAACTTTTAATTTCAAAATTGTCAAACTATGAAATTTAAAGATAAAAATAATTATTATCATAGTTTTAAAATTCGATTCAAAGGTCGACTCGGGGCAAGATTCAGGTCAGAAGTAGGAAAAGTCAACTCTGGTTGACCAAAGTCAACATAAGAATAAAAGTGATTATTATCATAGTTTAAAACTTGTTTCGGGGGTCAACTCAGGGCAAGGCCCAGATAACAAATCGAGAAGGTCAATCTCGGTTGACTCGCGTTAATGTAAGAATAAAAGTTATTATTATCATAGTTTTAAAACCTGACTGCGTGGTCAATCAGAGCAAGGCTTGGGTCACGGGTTGGAAGAGTCAACCCATGTTAACCCGAGTCAATGTATGGATAAAAGTGATTATTTTTATAGTTTTAAAACCTAATCTTAAATTCGATCTGAAGCAAAATTCAGGTCATTGGTCGGAAGGGTCAGCCCGATTGACTCAATTTAAAAAAAAAACTAATAATCAAAGCAACCTTATTTTGACCAAAATAAATTGTCAAAAAAGTCAATAGGTTTTTAACCCGTGTTTTATTTTGAGTTTTTTGACTAGGTCAAATCAAGTCAATCTTTCCTCTCTTGTTTTTCTTAAATTAGAACCAGTTCAGGTTCTAGGTTGGCCGAGTTCCAGGTCAACTCACTAGGTCAGTCTTGGTTTTATAACTAGAGTTGTTATAATATTATTAATTTTAACGGCAAATATAAATTAAATTAAAAAAATAATATCTAATTATTTAAAAAATATATAGAAGTTTGATAGTAATATATATTAAGAGTAAAATAGACTTTTTATATTTTATTATATCTTGTTCACCATAACCAAATAGGATACATAGATAATCATTTTATCTTGTACACCATTACTAAACTTAATTTTATTTGTCTTTTTTTTTGTTTTTATTGTCAATATCTCTTCTGTCCTAAGATAGTAAACAAATACTACCTAATAAAATAAATTTTATTTGGAATTCCAGTCTTTATCCTTGAAAATATTTCAAACATAAACATTAATTTAAACTTTAAAAATTAATTCCACTAAGAAAACTTTTACAAACTTAAACGGTGAATCAATGTATCTATATTCTAATTCAAAGCACGTGGCAACCATATAATTCATTGAGAAAAGCCGTGGTCATTGGTCGAGATTTCAGTCAAAACCACCATGAACCATTGGGACCTACGTTCCAATAGCGTCAAGACTTTGTTGCTAGTATGTTTTGTCGAACAAGTCAAATGAAACAAACCATAAGCTCCAAAGCGCCGCCGAGCTATTCTCCTCCCTCCGTGTACTTTGGAATTAATATTAAAACTGACAAAGGTCTTGCAAAAGGATCTTTCCTGTTGGCTCCTCGAATTGGGGAACCTCCCCACCCAGCCTCCACTCACTGAATCGGAGTAGTTAAAACATAGGATAAGCAACTAATTATTATACTGAATCAGACAACCAAAGGACTATTGGATTCTCCCTTTGCTTTGCTAGGCTGTAATGCAAGAGCACGCATTTCTCATCGTCGGAAGTTATTAAATTATATGGAAACGTGCAAAGTTCGAAGAATCTCCCACGTTGCTTTCGAATCCCAACTGTTCATGGTGTTGGTTAATTATGACCTTTGCCTTTGCGTTGATTCATTGGAAGTACTGTGGGAAAATATTATTAATTCCATGCTCGCAGCTTATGAAGAAACATTCCCATGGTTTACAAGGTGATTCTATAGTCATGAGATCAATGGCCGATTTATTCGTAAATTCCGGAATAAATCATATTTATCTTTTGATCTTTTTCATATTTATCTTTTGAATAAATTGTGCTGATTTATTGGTAAATTCCAGAACAAAATAGACATCGAAAATAAAAATACGTTGAAAAAAGAAGGAAAAAAAACCAATTAATGCTAAATATAATCTTATACAATACCTGTAAAGTTTGAAATATTGTTCTGTATATTTATTCATGCTTTACAACTAGTATATATAATACAGAGAAATGAAATCACGATCCAAGAATAAAGCCTAAACAATTGCTAACGGAAAAATAATTCCTAAACATAAGCTTCTAATAACTGGACAATGAGTTATATATGGAATGTGAAGATATATGTGCAGATATGGCGTTGATTTGCAGATATAACGTTGATACTCCCCCTCAAGTTGGAGCATGGAGATCCGTAATGCCCAACTTGCGTGATAATGCTTAGAAGTGGTCTCGTCCTAAAGCTTTGGTGAAAATATCTGCAAGCTGATTGGAGGTTGATATGTGTCTGGTGGTGATGAGGCCGGATTGTAACTTCTCACGAACAACATGGCAATCAATTTCTATGTGTTTTGTACGCTCGTGGAAAACAGGATTCTGAGCAATGTGAAGACCCGCCTAGTTGTCACAGTATAAGAGCATGGGGTTGGAATGGTGAACGTCGAGATCATGAAGAAGTGTTTTAATCCATGTGAGTTCACAAGTAGTGGAAGCAAGAGCCCGATACTCAGCTTCAGCAGAAGAACGAGAGACGGTCTGTTGCTTCTTCGTACGCCAGGAAATAGGACTAGTGCCAAGCTGAATAAAAAAACCTGTCGTGGATCTGCGAGTGAGTGGACAACTAGCCTAGTCTGAATCAGAGTAAGCTGAGACTTGAAGATTGCTGGAAGCAGAAAAGAATAAACCCTGGCCTGGAGTGAATTTAATATAACGAAGAACGCGGACAGCAGCATCATAATGGGGCTGTCATGGCTAATGCATAAATTGGCTCAGAATATTGACTAAAAACACGATGTCAGGACGGGTGATGGTGAGGTAGATGAGACGCCCAACAAGTCATCGAAAAGAGCTTGGATCAGGAAGAAGATCACCATCAGCATTGTTAAGCTTCAGATTTTGTTCCATAGAAAAAGCAATGGGACGAGTACCAAGATGGCCACTGTCATCAAGAATGTTCATAGCATGGAGAAATAACCAAAGGAATTGAAGGTTTGGTTTAGTTTTGATGAAATCAAAATCTTCACAAACTCATCTTCTTCAACAGATTAACGATCTATGATTTGGCACATATAAGCTGCCTGCAAATCTGTAGCGTATGAAGCCAGAATCGGGAGGATCAATTCCTACCAGTCAGAAAAACAAATCAGTCTCACGCATCCCTGTCCCTTTTAAGCAGAGAGATTCAAGAAGCTATGCAATGGTTGTTCGTGCGGGTAATGATGCTGTCCAGGAACCCAAAAATAACAGTGGAACTGTACCATTGGTCATACATAATCCCTCTGGGGGAGGAGGTTGCTTGGATGAAGAATAGTCTTTTGGGTGTATTTAGTGAAGGTATCAATTACCAAGATATAAAGCAATCTTTAATTTATGGACCCTTTTGAAATACAAGTGGCACTATGGGGTATTTATTTTGACGAATTACAACCTTGCATTGCGACTGATGGTCCTATTGACAGATTTGCTTGGATTGAAGTTACTGCCAGTGCCAGTTATAGGCTGGAATGCATGCAGCTAGTCTAGCAAAACTTCTTTCGGCTTATGGCGGAATTATAGGCTTTGATAGTTTTCGATATAGTATTCTTGGTCATATTAACTTGTTAATTGGAACAAGACAGGGCAGATTCCTCAAGGAGTCCATTATTCTACGGCTCAATGGCATTGACTATCACATTCACATTGGGAAGCTCGATCCACTTTATATTAGGTGGCTAATATCTTTAAAAAGTTTTTTTGTTTTTGATAAAGATGAAAATTCTCTGATGTTTAAATAAATATCTTTTTAAAAAGAAAAATATAAATATTTTAGGAAAAAATATTCTAAAAAATATATTTATAATAGAGAATGAAGATTGTGAATTTTTATTTTAAAAGTTTCATGGTATATTTATAACCTATTTGAAGATGAAGACTCATTAATGCTTAAATAAGTATCTTATTTAATGAGTTCATTTTATATTTTGTCAATTTTGTTATTGAGTTGAAAATTTCTGTAAATATATAGAAATTTGAATTTATATAGATAATTGATAATGATTTAAGAGTATTATTAAAATAAATTGAATAAATTTAAAATAAATTAATGTTAACTTATTTATTTAGTTTATATAATTAATTAATATATATTCTTATGAATAGAATGAATAGATTTGATATAAATAACAAATATAATTTTTTTTTTTTTTTGGGATGTACCAATAGATTTAGCGTGTCCAATTAGGAGCATAGGTTCGTACTCAAAGCAAATGGAGAAGAGAAGTTTAAGCCCAAGTCCATCAGAGGTTAGTGTGTTAAAGGCCTGCACAAATCTAAAGTCTTGTTGATGACCAGAGAGGGATGTTAGGAATTATTGGATTTTCGAGAATAACAAACCGGATTGAAATAAGTTGTTGGATATTGCTCTGCGTGGACTAGCTTTATGGTGAAAGATACGTGTTTTGATGTTTGAAATTATAGGGGTGATTGGTTTTTAAAATATTTTTTATTTAAAAATATTTTAAAAATAATATTTTTTTTATTTTTTAAAAATTATTTTTGACATCAGCACGTCAAAATAATTTGAAAATATTAAATAAATATTAATTTAAAATAAAAAAAATTAATTTTTTTCAAAAACACTTTTAAAACGTAAAAGAAAAATAAAAACTTTTTATGCACAGTCAACAACTTGTTTATAAGATTGGAAAGCATTTTAGGCTGGGCAAATAAGTAATGTCCAAGTATCTTTTATTTAATCTTTGCATCTTGTATATTTTTCTTTCATGCTTTTCTCACATCTTGTTTTAGTGTAAGAAGGATAGTATCTTCGTATTTATTTTCATCCAAAATTAATACCATTCTCTTAATGGTGTTATGGCTTTCTAATAATTAAAGCTCTCGATTATTATAAAAATTATATATATATATATATATGATAAATACATGGGACTAGATTGATGGAAATAAGTCTAAGAAGTTCGTTGGAAAGGCAAGCATGTGATCTTGGAGTCCAATTGGGGCTCGTAAGTCCAATCTGAAAATCTTATTCCGAGCTCCACAATCTGATACTGATTGAAAAGCCATCAGAGGCTTATTTGGAGATTAAATGCCTACTTTCATGTATTTTTAGAGATTTCATTAGCCAAACATGTCCAAATTGCTCCTATTTTATAACTATATATTTCTGGTTTATCATTTATAATGAATTAATGAGTAATTAATAAATGATTCCATATTTTACCACCAAAAGATCAGTTCTATCTCACACGCACATATACACTCGCATTCTCAAACATTTTTGCTTCTGTGTGGTATAGCTTAGAGTATCGGGATGCTCTGTCAACAGTTTGCATGCCCCATGCAACCGTTAATTTTTATATGCTCCTTCATTTAAAAATTACTTCGAGAGCAAACGTATCTTGCTCTGATCTGATATACTATTTAACCATTCCAATCTAATTGAAATCAGAAATAATTAAGGCCACGACCAGCTAAAACCAATATGAATGGTGCCCAAGTCCCACCGTTCACATTGTCAATTGATACTCTTTCTTTCTATTCCTATTTCTTTAATGCAAAATGTTTGCGTTTCTTGTCCTGAGGCTATAGAAGCATGTTATAATAAAAGTCAAGAGGTAAGGTGGTCAGCTTTCCAACCACAAACCTTGAGAGTGCTGGCTTGCAGCTTTTTGAATGCATGTTATTGTTTGATGCTAACCGGCGCCTGAGTTCATAGCGGCCAATACCACATCGCCTCGAAAGTTGTTTTGGCTTTTAAGCTTTATAGTCGGCACTGACATCCTTTTGGTCTCCCTATAATTTTTCTCTAAAAGTATATGCTAATGCTTTGGAATATGACTCTGCTATCTTCATGTTGGCTCACCTAAAACTAGCTAGGTTTGTTTACTTTACTGTGTGAAAAGAATATATATATATATATAGGGTGAATCTGGTGGGATGACTTCTTTATGTAATTTAAAAGGGATATGTTTTTCTTTTAATAAAAAAGGCAGTCTTATATCAACTTTTATGGATCGACTCCAATTTCTCTTCTATTGAAACGTGAACAAGGCATCCACATTTATCAAGTCTACTACAAGTGGACCTGCTCTGCATTTTATTTTTTATTTTTTATTTTTTATTTTTGCATAAAAAAACAATGTTTAGAAAAAGATTAAAATTCCTTTTAAAAAAACTCCAAAAAAAGAGCTCAAACAATTCGGATTAACTCGTCAAACTCGCAGTTCAAGTTATGAGATCAGGATAACCTGATAAAAAAAAATCATAAAGCTCAATTTAAAAAAAATCACAAAGCCCAATTTAAAAAAAAAATCAATGTTGAATGATAAAATCAGAAAAGAAAATAATTAAAAAAAATTTATATCAACCCATGTCAACTTCTCAAACTCATGACTTGAATCATTAGACTAAAAGTATCCTATCTAGAAAAACCATGAAACTCAATTCCCGGCCGATCAAATATTGAATAATAAAATTGAAAAAAAAAATCAATTATACAAAAAGATTCAAAAAAATAATAATTAAAAAAATAAGGATCAAAATCAAATAAATAAATAAATTAGAGGGAAACTATAAATTTTTTATTGAATAGTGAAATTCAAAAGAAAAATCAATTTAACAAAATAATTAAAAAATAAAACATTCAAAAGAATAGAGACCAAATTAGAAGAAAAAAAATAACATATCACCAATTGGAATTGAATGATGAAATTGAAAACAAATTGAGATTTTATAAAAGAGCTAAAAAAAAATTAAAAATCAAAATAATAAGAACTGAAGTTCAAATCCTCAATATATAAGAGGACAAATTTGAAAATTTGCATGGCTAGTGTGCTTTTCGAGAGGAGGAAAGAAAAAAGTGGGAGGAGAACAAAAAAAGACCATTAGTGTCGCAACGCCACTCCACCACCACCATGCACCTCCCGAAAAGTGCAAGTGTCTCCCACCAACCACTTTTATTTTTTTATTATTATTTATATTTATTAAAATACTAAATTTCTCTTCATCCAACTTCATTATGATGAAAATACAAAAAAAAGCCCGTAGATGTTAGTTTAAGATTTTTTTATTTTTTTGTCAAGGGTATTTTAGTTGTATTTTTACCCGATCAATTTGGTGATGAGTAATGGACCTTATGAAAAGATTTCACTGACCCCAATGGCCAGTTCAATAATTTTTTTTATGAGAAGAGAAAGATTATCATTACATTGTTTCAATAAATAGTGTTTTCACTCATAGTGAACACTGTTTTCCCAAAACCTATTAGGTTTTGTTAATTTACTAAAATTATTTTTCTTACAACTAAGTAAAAACTAAAATATGAGTAGTAAGATATAGTTATGTTTAGTGGTCTAAGATCATTGTATCCTAAACATCGTTACTAAACTTGATCTAATATAAGGTTTGGGTTATGAGTTGGACAGGTAACCCAAATCAATCCTAAAGAAATTTTTAAAATAAAGTCAAAATGATATCGTTTAGAAAAAAATATTTTTTTAAATCATTGGATTTTGATTGGGTCAACTAGGTCACGAGTCAACCTGAGATTTTTACCAAGTTATATTAGATCAACTCTTTTATATTTTTGTGAAACCTGAACTGTCCAAGTTTCAAGTCGACCAATTGAGCATGAATAGATTTAATAACAATGATCCTCTAACACATACAAAGATACCCCTCTCTTTTTTATTATGTAGCTCAAATAACTAGACACCTCTCTATGTTGCTCAAATAACTGGAACAACTAATACACCTAAAAAAATGTTAAAATATATTAGATGATTACAAATATTTAAAGTTTTTGTGGCTCTAATCTATATATTTGATTTATGGCTACATATCAATAAAATAATGAAAGAATTTTGTTAGATTATATTGCCAAAATAAGTATGGTAAGAGTATATATAAACCCCTTGTATTCATACAATTCAATATATATATCTCTCATAAATATATTCTCTTTTATTTTTTCCTATGGTATCAAAGCCTTTTAAGGGTTTTTCTTTTCTTTTTTGGTTGGTTTATTTCTTTTCTGGAGAGCCTCGGTTCAATTTACCTATTTCTATTTGGATCATACCATTTTTTAAGGTTTTCAAACATGTTTTGTCAATTTTTCTTGTCATTCGTTTTACCTAATTTAGCCTCTACAATAAGGTTTTCTCTTATACTATGTAGGCTTTTTCTTTTCATCACTTGGGTTGTAATTCGTGTTAGAGAATAATATAAAATCATATCTCGAGACTTTACCTAACAGCTTAAATTGTTGGATCGAGATGGTTCTTTGACATGATATCAGAGCCTTATTGACAAAGTGGTCATAAGTTCAAATCTCACCACCTCCATTTTATTTGATAAAAATTAAGCACAAGGTAGTGTAAGTCTATGCAAGTTTCAATCCCAAAAGGCTTTCACTTAAAGGTGTGTGTTGGAGAATAATATAAATTATAACTTGGAGTCTCATCTAATAGCTTAAGTTGTTGGGTTGAGATGGTTATTTGACACAGTATCAAAGCATTGATGACCAAACAGTTACGAGTTCGAATCTCACCACTAATTAAATATAAGAGCTTCCACTTAAGGGGGTGTGTTAGAAAGTAATATAAAATATTATATTGGGGTCTTACTTAACAACTTAAGTTATTGAGTTGAAATGGTTTTTTGAAAATTTGGTCAATCTATTCATTATTACATTGCTTAAATGCATGTTATTTGGGATCAATTAGCCTTTTTTTATCCTACTTAAGAACATCCAAGTGATGCTTCCAAATTCACAACATATCGAGACCATCTATCAGTAATGTAATTTCTTATGGATCTAACTAATGAATTTGAGTTCGTTCATGCCTCTATTCTTCATAGAGATATTGTTTTCCCAACTAGAAGTCATGGTCTCTAATTTTTTATTGAAGAAACTTGGCTTGCAACATTGAAATCCAAACGACTTCTCACCACTACTAACAATATTTTTGCTGCATATTTTAAGGTATCCATGACATGTTGTTGTTGATTGTTCTTAGTTGTAGAATAAGAGACAATATATGTTTTTGCTACACATTTTAAGGTATCCAAGATATGATGTTTGTTGTTACCCATTTTGAGGGCCCACATAAACAAATAAAAAATAAATAAAAATAAAAATGTTGGAAGAAAAAAATATATATCAATAAGAAGAATAACTAGAATGCCCAGGAAATTATCGAAGACTGACTGAGAAAGATCCAATATACAAGAAAAAAAATTTCGGTAGTCTATTTCCAACTAATAAAGACCCTATTTACAAAGAAAATTCAATTTAAGGAGGAAAAATTAAAATTTAATGTTTAAGAACTTAATTAGAATTCTTCAAGGTTTATTCAAATTTATTGCAGGCTTAATTGTAAGAAAAAATGATTTTTAAAAGTCAAATTAGGCTTTAATTAGAAGAAATTAAGGTCTGAAGGTCGAATTGCAATTTTTAGGAGTTAATTTGATCAAATCAAGGGCTTAATTGCGTAAATATTGAATATTATCGCCTCTTAAGCGTTCTACTTAAGGTAGATTGCATTGCTGATTTTATCTTAAATTGCTAAAGGCTTGTTTTGTTTTTTGTTTTTTGTTTTTTTATGGCCTTCTTATGATATTCTTGATTTTGGTATTACTGAATATTCATCTATGAATATTTCTAACTCTGGCATTGGTAAATATTACATAACCTAAAAAATATTGTATTCTTGACTATAGTGCTAGTGAATAAATCCGTAAAATTTAGATTAAAAAGGAAAAAAAACTATTTTTTATTGATTTTTAAAAAAAATATAAATCAATTCAAATAAATATACAAACAGTCCAAATATTATACAAAAACAACAAACATGTCTCAAATGTTACAACATTATAGCAATATTGTCAAAAAATCATTTGAGGTCATGAATCGACCTTCTGAAGGCTAGGAATTAATTGGGGAGGTTGTTGTAACCAAGGAAATAATTCTAGACATGGGAATAGTGGCGACGCGTGGATACACGTGTCGTTGTCTCTGTCGGCGCTTAGCTTCACATATCGTCGTCGTTTGAAGAACAAAAGTTGGTGCACCTGACATGACTCTTTCCCTTCTTCCTTTCTCTGTTGGCGATGAGTATCACCGCTGCCTACAAAACAAAGAACTCAACACACAATAGTTGTTTTTATTTTTTTTATTTTACAGATCTGCTTTTATTTTCTTCCTCGAGGGTTCATTTTTTTTGTCACTCTCCCTCTCTACTGGTTTCTATGGTGGTTGACTTAAATTAGTGGTTGGTTATGGAAGGAAGAATGGCAGAGCTAGTTAAGGTTAGGCTCGTTTGGAGCCCACTGTGATGTTGATTTTGTTGAGGAGGCTATCATAAGAAAATGGGACAACGGCGTTACTAGGTCTAGAGGTTTTACTAGTGTTACCCACAAGGATAGAGAGAAAGACCAGTCCTTTGAGAAGCTCTCGATGGTTGGCACTGTTGATTAGCTGAGGGAGACGAGGGAGATGTCATAGTTCAGCAAGGATAACTATTATGCAAGGAATTACGGGTGTATGGCACTATAGATCTATGTGAGAGACAAGTAAAGGGAGAGATGAAAGCTAGTGTTGTTGTCTTCATGGGTTGAGATGTGGATTTGTAGGTGGTTATGGCTGGAAGAGAAAAATAAAGGTGTGCCTCAGGGAAGGGAGAACTGTGACAGTGAAGGTCAGTTTTTTTTTTAAGTTTCATCTTTTTTGCCAAATGCATGTTTGAAAAATGAAACTTAGCTTTGGCATATTAGACTTGGGCATGTAAACTTTGATAGCTTGAAGATGATGGCACAAAAGGATATGTTGAAAGGTTTATCATCCATTATACATCCAAATCAGTTATATGAAGGACGTTTAGTGGATAAACAATTTTGCAATAGCTTTTCAAAGGAGTCTACATCAAGAGCAAGTCAACCCCTACAAGAAATACATATCGATGTTTATGGTCCTATTAAACCATGTTTATTTGGTAAAAAATTGTTTTTTCTACTTTTTATTGATGATTATAATAGAAAAACTTGGGTATACTTCTTAAAATAAAAGTCTAATGTGTTTAGTTGCTTTAAGAAGTTTAAAGCATTAGTGGAAAACAAAAAAAGTTGTTATTCTATAAAATCACTTAGGACAGAGAAGGGGTGAATTTTGTTCCAATGATCTTATTGAGTATTATAAAGATCATGATATAAAAAACCTCTTAACGGTGCCTAAATCCCTATAATAAAATGGTGTGATGAAGAGAAAGTATAGAAGCATTCTCAACATGGCAAGAAGCATACTCAAAACCAAGAAGATGCCTAAAGAGTTTTATGCCAAAATTGTAGATTATGTTATTTACTTGTCAAATAGATGTCCTAACAAAGACTTGAATAGCATGACTTCACAAGAAGCATGGAGAGGAAGAAATACAAGGGTTTCTCACTTGAAAGTTTTTTGGAGCATCGGTTATATGTGTGTAGATGATCAAATAAGGACCAAACTAGATGACAAGAGTAAAAAGATGATCTTTGTTGGCTATAATCAAAAGTCTAAATGATACAAGCTTTACAATCCTAAGGAAAGATGGTGATTAGTAGAGATGTTGAGTTCAATTAAAAAGAAGCATATGATTGGAAGTTAAATGATGGTGAGAAATATGACTTCCTATTAGTTCTTGATGAAAATGAGGAAAGATATGAAGATCATCAATAACCTATAGTTACACCTCCATCTATACCAATAAGCTTAATTTCTTCTTCTTCTTCTTCTTCTTCTTCTTGTGGAAGCTCAAGTAGTGGTACTCCACCAAGTCTACCAAAAAATATGAGGAGCCTTGATGACTTATATGAGGTAACTAATTATATTGATGATGTAATACTATATTTTCACCTTGTTACATGTGATCTTATAGTATTTAAAGAAGAAATAAAGGGTGCAAAATAGAGAATTGTTATGGATAAAGATTGCATCAATTGAGAAGAATGACAATAAAGATTGGTTTCTAGACCAATTAGAAAGAAACCAATAGGTGTCAAGTGGATCTACAAAGAAAAGAAGAATGTCAAATGAAAGGTGAAGAAATACAAGGCAAGTTTAATGGCAAAAAGCTATAATCAAAAGCATGGGATTGACTATGATGAGGTTTTTGCTCTCGTTGCTAGATTAGAGACCATTCGATTAATCATTGTCATCACTGCCCAACATAGATGGAGAATCTATTAAATGGATGTTAAATAAACTTTTCTTAATGGTTTTCTTAAGGAGGATGTCGATATTGAGCAACCTATTGGTTATGAAGTTAAGGTTTTAAAGTTGAATAAAGTCTTGTATGGATTGAAGCAAGACTTAAAGGCTTGGTATAGTCGCATTGATGGCTATTTCTTAGAAAATGGGTTTGTTAAATGCCCCTATAAATATGTTATCTATGTAAAGATCAAAGAGAATGGTGTTTCTCTTATTGTATGTTTGTATATGGATGACATAATATTTACAAAAAATAATCTAAAGATGTTTGAAGACTTCAAGCAAGTAATGACTAATGAGTTTGAGATGACAAATATTAGTCTCATGTCCTACTACTTAGGGATTGAAATCAAACAAGAAGAAAATGAAATCTTTGTTAATCAAGAGAAGTTTGCAAAAGAGGTTCTCAAGAAGTTCAAGATGGATGATTGTGTAAAAGTGAATACTCCAAATGAGTGTGGAGTGAAGATATCAAAGAATGATGAAGGGGAAAGAATAAACTCTACAACATTCTAAAGCTTAGTTGGGAGTTTGAGATATTTGACATATACTCTTCCGAATATTCTTTTTTGAGTGGGACTTGTGAGTAGGTTTATGAAGACACCTACTAAGACACGCTTTAAAGCGAATTCTTCAGTATATCAAAGGTATTGTTGATTTTGACTTATTCTATGGTTATTCTAATAGCTTTGAACTTATAGGTTATAGTGATAGTGATTAGACTAAAGATATAGATAATAGAAAAAGCACAACGGTTTTTGTTTTCTATATAGACATAATATTTACATGGAGTTCAAAGAAGCAATCTATAGTCACTTTGTCAACATGTGAAGCTAAATATATAGCAACTACATCATGTGTTTGTCATTTCATATGGCTAAGGAGATGCTTAAAGGAATTGTGAATGCCACAAAAAAACCTACCAAAATATATATGGACAACTCATTAGTCATTGTATTACCAAAGAATCTAGTATTTCATGATAGAAGTAAGCATATTGACATTAAATTTCATTACTTATGAGATTGCATTGCAAACAATAAAGTTGAAGTCAAGTATGTAAAGACACAAGAACAAGTCACGGATATATTCACAAAGCAATTCAAATATGATATTTTTATTGAAATAAGAAACGTGTTGGAAGTTATGAAGAAATCAAGTTTAAAATGGGGTGTTGAAAGTAAACAAGATTTTAGATTCTTAAACAGTCGATTGGTTTAGTTGGCAGAATACAATTCATGTTCAGATTAGAATTTTCTTGTATTAGTTTAATTTCTTGATTGTCTAAGATTTTATGCCTACAAAAAATCTTTTACTTTAGCATTATTAATAAGCACAAAAAAGAGAGAATAACTAAACGAGCTTAGAGAGAAAAACTTAATAAAAGCATGCATTTCTCTTAATCTTCTTCATATTCTTGAGTTATTAACCTTGCATTGTTATATTGATCTTATACCACACCTGCTTTACTTCCAACATGGTCTCCTTCTATTTATGATCATTCATCGGATAAGTATGTTTTCTTTTTAAAACTTTTCAAAGAAGCTCTTTGAGCTTTGTTTGTTAAATTTAACTCCAAAATAAGTTTGGGTTTACTTTGAATGCATATGACTTTACCTTATTTATATGTAAGACAAATAAAGGTCACAAAGTACTTTTACTTTATATTAATGACATGATAATTATAAATGATAATGTTATGGTATTACTCAACTTAAGAAATTCCTTAACCAACACTTTGAAATGAAAGATCTAGACAAGCTCAATTATTTTTTAGGCCTAAAAGTCTCTTCAGATGGCACTGGCTACTACTTTCTCATGCCAAGTATCGTATTGATCTTCCATCTCAATCTTCTTTAATAGATACTAAGATTGCTTGTGTGTGTGTGCGCGCGCGCGCGCGCGTGTCAAGTTTATACTATTGATGGGCTAAGATTGCTTATGTGTGTGTGTGTGTGTGTGTGTGTGTGTCAAGTTTATACTATTGATGGGACACCACTTCTTGATCCAATGCTATGCAGGTGATTGGTTGGAAATCTTGTGTATCTTTCAGTCACTTGCCTTGACATAGCCGATGTTGAGCATATTAGTCAATTCATATATGCTCTTTTACATAACTCGTTTTACATCTAGTCTTCGCTATGATAAGGGTATTTTGATGCAGATATGACTAAGTCGGGCCTGCAACTTGCTGATCCACTCTGGCCTGCAACTTGCGAGACCATGTTGGCGTGCTTACTTTTATCTAAACTTGACCCAGTTGTCATAAGACTCTTAGATCCTAACCTTCGTGCAAGCTATACTGGCCGTTGCAAGTTCTATTGGAATGGACTTTCAGCTTCTTGTTTTTTTAAAAAAAAAATAAATAAATAAATAAAAGAATTGACATGGCTTAAAACGAGAAGAATTTGCTAGCATTTATTTCCCACCGCCGAGCCAGGTCTCTGACAAAGGTCATTGATTTTAAAACGTTTCATGGAAAAAGAAATCAAGCTGCCAGTGAGGTTTAAGAGAATTATCATCCTTCGGTTTGCTTAGCCATGTAGCGCTTGTGTTTCCCGTGTAGAAACTAAAAAGACTTGCCACTATTATGCATTCAATATAATTCTAGTCTCGCACTACCCATTGAACATAAGAAAACTAGCATGCTTGAAAGCTAGATATACAAAACAATTCAATTTGAGGAAGCTGTGAAGCACTACACCAGGTAAATCAAATAATGCCCTCTGAAATTAAGCTAAATTATCAATTTGTTCATGTAAG
>Ga0325405_1001808_pt1 | contig 21948 bp, 16 predicted proteins | sample PopdelMetagenome_21_FD_205663 | JGI IMG/M metagenome (GOLD analysis project Ga0325405, IMG submission 205663) | Populus deltoides microbial communities from Bellville, Georgia, United States - Xylem-Control-R2 | ecosystem: Host-associated > Plants > Phyllosphere > Stem > Wood/Secondary xylem...
TCTATTCGCAGTTATGGCGTCCAAGTCATTCTCCAGTTCTTAACTAGAAAACTGGCGTGTTACATTGTGGGTTGGGCTGAAGCCTTTTTTTATCATGAAAAACAAAAAATATTAAATATCGGAGGAAATTCTTTTATAACGTTCATTCCAAGAATTTAATCTTGATACTTTTCTATTCAAATTTTAAATTAAATTATTTAGGATTTATCTTGACACATCCTGCTAGTAAAAGCAAACTCGAATTAAAAATAAAAAAGTTTAATAATTTTTTTAAAAAACAATCTAAAATAATAGTTTTTTTAATATTAAAATGATAATATATTAGATTAATTTTAATTTTTTTTGTTTAACTTGTAAAATTCATGACTCGAGTCATGAATTTTATTAGGTTTCATAACTTTATTATTATTATTTAAAAAAAGTTATTTTTACTTAATTATATGGCAATATGTTTGCAAAATTGAGTACCAACTAAAAACTGAGATATTTATTTGAGAATATGATAAATATCTATTAAAAAATAAAATAAATTATAAAATTCAAATTAAAATTAAATAATTATTGATAAATAAAATTAAAAAAAAAACTAGACCTACACCCATGACTTTAATAAAAGGGCCTATATGCTTTTTTTTTGTTTAAGTAGGTGATAGGTCACTTGTAATGATAATTCGCCTGTAGTAATAAGTGGCCTTTCCCTTATTAAGTATTTGGCTAGAATCCACCCATCAGTTTGTTGGTTGAAAAATTAGAGAAGAGATTTTGTTTGTTTAGAAATTAATTTTTAATTTATTTTTATTTAAAAACACATCAAAATTATCATAAAAACCTTCATAAATCACTAACAAACCCTAAAACACTCCAAAATTACAAAAAAAAAAAACAAAAATCAATCAAATAAAAAGAGAATCTAAATTGTACCCAATTTATTTTTTCAGGCACGTTTAAAGAAAAAATTACCATCATCAAATTTTTTTACCAGTGACACAAAGAACAACGAATTTCATGGATGAAAAGTGGTCATTCATTAACTTTTCCTCTCTTTTATTATTTTAAGTATTTTGAGGTGGTTTTTTTCGGTCAAATCCAAATATTGAAATGTTAAAAAAAAATCTTTTAGATTAAAATATGAATTGCAAAAAATAAAGGGATTGTGGAGCAAGAAAACAGGAAGTAGATGGACTAAAGAAAATTCTTTCTATCAAAATTAAGATTGGTTATAAGATATTTTTTTATTTTACACGTTTGTCTCTTATTGCTGAATATTATTTTTTAAATTTTTTTTTGAAAAATTAATCATGAAATTGGAAAAAAGTTTTGAGAAAGAAATGAAAAAAAGAAAGAAGATATTGTGAGTTGATACAGTGATTTCCCTAGCTTTTTTTTAGTATATATAATTAAAATTGTAATGTAACTTTGCTTAAAGCTTTGGATGCCTTGGATAAACTTGCTTTTTGTCTGCTTCTTCATCTTTGTGATCTTTTTTCTTCTCTAGAAGTTGCTTTCTGTGTGCCTCGATTACTAATTCTCCTTTTCGCACCATCTCCCAAGAGTCCCTTGAATCTTTCAAGGTGTCTTTTCCCTTTTCCTTGTCGGATGTATGCAGAACGTAAATTGTGACTGTCCAACTCTCCTCTGGAGAAGGGCAATCAGACCCATAAAGTAACCTCAAATGTATATTTAGAAATGCACAACCTTAATTGGATTGCGTATCATGGACAAGACAGGACAGTTTGTTCGTCGAGAAATTGTGCATGATGCCGACTTTATTTAATGTGGTCGGTCATGAGTTGACATGCGATGACATGTATTTGTTGCCCTCTGTTAACGGGGGAAGAGGCTGTTGTTGTTTGCATGATGGAGTCTAATTTATGAAAATTTTACTTTATCAAAATATAATAAGATAATATTTTTTATTTTTTAAAATTATTTTTAATATTAAAATAATCTCAAAATATAAAAATGTTAATTTAAAGTAAAAAAATTAAAATATTAAAATTTGTTAAAAATATTTTTAAAACACAAAAATAAATAAACACACAGTTCACATGTAGAAAAGAATGAAATAAATTAGATAGTCGATTGTTTTGTAAAGTTTTTTTTCTCATAAATGTATTAAAATAATATTTTTTTATTTTAAAAAAATTATTTTTGACATTAACACAAATCATCATACAAAAATTAATTTAAAGTAAAATAATAAAAAAATTAATTTTTTTTAAAACTTTTAGAACACAAAATCAAATAAAATCTAAAAAAAAAAAATGACAAATTGGCATTAATGCTAGGTGGGGTTAACAATCCATGAAAACTGCTGGTGGCCCATTTATTTTGTCTCTACACAATACTGTACCACGTGCAATTGTTGCATAAATCTGAAGGGAGGCTTGGAATTGGGATTAGATTCATATATTGATGAATGGAAATGGAAATGGAATTGTTTGGTGTGTAAATTCATCATTGACATCACTCATTATAGTTTGGTGTTGCTCCTTTCAAAGTAAAAAAGGGAAGAGATGTCAAGTTCAAGCGTTATCCTTGTAAATTCGTTGCTGATAATCTCAAAAACTCCCAACACTAGAAAAACCCATCACCAATTCACATGCATCAAATTAAGACTTCTTACCTTAAAGTTGGTTGTGGATATTTTTGATGGAAGGGGAAAAAAAACCCTTTTCACTAACCAATATCAACTTAGAAAAAAAAAATAAAAATAAATTCACCCACAAAATTATACTCAGGTTAGAGATGTTTTTAGGTTATTTTTTACACATTCTTTTTATTCTAGTTAAAGACAGAATTACCCGTAAGTTCAAGCACATATTTTTTTCCTAATAAGTTTTTTTTTTTTTTTTTCTAAAAGAGTTCAATTCTTCTTTTACTCCTTAAAATTCCCTTTTCATGAATGACATATGAGTTTAACCCTAAGTTATCTACTTTGATATGATTTTTTTAATCTTAATTTTTTAATTATTATTTTTGCCGATTCCTTCATGTGCTTGAGTAAATTTTACATATTTTTTAGCTACTTATTCTTACAATCCTATCAACGAATTGTAACAGTGCTTTATATATACATATGAGATCAATGTTTTGTTGGTAAGGAAAATCAGTGTAGAACAACTTCAACACAATAGAGGAATAGTGCCTGGATTTGAATTCTCTTAAAGTTCCCACATTAGAGGAACAGTTTATAGGAGTCTTCGACTCCCCCCGGCCACCACTTGATTCTTTTGCCTTTTCTTTGCCATGCCAAGCTTGTTTGTAACTTGTATCCATAGCATAGTCAGGCTAGCAGTCAATTTCCGAGGACATTCTTTTGCCGTGCACTGCGCCCTTGTATAATTAGCATCCTTTTTTGACGAACTTAAATATTAAAAACGATGAGCTAAGGCAAACTTGGGCAATGCAACTCGTGACTCTCCAACACTACCAAAATTTGTCCTTCGGATTCAATCATCGATCGATTTCCATAGAGTAGAGACAGGTAGCATGGAAGGAGTAGAATTGCTTGAGCCAACCAAGGTACTGTTTAGGTTGGTTTCCATCAAGCTTTCCATTGAACACGTGGAAAAAAAACTTAATTACGCAAATATCGAAATTTTCACACTATTCATTGTTAATGCACATACTTTTTCAATAAATTGATCAAACGTAGTGTGTTCATCAACGGAAAATCCATCCATATGAACGCCTTCACATATCATGTATTTATCATCATGAACTTTAAGCATACCTCCGATGTAGCATTAACAAAACAAAATCTTTTCATTGTGAATTTCCATAATAAAACACAAGCATGATTGTTTAATATTGTTGTTATGTATATTAGACGGAAAGCAAACATAACAAACACGTAAACAAGTAGATTTACATAATTCTACAAATCAAGTATATCAATGGAGGTAGAAAAATGTATATTATTGAAGGAATAATACAAATACTCAACTCAACTCCAATACAATTCTGAAAACCCAGTGTTTCACTCTTATACTCGGTGTTTCTCTCAAAAATATTTTCTCTCAGTTGCACTCTCTGCACATTTTCTCCACTCTCTTTTCTGCTCTTACCTACTCACTCCATAACACTCTCCTTAGTCCTCCTTTATAGGTGAAAATAAGGGGACAAACTTTTTCAATTTTAGCTTTGATATCTAGGAGTAAATTAAGCCACAAATTGAGGAGTAAAGACTGCCACAATTTGAGGAGGGTGGTTGGAAAAATGTTGACATATATCTTCTACAAATCTCCACTTTGGCGAGATTTTTCCATCCAGTCTTAGTGATAAATCAATGTTGTCTCTGATGTGCCATATGGTGTTGCACCTCGAAGGTGCTCAACACCAAGAGATGTTGACCAACTCCAAATAATGTTGGAACTTGATCCTTGAGACATATTTTGTGAGCATGTCAACAATATTATCTCAATTGCCAATCTTTTATAGTAGAATATCCCTTTCATCCATACTTTCTCAAACAAAATGAAATAAGATGTCAATGTGTTAGGTGTGGGAATGATGAACTTAGTTCTTTGTAAGACAAATAACACTTTGACTATCACAATAGACATCCACGTGATCTTGAAAAATTACCAAGTTTCAATCAACCCATATAACAAAACACCTTCATTGAAGGCTTCTGTTACTGCCATGTACTCTACCACAAATGTTGACAAAGCTACCATTGATTGTAATGTTGACCTCTAACTTACAGTCCCTTTAAAAAGTGTAAGCACATAGCCTGTTGTGGGACGACGTTTATCTAAGTCATAGCATAGTCCAAGTCCACATAACCAACTGAATTCTGTCCGAGTCTATTGTCTCTCTTAAACTTCAAACTAATAGCTGTTGTGCCATAAATATATCGTAGAATCCACTTAATTGCATGTTTGTAACCCTTTCTCGGATCATGCATATACATGCTTTTTTATAGGTGCAGGGGATTCCATCATCAATCACCGAAAGTGAATAAGCCACCATGTTATGATACTGAGCAAATTTTTGATAACCCTTTTTAGTTTACTTGTTGCAATGGATTTTTGTTGTTGTGTTGTTGCTGGTGTTACAACATCTATTTCATCTATACTTTCATTTGAATATTCTTTAGTAGGGACTATCTTAATAGTCTTTACAAGAATGGCTGAAGTTTCAAACTCCACTTCTTATGCATCACTCAGTTGTTTCTTCTTTTCTTTTGATTTCTCTTGTTGTAGTATACCAGACTCATCAAAAATGACATCTACTCAAAATCATTTTCTTTGATTCGAAACACTAGAGTCTGTAGCCCTTTACTCCTTAGCTAAAGCCTAAAAATACAGTTTTCTTGGCTCTAGGATCTAGCTTGAACTTAGTACCATGATAATATACTGAGCATCCAAATAGACATATAGAGTCATAATCATTTACAGGAGATCCTAATCATACCTTTAAAAGGGTTCTTCCATTTAATGCTCTCTAATTCCCCTAGGTTACGTGGAAGAGTTGAGTCAAATCTTAAATAGAAGAACCCCGCACGGAAGCTGCTGAAGGTAATTGATTAACAATATGACGAGCATAACTTAATGCTTCACCTTAGAATGCTTTGCTTAGTCTCGAATATGATAGCATAAATCAAAATTTCTTTACCAATGTGTGATTCATGCATTCTTCTACTCCATTTTGTTGTGGTGTGTTGCGAACAGTAAAATGTCACTTGATCCCTTCATTTTGGCAAACTTTAAATAAAGGATCTGAAGTGTACTTTCCATCATTATCTAATTGAAGAGTCTTAATCCTCTTTCTAGTTTGAGTCTCCACTATATTTTTTTTCATTAAAAAAAAACATCAAAAACCTCATCCTTGTGTTTCATCATGTATACTCATGCTTTTTTTTGAGAAATCATTAATAAAAGTAACAAACCAACGATTACCTTCAATAGATTCATTCTTTGAAGGTCCCCATATGTTTTTGTAAATGTAATCTAGAACTTTTTTTTTGTGTTGTGTATTGCAGTCCCAAACTTGACCATTGTTTGTTTTTCAAGAACACAATGCTCATAGAACCCATGTTTCCCAGTGTTAGCACCTTTTAATAGACCTTGCTTGACCAATCTTTACAAAGCCTTTTCACCAGTATGCCCTAAACATATATGGCAAAGTTTGAAATTATTTGTTTCATCATCTTCTAAGCTCTTGGGGACGACTACTCTACCAGTATCTATAGATTCGTCTAGGAAATATAATTTTCCTTTCATTATGCCTTTTAAAGAAACTAATACACTATAAATTGCTCTTAAGATTTCACAATGTATAATAATCTTGCACTGAATTCTAGAACTCCAAGTTAGAAGAGATTTTTCTTTAAATCATGTACATACCGTACCTCTGTGAGTGTCTTGACAGCCTTATTATGCATCTTCATATAGATAGTCTCAATCCCTTTGATCTCACAAATATCATCATTGCCCATCAACACAACCCCTCCATCAAACTCCTCGAGTCTCGAAAATAAGTGCTTGTTAGGGCACATATGATAGGAACAGCCAAAATCAAGAACCCATTCATTAGAGTGGTTTTCTAGTAAGGAGACCGCAAATCCAGAGTCTTGTTCATCTTTATCTCGTACATGTTCATAGTTGGTTCATTGTTGTCCTTATTGTGGACAATCTTTCTTTTAGTGTCTATTTTTGTGACAAAAGGCACACATCTTATATAAAATATTGTTTGTTTGATGAATCTCCCCTTGATTTTAAGTGAGATCTCTCTCGCTTTCTAAATCTCCCAGTGTTTATTCTGCCTCTAACTGTCAATTTTATTGATGTTGAATCCTTGTGAGCAATTTAGTCCATTTTCCGATACTAATTGTTCACCAAAGCATTAGACACATCAATAAATTTAATCTTTTTTTACCATATAGTAAAGTGGTGATGAGATGTTCGTATGTGCTAGACAAGGAGTTCAATAACAATAAGGTTTTATCTGAATCATCGATTTCCACATCCAGATTTTTCAAATCAACTATCATTTTATTAAAATCACTCAGATGCTCATTTATAAATGTACATTTCTTGCGAGGGAAATAAAAGATCATTTTCTTCAAGTTGAGATGATTCTCTATAATCATTTTCATAAACTTGTCTTTCATTGCTTGCCATATTTCCTTTGCAAAGTTTTGTTCTGAAAAGGCGTATTTCTAATCATTTGCAAGACAAAGTCAGATGGAACTGTAGGCCAACCAATTTATCCTTTCCCAACTTTTCTCATCCAGATCCTCTGGTTTATCTTACAGAGTGAAATCCGAATTCATCTGGACTAGCATATCTATAATTTTACATTTCCACGTGCCAAAATTACCTTTTCCATCAAACTTCTCCACCTTAAATTTGGTATTCGATACCGAGATATATTGTGGAGGGATACTAGCACTTCCTATTGTTTTTTATTTTGGAACAACAATTGCTATGATGGTTTTAGATTATAAATGGTCTTCTGAAATTGTTAAAACACACATTTTTATGCTCAAAAGAGCTAAATTAATAATTTTGGTGCATTGTTTCACAAAACAGACCACATAGTTGTGTCTAGAATGGTTGATAATGCTAGGAACAAGCTTGACTCAACCAAAAATAGGCTATAAAAACACTGAATTGTCCAAAAAACCAATCTGATCGAGTTGACTCAAGAAAGAAATATTATATCTCTGCCAAGGAATATTATGTCAAAACCAATGGAATATTCTGTTAACTTCTAGAAGAATATTCCACACTTTCAAATGGTGTGGCTACTAATGTGGCCTTGTGGGATCTTTTCGTTGATTTTGTGGGTGATAACTTAAAGCCAACATGTTTGTTTACATGACAGCATCTTATTAAGCTAGAATTCCGACACTAACTGGTTTTCCGGCTAGTTTTCGGCAAAACTTTGGCAAGCTTTACAGGGCTCATTTTAAATCTGATTTTTATATTGATAAGAGGAATTTTCTAGTGTGCTTAGAATCCAAATTTAAGGATTTTGAAGATTCTGCAACTTCAAATTAAGAGCTAAAAAACGTGTTTTTCTAGTGTTCTAGCTTCCTTAATGCTCTAATACTGATTTGTTGTTCATAATGGACCAAAAGAAAATATAAAAAACACACAAATAAGAAAATTCATGTGGTTTTCCAAATTAGGTACGTCCATGGAGGTAACAGATTGTATATTTTTGTAGGAATGATATAAACATTCAACTCAATCCCAATATAATTCTTGAAACCCAATGTTTCACTCTTACACTCAAAGTTTCTCTCAAATATTTTTTTTTCCCTCTTTGTTTTAATCTTTGCAAGTTTCCTTCATTCTCTTTTATGCTTTTATCTTTTTACTCCATAACACTCTTTTTAGTGCCCTTTTATAGTTGAAAATAAAGGGACAAACTTCTTCATTTTCATTCTTGATATCTTGGAGTAAATCAAACCACAAATTGAAGAGTATAACTAACCATGATTTGAGGAGGGTGGTTGGAAAAGTGTTGACTTATATCTACTACACACACGTGCACGCACACGCACATGTGTGTGTGTGAATGCATGTGAATTCTTAATGAATCCATTTCATTCATTGAATTTATATGATTTAATATTTTTTTAAACATAAGTTCTATTTTAATATTATAACTAAAATATAAAGCTTCAAATCTATGAATCTACTTCCTTTTTTTTATTTGTAAGTAAGTGGATATTCCTTTTTTTTAGTGAATTTACATACACAAAAATAATAATAAGTAGTGGACAATAAAAGTTTTGGTTTTAGTGTTTTTCATTTTCCATAGATATAATATATATCTTTTTTAGATCAATTATGTTAAAGAAAAATAAAGGATTTTATTTTTATTTTTTACATCTTGCTAAGAAAAATACTTTAGTTTATTTCAAAATACTTCAATTGATATATATAAAAACCAAACCAATTTCACTGCTTTTCACTCAATTTCTAATTGGTTGCTAAAATTTCTCAAATTTAGTGATTAAAAAATATCTCTTGTGAACCAAAATGTTTTATTAGTGTAAAAAAAAGAAAAAAGAAAACAACTCCTTTGTCATTCTAAGCCGTGCATATGCGAATGAAAGTGATATAAATTATATAATAATCAACCATGTCAACAGAATGTTTCCACTACTATTTTATTTCGTGTTTTCCATTAACATATGAATTAATGTCTCAATTATGTAATTTAGAAACCCAAAATATACAACAATGAATTAACAGTGAAAATCCAAAAAATTATAGTCTTTAAAAGAGATATAATGATATTTTTATACTTGCAACACTCTGAACACAACTTCCTGTATGCAAGGACATTAAATATTATACTAAATAAATTAGGGTTCCCTCACCTCCTTCACCATTTATATAAACAATTATAGAGGTGATTTGTTTTTAAATTTTTATACTGCTTCATATAAACGATGAAGATTACCTTTTTTTCTTTTTTTTTTTTTATCTTCTTTGTTTTTTAATTCTTAATTCTATTTTTCATTGTTTTTCATACATATTTTCTTTCTACTAAATGATTTTTACCTTATTTATTTTAATTTTATCCTTCAATATCTTATTGATTTTGAATTGATCATTATAATTTGTTTTAATTTATTTTCTATAAGCTTATCACAGTCTCAAACAAATATCTTGATATTTGGTTAGTGCTCATTTTTTCAAGCATTTATTACTATTATCATATCATTAAATAAAAAAAATTAAAGAATAATTTTTTTAAATCCAGTAAAGTCTATGATTAGGGTTACGAGTCTGATGAGCTAAGTCGCAAAGCCCGAGTTATTCCAATAAATTGTCGTCTTAATATTAAAAAAATATCATCTTGAATTTTTTTAAAAAGTCAAACCACACTTTCATCATTCATCCAAGTTAACTTTGAATCCACCAGATTGACTGAACAACATAGGGCCAACTCTCATCCTGGTTAATTTTAAAACTGGGCCAAACAAGAAGTTAGGTCGAGAGGTTTTAAGATTGACTCACTCGATTAGGATTAATAAAAATTCCAAATAGTTCACCTTTTTATAATTCCATCTTCCATTGTTTTTTCAATTTCAATTGAACCTTTTTTGGCTTTTGTTTTTTGATTTTATCATTTAAAATTGATCTTCTGAATTTGTTTTGGTTTATTTTCTATGAGATTATCACAATTTCAAACAAATGTCTCGATATTTAGTTGGTACTCAATTTTGCTAGCATCTATTTTTGTTATCATATTATCAAGCAAAAATTAGTTTTTTTTTAAAAGGTTGTTAAATCCAGTGGAGTCTATAATTCAGGTTGAGGATTTAGAGGGTTAAGCTGCGAAGACCAGATCGATCTAATATGTTACTGTTTCAATATTAAAAAAAAGATCTCATCTTAAATTTTTTTAAAACCAAATTATATTTTTTACTAGTTATCTGGGTTACTTTTATCCCATTATATCAAATGGATCATGTCGGGATACTTTCCAAGCAACTTAATTTAAACTTGGGTTAGGTAAGGAGTATAGAGAATTTAAGGTTAACCTATTAGGTCGGGTTTAATAACAATATTAAATAGTTTCTTACGATCTAGGATTTTTTCTTATGTTCAATTTTTTTTATCCAACTTATAGCGTAGCGCAGGCTAAGAAATTAGTATACTACTAAAGTGTTGGCATCAAGAATGATCCATGATTCATATAAGTGATCATATATGGAGCTAGATGCTACATGTTTTGAATTTTTATTTCTCATAAGGAAAGATGATAAATACTAATTATATGGTAATTTTAGAATGATACCCAAGGAGTAAGCAATGACATCCTTACTTTCCTAGCCTACTTTGAAGAAAGAGATATACATAAGACAGAGAGAGAAAACTTATATGGAGATATTCATATCATTTTTGATGGGTTATGGATTTGATTTTCTCTTTTCTTTATATGTTTATCTCTTTCTTTAAAGCGGATCCAAAAGAGTAATTAATAGAATAACATTAGTTACTTCTTGTGTACCATAAAATTTCCTGGAATGAGGAGGTAATACCATAGTTTTTAAACCCGGCCTGGTCCAAGGTCCAGGTTTTGGGTTTTGACCGGGTCACTATGATACTAATAATTTCATACTTAAAAGGGATATTTTAGAAAGTATAAAAGCAATTGAGCCCTTTAGAAAAAAAAAAAAGGAAACTTATAAAGGAAAAAAATAGTAGAATTAACCAGCCAATACACCTATGCTATATTACAAGTAGGATTTTAAATTAATTCTCAATAAAAAAAAGAAAAAGAAAGGGATGACACCATGGACCCATTTTTCAATACCATAAATTTCTTTAATTAAGGAATGAAGAAAATGATGCCTATGTTTAACAAAAGAAATGAAAATTATAAGAATATTTAAATTGAATAAGAGTCGTTAATGATGATTAAAAACTAAAACAAGAAGCTAATAATTTTTTGCAATAAGCAAAATATAGATGCACATGAAAATGTTTTATCTCATTTATCATTTTCATTTTATATGTTTTTTTCATTTATATTTGATTTTAATTCAACTCTCTAATTACATGTAATTTTCTTCCTTATAAATGAAATATGCAAATACAACTTATCTATCTAAAATTTAAGATGAATAAAATAAAATAATATCTTTAAAATATCATGAAATTACAAAAACAATATAAAAAAATAATTAATATTTTTAAGAAATTACACTAAAAAATTGAAAAATCACAAAAAAAATGATATTAACTAAACATTTATTTTATGAATTTTTTTTTAAAAAAGAGGTTAGTCGTTGCTAGGCTTAGCCAACCAAGCACATATGCTTAGCCTATAAGTAAAGGCATGACATGAATGGGCCTAAAAGACTTGGCCCACGCTTCTGCTTTATTATTCTTTTTATTTTAATCGGAAGACATCTCATCTAGTTTGACAAGCAATGTGTCATCAAATTTCCAATGACTAAAGGTTACTAAAAAATCAGTGTCCAAGTACTAGGATTCTAAAAACCTAGCTATTTTAACTTATTTTTATCTAAAGCATCCTAAAAACCTTAATAAACACATTTAAAAGCTTAGAACAACTTTTAATCACTTTAAATACCGAAAATAAACCTAATTGAAACAAATTAATGGGTCTCGATCTATCTAGCATGTTTAAAGAGAGAAAACACCTTTAACAAATTCTCATCTCTAAGACGAATCAATTGACATTAAGTTTGGTAATTTTAATGGCTAAAAAGTGGATGGTCAATCACTTTCTCTCTCCTTATCATTTCTTGGTGACTTTTTATTTTCTTCCTCAACATCAATGGACTATAACGTAAAAAAAATAAAGTTTTGAATTGAAAGTATCTCCATTGAATTTGCCTCTCTATTACAAACTCATTAACACTAAGTTTGATTATTTTGATGGCTAGAATGTGCCTCCTAACCAATAACTTTCTCTCTTCTTATGATTTTGGTGGATGGAATCCTCCTATCTAAGACAAACCTATGACATTAAGTTTAGTAATTTTGGAGCCTAGAATATGGCGAGCCAATTGCTTTCTATCTCATTATTTTTGGTAACTTTCTCTTTTCTTCATCAACATCCAGGGAATATAATATGATAAACATAAAGTTTTGGATTGAAACCACCTCTATTGAATTCTCCTATCTAAGATAAACCCATTGACACTAAGTTCGATCAGTTTAGTGGCTAGAATATAGCTGACCGATTACTTTTTTCTCTCCTCATCATTTTTAGTGACTATCTTTCTTCTTCCTTATTATCCAAGGACTAAAACATGATAAAAATAAAATTTTGAATTGAAATAAATAAAATATAAAAAGGATCAAAGGTCTATTACTCGAAACTTTGAGTGATGAATTTGAGATTTCCTATGCTTTTTAAATACCTTTACTATAATCCCCTAGTCATCCTACATGCAACAACAACAAGAAGCATCTTTAAACAAATAATTTCTTATATTACACCCACAACCACAATATAAATAACACTAGGAGAATTATCAATAAACACTTCTCTGCAAAACAATTCGGTTGCTACATTTGCTATTGTGATATCGTGGTCTATTGAGAATTTATGCAGTATGGTAGAGCAAGTAAATAGTGCTGGAACTAGGTGATGGCAGAGGATTTTTCGTTGTTGGAGCTGCATAAAAGGCAAGGTCATAAGTAAGATATGATGTATAAAAAAAGTAAAACAAAAAAACAAAATTCTTTGTCCACCAGATTTTTTTTTTGATGAATTGTTTCCACGTTGGGTTGCTCCCTAAAGCTCTTTTCTTTATTGTCTTTGGCTAGAAAAAGTTATCTTCGTTTCATGCATCCTCATAGATTAGATCGACCAATTTAACTTCTTTTTTAGTAGTTCCTTCAAAATTCTCTGCGAAAGGCTCAAGTCTGTGACAATTTACTTTGAAAACCTAGTTAGTTTCAATACTTTGAATTTTAATAACATGATGAGAAAAAAACATTTAAAACAACAAATGGTCCAATCCATCTAGATCATAATTTTACAGTCATGAACTTCAATCTAGAGTTAAAAAGTAATACTTTTTAACCAACAAAAAATTGTTTACGATGCAAAAACTTATCATGAAGATATTTGGTTCGCTCTTTATATAGCCTTGCATTGTTATATGCTTCTAATCAAATTTTTTTCAAGTTCTTGCATATGCAATTTTCATCCTTCAACCGCTTCTTTAACATCAATGTTGCATTGCTTTACTGTCCAAAAAACACAATGTTCAATTTCAACCGATATATGACATAATTTACGAAAAACCAATCAATATAGTGACATCCCAGTTAGAGTCTCATATATTGTTTGGTATGCCCACAATGCATCATCAAGACACAAACTCTAATCTTTTTGATTAGGGTTTACTGTCTTTTGCAAAATTGTCTTTATTTCTCTATTGGAAACTTTGACTTGTCTATTAGTTTGTGGGTGATAAGTTGTGACTATTCAGTGATGTACTCCATATTTTTCCATCAGAGCTTTAATCGTCCTATTGCAAAAATAAGTGTCTTGATCACTAATTATTGCTTTAGAATTTTCAAATCTGCTGAAAATGTTAGATTTGAGAACTCCTGCAACAACTTTGAATCATTAGTACGGGTAGCCTTTGCCTCTACCTATTTTGAAACATAATCAATTGCAAGCAATATATAAATAAACCTAAAATAACTAGGAAGAGGTCCCATATAATCCATAGCCTACACATAAAAATTTCACAATACAACAAAGGTGTTTGTGACATTTCATGTTTATAGGACAAACTACTTATTTTCTGACATTGTTCGTAACTTTTACAAAATTCATAGGCATATTTAAACATTGTTTCCCAGTAAAATCTACTATCCAAAATTTTCATAATTGTTCTTTTAGGTCCAAAATGTCCACCACATGTACATATATGACATTAAGTAAAAATGTAATGAATTTCATTGTTAGACACACCTTTTAATAACCTGATTTGATCTTATTTTCTAAAGATATGGTTCATCCCATATGTAATACTTAGAGTTATTTTTTATTTTATTTCTTCTTGCTTTACTTATATCATTCGACAATATACCAACTATAAGAAAATTAACAATATTAGCAAATGAAGGTTTATCATCTTATAGTTTTAGAAGTTGCTTCTTTAAGAACGTTTAGGAAATTGGTATTTGCTCTTCCTCATACGCAATCCAACTCAAATGATATGCCACTGAGTTTTCAATCTCTTTTCTATCTTTTATCTCCAAATCAAACTTTTGAAGCAATAGAATCCATTATGGCAACCTTGGTTTGGATTCCTTTTTTGTGAGCAGATACTTAAGGGCTGCATGATTAGAAAAAACAATTAATTTAAATCTCAATAAATATGCTCAAATTTTTTTTAAAAGCATTAACAATAGCAAGGAGTTGTTTTTCGATAGTGGGATAGTTATGTGGTGCAGGATTTAGAGTTTTTGATGCATAACAAATAACATGAATTTTCCTACCAATTTGTTGGCCAAGAACAGCGTCAATGACATATTCACTTACATCATATATTATTTCAAAAGGAATTTTCCAATTTGATGGTTGTATAATGGGTGCTCAAGTGAGTAATTCCTTTAATTTGTTAAATGCCCTTCGACAATTATCATCAAAATCAAACGGCACATCCTTTTATAAAAGTTTTGACAAAGGTTGTGCAATCCTTGAAAATTCCTTGATGAATCGCCAATAAAAACCTATACGACCAAGAAAACTATAAATCTCTCTAAGGTATTAGGATATGGTAAATGTGTAATTAAATCAACTTTTTCCTTATCCACTTCAATTCCCTTAGCCGAAACTACATGTCCTAAAACAATGCCTTGTTGAACCATGAAATGATATTTTTCATAATTCAAGACTAAATTCGTGTTGATGCAACATTTTAAAACCTTAGTTAAGTTATTTAAACATTAATCAACAAAACTGTTATAAATAGTAAAATCATCCATAAAAACCTCAATGCAATTTTCAATCAACTAAAAAAATACTTATCATGCATCGTTGAAATGTACCTAAGGCATTGCACAATCCAAATGGTATACATCTATATGCAAAAGTTCCAAATGAAAAAGTAAACACTGTTTTTTCTTGATCTTTTTTTTGATACAATTATTTGATAATAACCAAAAAATACATCAAAGAAAGAAAAAAATGACTTATATGTTAGTCTCTTTAACATCTTATCAATGAAGGAAATCAGAAAATGGTCTTTTCTTGTGTGGGCATTTAATTTTCAGAAATCTATTCACATTTTGTAATCATTTTGAACTCTTGCAGGAACAAGCTCATTGTGTTTATTGGTAGTGAGACTAGTGTTTTTAGGAACCATATGTATTGGACTTACCCATTGACTATCATATATTTGATAGATAATTCCTTGGTGAACTAGCTTCAGAATTTCCTTCATTACCACTTTCAGCTTAGATTGAGGCTCTCTTACAGGTTTGGCATCATCTTTCAGCAAAATTCTATGCATGCAAATTGCACGGCTTATGCCTTTTATATTAGTCAAAGTCCATCTGATAGTTGTTTTATGTTCTCTTAAGACCCTTAATAATTGTTCTTCTCTTGTTGCCATGAGATAATTTGTAATGATGACTGATAATGTCTCACATTCTCCTAAGTACACACATTTCATATGCTTTGGTAGAGTTTTCAGTTCCAGCTTTGGGGCCTTTTCCATAGAGGGTGGAATTCTTTCATTATAAATAGGTAATGGTAAACATACGTAAAGTCATTAAGTTGTCAAGCAATTCATGTAACAAATGTAAAGACATAATTTCCTCCTTAATCTCTTCGTTGTCTTCAAATTCGGCATCCTTATTAATTTTGCTATGTTGCAAAATAAAATTTACCTCGTCTTTCATGAAATTATGCTAAAAAATTTCTTGTGTAGTGAGATCAATCATATCAATATGAAAGACAAATTCATAAGCTTCATAATGTTTCATTGCATATAAAATATTAAATGTCATTATTTCCCAATCAGATTCAAAGGATAACGTACCTTTGTGTACATTGATCTTAGTTCGCACCATTTTCATAAATGATCTTCCTAATAAGATGTCTATTGAATTTGAGGCAAACTCATCATTCATATTAATGATATAAAAATCAGTAGGGAAAATTAGTTCGTTTACTTTTACTAGAACATCCTTAATTATTCCTTCGGGATATGAATTAGAGCTATCTACTAATTGAATTACTATCTTGTTTCTTTTAAAGGTTCTAAATTCAAATCCTTGTAAATTGAGAGTGGCATGACATTAATTGATGCTCCAAAATCAAGTATATCCTTTGCTAACATACTTGGATCCCTACACTTTTGAGGCAATTTTATTTGAATGATCACAAATATGTTCTTTCTAACCCTTATGTTCTCATCAATATTCAGCTTTCTTTTGTTGGTGCACAACTCTTTGAGAAATTTAACATTTCATAGAATTTATTTGATTACATCCAACAATGAAATGTTCACCATAACCTTCTAAAAAGTTTCAAAGTTTTCATTCTCGATCTCATTATTTTTCTATTTTTCAATCCAACCAGAAAAAAAGGGGATGGATTTAAATATTAGAACTTGGTAAGGAATAATTTATACTTACCTTGTTGGTTGGCAAATCAAATGGTTCAATCAGTTTCTCTTTCCTTTGTTAGGTGCTAGCTGTTGCTATCTTTGGTTGCACTTCCTTACCACTTCTAGGAGTCCTAACACTTGCATTTTTCTTGGGATTAATTTTAGCTTGAGACGGTAACCTTTCTTTGTTGGCCTCTATTTTATGGACTGAATAGTTTGTGTGTTAATGGCTAAGGATTTTACAATATCCTCTAGAGACAAGCCTAAACTTGATGATTGTTGAGGAGAAAAAGGTTGATTTACCATGGACATAGAGCTGAAAAGACTAATGGTTTGAGGATTGACCGTATTTCAAGTTTGAGCGGTCTTTCCACCTAGGGTTATACTGATTGGAAAATGGGTCATATCTCATTTATTGGCTATTAAATCCACCCATGGCATTAACCTAAGGCATGTCATCATCTTGTAATTGGGGGCATATGTCAGTAGGATGGTCTGGGAAAGAGCAAATGCCGCAGACTATGGCCTGTCTAACCTGTCACGAAGCAACTTGTCTAACAAGAGTTGTTAGTTCTAAAAGTTGTTTCTAAATATTAGAATGTACTACCTCATTAACTCTTTTAGATAAATCAATACGAACTCTAAATTGCTATGAATTGGCTACCATGTTTGAGATTAAGTCTCATGCTTTTTCAGGAATCTTTTCTATGAGTGCTCCTCCACTTGTAGCTTCAATCATGCTACAGTCCATAAGTAATAATCCCTTATAAAAATATTGCAGCAATAATTGATCAAAATTTTGATGATGAGGGCAACTCGTGCATAATTAATCAAAATGCTCCCAATATTCATACAATGTTTCGTTGTTATTATGATGAATTCCATTGATATCTTTTTGTATGGTAATTGCTCTTGAAGCTAGAAAGAACTTTTCCAAAAACTTCCTTTTCATATCATTCCCCGTGGCAATATATCTGGATGGAAGGTAAAAAGCCAATCTTTTCCCTTTAACTAATAAGAATGGGAAAGCTCTAAGTTTGCTTTGTTCTCTGGTCACTCCTTGCGGCTTCATTGTGGAGCAAACAATATAGAATTCCTTTAAGTTTTTATGTGGATCCTTACTTGTAAAACCATGAAAAGTAGGTAATAAGTGAATCAAACCTAACTTTAATTCAAAAGCTACATTAATATTTGAAAATTTAATGCATAAAGGTTGTTAATTCATGTTGGGCATTGCTAACTCCTTTAATGTCCCATGTTCGTCCATCTCCTTAATATTTGGCACTTGTACTTTTGGTTCTTTTTTTAAATTTGCACTTAGATTTGTTGAACTTTGTGGGCTATCTTCTTGTCTTTTGGTCTTTCTATTTGTATTAGTTGTTCTTTCAATCTTAAGATTGAATACTAGTGAACTTATAAGGGAAGATCTTGGCATATATGAGTTAGTTTGTGTAGAAAATTAGGAAGAAATCTATTTCCTCAACAATGGCGACAAAACTTGGTTGCTGTCAAAAGCACCAAAATTATTTTTGACTTTTCCCTCTCTTTCAGGAATTGATTTTTGTAACATGATAGTGAAAGCAAGGTCAAACCCAAGGGAAATTATTCTAATTCTTCTTACAAAAAAACTAAAATAAGGATTAGGGATTAATAAGAAAACAAAAGAAAATTAAAAAAATGTAAAAGATAATTTAGTGTTTATGTTCACAGTTTAAAGAGGTTGTCCATTCATAATTCAATGTTTATATGCATAGTTTAAAGAGGTTGTCCATTCAACGAATTGATCATCGAAGTAAAGTAAGTATTCTTTTAATTCAAGCAAATACTAAAATTCATTTAAGTAAGGAAGATCGAAAAATATTAAATGAATTAGAAAAAACCCTAATTAATTCCTTAACATCAATCAAATTAAAGATTGAAAGCAATTTTTATATTTGGTGACAAGATTTAAGAGCGAAAAATGACATAGTATTCCAAGTTATCGTTAAAAAGCTTAACGATTTTTACTTGTCTCATTCTTTTAACCTAAAAGTTAAATCAACCAAATTCATTTATTTTTCTTCCTTTTTTATCCAAATCAACAATTACATATTGAAAAATTCAAAAAAAAAAAAGAAGCATGCTTATCGTAGAAACCATTCAAAAAGCTTGAATGAAAACAATAGTTTACATACCATGTCGCACCCTCACGAGCGGAGCGCGGCGTCGCGGCGATCCTCGATTGGGTTCGGGGTCTTTTGTTTTATGTAAAATGGAGTCGCCACCTAGTATTATGATCACTAGGAACCTTGACTGGTCTTTCAGAGATTCTAAGGCAAGGGACTGGTTGCGTAAAGGGAAGGTATTAGCACCCCTAGTACGCCCTACCTAAGGTAATCTGCTTGGTACTTAGTTTGGCTTATAATTGCTATGGTGTTGGTGTTTTCTAATCCCATCAGTTTTCCTAGGTTCGATTCAAACTAAATTTATTAAGATAGAAATCCAAGGAGATTCCATGTGCTTTCAAAACTCATTTTTCCCTAAGTGTTTCAAGAGTTTGCGACTCGTAAATCGCAAGTAGGAGGGACAAAAATTTAGAAATCTAGGGCGCTTTAAAAACCTATTTTTGCCTTAGTGTTTTTTTATACTCTTACGGCTCGTAAACCGTGGAGTAAAAAATTGAAATGTCCTCGATTATAATCAAGGCTTCTTTCAAGGATGTGTGATGACTTATTATCCCTAGAAAATTATTTTGGATATTTACCACTTAGGGTTTTCTTTATCCAAATATTAACAACGAATAATAACAAGTTATTCCCAATAATATTTTGGATATTCATCCCTTTGAGATTTTTTTATCCAAACATTAACGGTGAATAATAACAAGTTATTTCCAATAATATTTTGGATATTCATCCCTTTGGGGTTTCTTTATCCAAACATTAACGGTGAATAATAGATGAATTCCCCAAAAAATAAGATTTTTGTATTTTTTTGGAATATTGGCCAATACCCTTTGGAGTTTTACAAACATGTTGTAAAATCCAGCAATGCAAGAAAATAATAAATTTTTTTATTGTGTTTAAGAAATCCATGTGAAAACATATTTTTCAAAACTTCAAATATCTTTTTTAAAGAGTAAATTCAAAATATGTTAGGGTATTGGCCGTATGCAACACACAAGAAAACATTTTTTTTGTTTTTCAGACATATATATATATATATATATATATATATATATATATATATTTGCAATATTTCATGGAAAAAACCGAGTATTTTAATACCAGATTTGTATTTCTACAATATAAAAAAATAACAAACCATAAACTAAATACACGAGAAAACCAACGATATTACTTGTTTTGTTTTTTAGGCTGGGTCCAGCTTGACCCATGTGGCTGGGCTGAACCCAGCAGGCCTAGCTGGGTCACTGGCCCAAACCAGTGACCCGGCTGGGCACTGTTGCAGATTGCATGCGTGAATTACTCACGCATGCACTGCACAGTGCGAAGGTAATTAATTTACCTTTGCACAGTGCCCAAATGCTTTAGTAAATGCAAAACAAGAACAGGGAAAGAAAGACTTACCTGGTGAGGCAGCGGCTGGAGGTGAAGTGGAGGCGATGACGCTGATACGACTGGGCGCTGCTCATGAAGGAAGATCCGGCCTACTGCTGTCATGTTACTGCTGCTGTTTGCCGCTTTGGGAGGAAGGATCCCTGCTACTGTGCTACTCTTGCTTATTGCTGCTCATCATCTCATTCACAGGTGGATGAAAGTCTTCCGCTAGCATGGCGAAAGATCGACGCCCTTGGAGTCTTGGTTTTCTGCTCCTTCTTTACTGTCTTTCGGCCTCCCCTCTTATTTCTCCATCTTCTTCGTAATGAGCTGCTGTTAGCAGCGGAGAGGAAAGGAGAGTGAAGGGGTTGGCGCAGCCCATTCTCTAGTCAGGAGAAGACGAGGTTGTTCTATATATCTAGCCAGGGGTTTCTCTAGTTTTCTTTTTTAGAAGAGGGGCGGCAGTCAGGGTCTTCTGGTTTACTTCAAAAGGAAAGGGAAATGAGAGGAGTGGAGATGGGAAGGGAGGTTTTGGCCGAGAGAGGGAGATTCTGATGAGGGCAAGACACGGGGCAGTAAGCGGGGCTGTTGGATGGAGAAGAGGAGTATGTGGTGGTTGTCTTATGGCTGAGAGGGAGAGCAATGGGTAAACCAAAGAGGGAGCCGATTCCAGTGAGGGAAAAAGGTTTGTGTTGATGAGAGTTGAAGGGGACCAGTGTGTGGCCAAAGAGAGATCTCTGTTTTATTTTTAAAAATCAGGGGGGTGGCTGCTTCATTTTTAAAAAAGATGAGAGGGGGGAAGGGCTACGGGTTCTTTGCTAGAGAGGATAGGTTTAGGTTTTTCTTTGTGTTTTCTTTCTTTCTGAAAAATTACCCCTTGTCAATATTTTTCTCCTCTTTTTGCATATGGCTGGAGACTCACTTATATAGAAAATCTCTACATGTGCTATTTAAGGAAATATTGCAATAATTATTGTAGAGATTGTCTTCAATAACCAGCACCAACAAATCCTATATATATGGTATTTTATATTGCAGTGATTACTTTCCATAACCAGCACGAATCAAATCATATATCTATGGTATTTTATTTTGCAGTAATTATATGTGATTCAATAATTATCTCCTTGACATATTGCTTCCTTGATATTAGCCATGATACTCTATGTTATCGCCATATGTAAACCCATATTTTTTTATATTTTTATATTTTTTTGAAAAATTTATCAAAACATGGATCAAAAATTGGGTAACAACATACCAAATTCAGGTAAAGCAAGTACTTGAAAGTCCAGAAATAAAGTTAGAAATATCTCTTCT
>Ga0325405_1001810_pt1 | contig 21939 bp, 10 predicted proteins | sample PopdelMetagenome_21_FD_205663 | JGI IMG/M metagenome (GOLD analysis project Ga0325405, IMG submission 205663) | Populus deltoides microbial communities from Bellville, Georgia, United States - Xylem-Control-R2 | ecosystem: Host-associated > Plants > Phyllosphere > Stem > Wood/Secondary xylem...
ATATTTTTTCATTTCAATACCTTACAAAATATATCGTAGTTAAACTATATTTTTAATATTAGTCTATGTACTCTTTAAATCCATCCAGGTGGTGAAGTCAAATTACATATAAATTTTTTATTAAAAAAATGTTATTTTTTACGTCAAAAAAGTTAATATGATTCATAGCTTACGAGTGTCAATAACCAATTGTTTACTACTTTGGGTGGTTGTGATACGTCTTTCATGCCTGTTGAAACACAGGCATGATTGGGGACCAATATGAAAGGGAGACTGACAGTGTGTGAAAGGAGGAAATTATTACACTTTTTCTCCCTTTCTCTTGCCATTCTATTCTATCATCGTTGTTCCTTTATTTTCTTAATTTACTACTGGAAATCAATAAGTTAATAATTGCAGTCTAATTCGGGTTGATGACCTCATCTACCCATCTGACCTCACTCGTACTCCTTCATCTGTTTCATCAACTTCCATCACTCTCTGCTCCACGCAACCAAACACCAACACCAGCAACGAAACAGAGTAAACTTATATTTCAAAGGGTATGTCAGCTGGAATTTTTGCTTTTGTTTTTGGTTTTTTTAAGTGTTTTTATATTTTAACAAAATATTAAATTGTTTTTTTAATAATTTTTAATGGTTTTAATATGCTAATACTAAAAATAAAAAAAAAATCTAAAAATAATTATTTTGATATATTTTTTTAAAAAAATTATTTTAAAAAAACTTCGACGCCGTAATTCCAGAAACACACGAAAGATACAATTCAAATTCAGAGCTCCAAAAGCCATCGACACCCATTTTTCAAATTTTGATTTGTTTGCATCCTCTTCTTTTCCATCAGATTCATAGGACGACAAAGAAATATTTGGGTCACCGGTGATCAAAATATTCTTGAAGAGGAAAAGAATTGTAGTAAAAACTCAGACTCAAAGGATTCTTTGGCCAGATTTGACTGGTTTTGCCAATGTTCTCGGGTTTTTAGTATCAATTTAGATTGGTTAGATCCTCAAATTACAATGTTTTTAATAAAACCAGTCGGATTCGATGAAAATGAATTAATGAAATAGTTTTTTTATCGTCAGAATTGTATGGATCTTGTGGCAATGAAAGGATGTCAATATGTAGTTACATAGAACCAGGGGCGTAGGATCAATGAAAACATACTGAGTACGTAGGGGACTCGTGATACCATTACAAAATCCACCAGTTTTATGGTTTAATATTAACGTTAGTAATTATGAGATTAACGTTAGTAATCGGTCATTATCCAGGCATAGGGTCCGAACTATATATCTCCCGTAAGTCGGGGGAACCGATGGGTATCATGAAAGAGAGTTGTCACTATATTTTGATATGGCATGATACTTGGGAGGATATTTCAATTCATTACACAACCTAAATTCAAGCTCATGGTTTTCGATATAATGTTCTCGAATCCAATTAATACCATGTAAGAAGTTGTATTTCATAAACTAACTCAAGCAAGAGGGATTTGTGAAGTAAAGTTGTTTGTTTCATATGAAGTTTATGTAAGATGTGTTCCACATGAATGAAATAATCAGTTTTTAAATTAAATATAAATGTTAAGATTTTATTAGTAAATTAAATTTGAAAAGTAGTTTTTATTTGATAACTCTATATTTAATGAAAATATAATATATAAGGAATTTATTCAAAAACAAGTGCCTTTTCTTTCTTGTAATTGTATGTTTCATTCAATAAAACACATGTAAAAATAATTAAAGATCAAAGAGAAACAAAGTTTTCTTCATTAAATTACATTTAGAATTTCAACCTCTTGAAAATCTTACTACTACGTATGGAACCAAGTATATTTTTAAAAAATAATTATTTGAATATGAAAATTATGAAGTTTTAAAAATATGGGTATTATAATTTATATATGAGTGTTCATGTTTAATATAAAAAAAATTACTTATATGTGATGTCAGAACACAAATTCGAACTCCAGAAAACGTATTTATCTTATTGGGAGGGACAACCACAAATTCCTAACGGGACTAGTTTCACCCTTTAAAAGGGTGTGAGGATACTCGGATAAAAAAAAACATTAAATATAAAAACTCATAATTTTTTATTAGAAAAATATTATTTATTTCAATTTCTTATCTGTCTTAAATTTTGAGAGGTTATTTTTCATTTTTTTTCCTGTTCATTATAATAATAAAACAAAAACAAGTGTAAGTAAACAAGCAGCCATGTATTATTAAATTTGAATATCAAAGCAAGCCACACGTACTATTGATTTTGAATGTCAAAACAAGTGGCTATGTATTATTATTAATGTTGAACGTCAAAACAAGCGGTCCGGTCATGTGTTATTGATTTTGCATGATTGAATGTATTATTGATTTAATTTGCTCTGTTTTGCTGCCACTTATGACCTTTGATCTTTCTTCTTGACAATAAATTTCTATGATTTCAACGATTCCCGTAAATATCAATTGTATGCCAAAGTGGAGGAGGGTACTCAAAAACATCATTCTTTTGTCCAGATTTATATCTATGATCACGTGTTAGAACATTTATGTTATGTGCGAGCTAGCATTACATTTATAATTCCCAATTTATATTATGAATGTTTTATTTATCACCAAAGTAATTAAATTCTCAAGGCAAATAAATTTTAAATTACTAAATTGATGTTCATTATTATAAGTAGAGGTGATCATTTTCGATTCGGTTCAGTTTTTATAAAAAATAATAACCAAATTGAATTTTTTTCTAAAAAAATAAAATCGAATCGAAACCGGCTCAAACCGACCAGTTTCAGTTCTGTTTTTAGAATAAAAACCGGTTCAAACCGATGTTTCTTGTTTTTTTGGTTTGGTTCAATTATTTTTTTTATTTTTTTTGTTTGAAATTAATTCAGTTTGATTTTCAATTTGGTTTGATTTTTATTAAAAAAATAAATATATTAATACATATATAATTATCAAATCAAATATAGTTATTAGCATCATTATTATTTTTTCTGCCTGTTGACAATTAGAAATGATATGGAGAAAGATTGAAGGGAGAGTGTCAGGGCGTGAAAGGAGGAAGTACAAGATATTTATTACACTTTGGGTCTTCGTGGATGTGAAGTTTTCTAAACTGAAGACAAGTACAATTTGAGTAGATGAAATTCTAAAGAGTAGTTGGAATGGCTTGTCTTTAAGTAACATAAAATTCTAAAGAGTAGTTAGAATTGGATTGCCGTCCCATTGTTTTTTTAGTTTAATGTAAGTGTCCGGGTCAATTTACACGCATCTCGATTAATCCTACGGATCCTAAAATTAACGACTATGTAAGCCTCTAGTGGCCATCATATAAGCAACTACAGGGCTCGAACTTAAGACCACAAAGAAAACAAATCTCTTAATCCCAAATTCTTATCATTAGACCACCACCGAGATGATTGATTGCCATCTCTTTGTTGCTCAAAGTAATTGGTACCTCCATGGAAAATCCGCTGAGTGAATTATTACCAAGTATAATTATAAAAGGTTTTACTAGTAAGCCTGTATTATTCATCTTCTTCTCATATTTTATTTTATTGTGGATAAAATATTTGTTTTAATAATTTGGTTCTCAAATTTTATTTTAGGTATTTTGAATTAAAAAAAAAGATAGATTTAATTTTTTCAGCTATCACAATAGTTGAAATATAAAAAATATCAAGTGATGCATTGTTTATTTTTTTTTAAATAATAGAGCAAACGACCTCCCGTCCACCCCAATTATATTTTTTTAAAAATTAGAGCTGCATATGGACTCTTCGTAAATCGACCAGGCCCAACAATGTCTAGCTTTTTTCATTTTTTTTTGTTATTTTGCCTTTTTGTTTAAAAAATAACTTGCCTTTTTTATGTGTTTTTATAAAATATTTTTAATTTATTTTTAAATTAATACCCCTTTTTAAATAACTTGCCTTATTTTTTGTATTTAGCCTTTTGTAAATATTGGTTGTTGTTTTTTAATTATTTTTTATATTTAATTTTAAAAAAATTATTTTAATTCATATATAATTTGTTTTTCTATTTTATACAATTATACTTTATTTTTTTAAATAATTTATTTTTTATTTTTAGAAGGTATTTCCAATCAATTTTTCCTTTGATCTTATTCTATCAATTTTATATGTGTGTTTATTTATATTATCATTTTATCAAAAAAAATTAAATTTAATAAACAGAGTCATTAAACACAATTGGATAAATGAACTGTGTTATGAGATCAATTATTTTAATCTACATCTGTCTCTCGAGTTTTCCATATATATATATATATATTTAGTTATGATTAATAATATTTTTATTTATTGACAGATAATTCTTAATTTGTTTAATGAGAAATGTGCATGAATTGTTTTATTTATACTTGATATTTTTATGTAAGAATGATATTGAAAAAGCTTATATATTCATTTTTGTTTAAAATATTAACAAATTAATAATAAAACACAAGTCAATTAGCTAGTTATAATTTAATTATTTTGTTTCTTTTTATGATTTCATAAGTTTTTTTTTTCTTTTTGAAAATTATGAGGTAGTCTTTCATGAAAGTTGCCTCTTAATTAATTTGAAAGATTCTTAAATTTTATGTTTACAAGAATTAAATAATAATTTACTCTCTCAATGTCTTATCAAAGCTATTACGAGGGCTAATCTAAGGTCAATATAGACCGACAGTTAGTTAAGAGATGACTATAACTGAGTCCTTCAGGATGTTAATTAATTAATCCTTTTATGATAGTAGAAATTGCCTGTTTATCTTTATATTTTTAAATTCATTTTTCTTAATAAGAATAATTTTAATGGCAAAAGCTATTTAGAAATTGCATGTTTATCTTTATATTTTTAAATCAATTTTTTAAGCATCTTCAATAACAAAAACCACTTAAAAAATAAATTTTAATGTAAATATAAATTTTTTATATGCACTCCAATAAAAAATCATTTTAAGAATCCATTTGTATTTAAATATATTTAATATTAATACTTTTAATTTTTTCAAAAAAGGCATTAAAAAAGTTTAATTGATGAAAGAATTTTTTTAAATAATTTTTTAATGCTTTTGGTTCTTTTAATCCATACTTAGGAATGATTTTATATATATCATTTGTGCTCTTCGTTTGACTATCAATTTTGGTTTCTTTCATACAAGTAAAGGTTTTCGAAATCAGAAAATGTGTGGTGTTAAGAGCCTAGTATATACGACATAGAAAAATAAAACTTTGATATAATTAATGATTGGAGTAAGAAGTTGTTTGGCTACGCAGCTGGCCATGTTTTGATTTTCTAAAATAATTTTTTTAAAATAAATTTTTTGGTATTTTAAATTTTTTTGATATTCTGATATCAAAAATAAATTTTAAAAAATAAAAAATATATATTATTTTGATATATTTTCAAGTATCAAAATAAATATTATCATTAAGAAGCACTTGTCATTATGAGATGTAATTCATAGCTTTAAAGGGTTTTACTGAATCATTATTTGATTATTATTATTATTATCATCACAATGAGCTTCTTTGTCACCCAACTAATTTGATTATTGTTTGTTATCCCTTATAGGGTCCATTACATTACCCTTCGGTTGCTTAACTTTTCAAGAACGACTTATAAGAAGTATCAATGTTATTTTTTTTAAGAACTTTGTATACTTGGGCATTGACCTTTTTTGTTTGAAAATATTTTTTGAAATTAACTCGTAAATTTTAAGGATCATATCCATTTAAGTCTAAATATTGCAAAGAAATAATAAGATGTAATTTTGAAAGTTTTTTTGTGATCGTAACCCTAATAAATGTCATCTAACACTAAGATATAGTTTTGCGTATTTTTGGTTGAGAATTGAAGCATTAGCTCAATGTTAGGCTATCCATAACTCAAATGATTTTTTTTATGTATTTTGAAAACATAAATTTATCCGATGTAAACTCAAAGCTATTTATTTTTGATGTCTTAAACCTTCTAGGAGTTTAATCTTTCTTTAGGAAAAAAGATAATTTGATCCTTTTGTTGTTAGGACCCATATAAACAAAAAATAAAAAACAAAAGTTGGAAGAAAATTAAAAAAAAGATATAATTGTGAGAAGAGTATATCATAACGCTAAGGAAATTGCCGAAGACTAGCTAAGAAATATCAAATATATAAGATTAAAGTTTTTTTGGACAATGTATTTTTGACTAATGAAGACTATATTAACAAAATTTGAGGAGGAAAATTCAAAATTTAATATCTAAGGATTTAATTAGATTTGTTCATGGTTTATTTGAATTTATTGAAGACTTAGAAATTTTGATTTTTAAAAGTCTATTTACACTTTAAATTGAAGAAATTAAAGTCTGGGGATTGCATTGCAATTTTTAGGAGTTAATTTGGTCAAATCAGGGGCATGGTTTCATAAATATTGAAGTTTGATGGGCAAATAGGGACTTGATTAAAGAAATCCAAAACAAAGGATCAAACTAAAAAAGGTGTGTGAATATAGTTGCTAAAATTGACCAAATTAGAAGGGTCAAATTGAATAAATTGAAAGTTTGTTGGTCAATTGAGGGCCAAAGTGCATAAATTCATAACCAATAACCAAAATAAAAAAGGTGGCTAACATAAGAGCTTATATCTGCGTTTGGCGGGGGTTAAATTGCATGTAATTAAAAAATGTTTTGTGTCAATTAAAGGTACATGTGCCACAATTAGAAGAAAATTGACTAAATTGTAACTTTTCTAAATTCCAAATTAAAAACCCTAATTTCTATGGTTTTTTAATCTAGACGACGCGTCGTGTAGCCTCTATTTGTTTTCTTCCATGGCAATTCACAATGATCAGGTTAACACCTTTCAAGAGCTTGTTCTGGAGTTCTAGACCTTCAAATGACATGGTGTTTTTTTTTTAAAATAGAAGAGGAACATCCTTCCACAACTTTATTTCCATGAAATTAGATGTTTACATCCCAATGTTGTCATGGAAGTCCTTAACATCTTGTCTCTGGTCAACCATCACTCAAGTTTTAAATTTTGGGTTGATCAAGTTGCCACCTTTGAATGAATAAATGTGGAGTTACGAACCTCTAAATTGAGTAAAAATAAATCCAAATGAAAGATGTGCACCCTGTTTACTAGATTCAGGTGGTCTCAAGCGACTATGACATTAGAATTGCTCTAATGAAGCTTTGAAAGTGAGTAACTCAGTCATCCCCAACAACACAACTATCTTGCAAAAAATGATTTGGTTTCTGTGTGTTTATACACAAAAGCTTCTCAATGGGTCTTTATTAAGGGTTCATAACACTCTTATCAAGATCAAGAGGTCAAAAATGGATTCAAGACTTCCCAAATACCTATAAATACCCCTCTTTAAGCATGCTTAGGGGCTGAAACAGAAAAAAGAAGGGAAAGAAAAAAAAAAGGATAAGAAAAGATAAGGAAAAAAAGTAATAATAGTAAGAAATACAAGGTTAAAGGTCCAAAAGAAAAAAATCAAGTTTTTTAAGTTTTGTAAGCTTGTGAGAGGAAAATTTTTTCAAAGGAAAGCAAATAGAGAATAGTTGTTCTAGGTATACATTGCAGACCAAAAAATAGGTCTTTTATGGCCTGCTTTTATTGTTTTTGTTATTTGTTTTGTTTATGTTTATGTTTATGTTTATGTTTATAAGCATAAAAAGAGGTTTGAATTGTCATCTCCCATAACTGTATGGTGAATTTGCTTAACATCCAACCCTAATTGTACAAGCCAGTCATTAACCTTGTTTATAAGCATAAAAAAAGGTTTGAATTGTCATCTCCCATAACTGTATGATGAATTTGCTTAACATCCAACCCTAATTGTACAAGCCAGTCATTAACCTTGTTTATAAGCATAAAAAAAGGTTTGAATTGTCATCTCCCATAACTGTATGGTGAATTTGCTTAACATCCAACCTTAATTGTACAAGCCAGTCATTAACCTGTACCACATCTTGTTGGATATCATAGAGCAACTTGTCAACTTCTCCATCTTTTTGATCCCACCTTAATGTAAAACTATCAAACTTGTTGGTTAAAAACTGTTGAAGTAATAGGTTGGTTGAGGGTGACTCTGGTTTAGATGAGATGGACTCGTTATCAAAATGTATTTTCTTGCTAACCAAAACTTCAAATTTCACAACAATTAAAACATAAATTCTGCCAAATATTTTCACTATGGGTTCAACATCTCTAAAGGGAACCTTAGCTAGAATAACTACTCTAGTGATCAGACAACTAAAAATAAAACTTGATTCCTTGTTAGATAAAACTTTTTGAATTACATCTATAAAACGTGTAGCAAGATCAATGGGTACATTAATTGCAACGGCATACATGAATTGTTCCTTTTCAATAGTCAGTTTTGTGTGTCTAGCAATTAGTCATAAGTTATTCATGACAATTTTTGCTAATAGTCTATAGGGTACCACCATTGATTTCATAGGTAACCTCTATGAATTGGTTATTCATTTAGGTCTATTAATTCTCATAAATAAATCACTCATTTGAGTTTTGGATAGTGTACCAATTCCTTTGAAAGGAAGATCTAAACTATTGATGTTACGCAAGCCATACAAATCTTTAATAACAGAGGGGACAAGGTAAGGGTTTGACCCCTTACTTAGAAAGTGATTGACTTTTCATCTAAGATCCTATTTGTTTTATCAAAAGTGGTTTTCTAGAAACCATTTTCCAAACTTTCCTGCATTTATTTGTCATTAGAAAAGTTGGTAAACGAAAAACACTTTCTAATCAAAGGAAAATTTATCTTGGTTTCCAGGAAAGTATTTTTCTTTTATTTTCGGTGGAAAACACTTTCTAAAAGTTATGAAAATTTTATAAATGTCATGTTTTTTGCTGATTATATCAAATTTGGTCTTCAAACTTTTGATTGTTATATATTTTATTTTGAATCTTTTTTTTTCAATTTTATCCCTTAGAATTTGATCTAATTTGATTTTTAAATCAACTTTTGTCCTTATTTTTATGATTATTATTTTCTTTTCTCTTATTATTTTCTGAATTGAAATTTTTTATCTCTTAGATTTGGTCCTTATTCTTTTTATTGTTATTTATTTTATTTCAAATAATTTATGAAATTGTATTTTTTTTTTAATTTCATCATCTTTCAACTTTTTTATCTGTTAGATTTGATCTCTATTATTTTGATTGTTATTTATTTTATTTGATATAATTTTTGAAATTAGATTTCTTTTTCAATTTCATTCTCATTTAACATTTTAATTTGTAAGATTTGTTTCTCGTTATTTTAGTAAACTTGAAAGTGTTTTTCAAATTATTTTTCATAATACTATCACACATCGAAAAATAATTCACTTTCCAGGAATCTATTTTTCGAAGAAACAACTTTTTAAAAGAAAACTACTTTTCAGCAAATAAAATTCTCTCATAATTTCCATATAAGGACCAGGTGCCCCTTCAGTTAGCTTTTCCCATTTTCTTTTTCTAAATATTTCTTTAATGAAAGCAAGGGCAGTATTAGATAAATGAATTATAGATACCTCACGTTCTCTCAACACATTCTTCCTTGAGATATTGGTCTTGTATGCCTTTTCTACCTTTAGTGAGGTGAAACACCCATCTTGGCAGAATGTTGTTTAGGTTTTAATAAACTGGCTACACCTTTGCTTTTCTCATTAGTCTTGTGAACTTGGGAAGGCTAAATAAGGGTTTTCTCAAAAGATAAGGTCTCCTGCTCTTGTTCATCCGAGGAGCTCAAAAGAGGTGGTGTAAGTTTCTTTTATGCTTTCATCTTATACCAACCTTGTATCAATTAACACAACATTCATCAATAATGTTTCCAAGAAATTTCAAGATTCATGCTTTTCAATCTCACATAAGATCCAACAATATGTTATATTGTTAGATCAACAAACAATCATCTTACCATTTGTCTTGAACGATGTAGAATGCAAGATTGAAGAGAAGATTTTGAATGAATGTTAAAGAGGTTATTAGGGATATCAAAATAGAAAATAGATGGAAGGTTTTGTCTTGGAAATGGGCAAAACAAGGACTTTAAGTCAAGAAGACAATAAAGAGAATTGATTTGACTGAAGTTTGTGGTGAAAACAAATATAATAATGCAATATTTGACAAAGGCTCTGTCATATCAAATTATGTTTCTTTTCTTTTTATTAATAAGTCCAATTGACTTTTTCCTATTAAAACATGTCCTTTGATTGTTTAAAGACCTTTTTTGAAACCAAAAAACCTTCTTTGAACCACTTATTATTTTGTTTTCAAAAAAATAGCTACGTCATTAAAAGTTATAAACCTTAATAAGGCAAGCCAACTTTTAGCCTAAAAACACTCACAATTGACAATTTTGAAAAGAGATACTTATCTCAATGGTTAATTTTCATTCATGAAAGCATATCCCTTTATTTGACCAAATAGAGACGTGAGTATGTGAGTGAGATAAACATACCATTCTAAATTTTTTTTAAAAAACAAATTCTTTGATCATCTTTATACATTGATAAAATATGATTAGTAGGATGTTAGCAATATACCTTAAAAGTCAAACTTTATGGATGATATATTTTGTAACATGAAATATTTATTACTTGAAATAATTATTTGAAATGCCACAATCACGAAATAATTACTTGAAATAATTATAGATCATGGATGATATATTTTGTAACATGAAATAATTACTTGAAATGCCACAATCACCGACGTCGCTACCGACGGATATAAATCCGTCGGCATTTCACAGAGAGTTCGAAAATAATTACTTGAAATGCCACAATCACCGACATACATACGAACAGCTATAAGTCCGTCGGTAGTTTGTCGGCGGGTCAATTTTACCGATAAAATTACCGACGGACAGCGCAAATTTCAAAGGGTTGTGCATTAAATGCATATCTGACCGCGTCATAGTGCCGAAGAAATTACCGACGGACCACGAAAAAAATGGTGGGTCGTTAAAAATTTTGGTGCGAAATTCAAAATTTATTGACGGATTTTTGACACTTCACCGATGGAATAAATGAAAATAATAATTAATTTTATATCCATCGGTGAATCCGTCGGTAAAACTGCCATATAAGTCCCCCAATAGCCTCTTTAGTTCATTTTTTCTTCTCCTCAGTTTTTCACCGATTCTTTTCCTCTCCATTCTTCAAAGGTTTCACTAGCAATCACTAGCAACTTTTCTCGTGAATCTTTATCAGTTTAAAAGGTATGTATTTCTTCTATTTCATTTTATTTTAAGGGTTTTTTTTTTGTTATGTTTTTTGTTTTGGTGTATTTTTTGTAATGTAGATAAAGTCTATAATATTTTTTTGCATAATTCATTGCTAAAGTTTATAGTTTTTTTTTTTTGAATTTATTGAATATTTTTTATTTTTGTATTGGCATAATTATTATTAGTTAATTTGTTGAATATTTATTGTTCATGTTGAATTTACCATAGAATTAGTAATTGAATATGTTGGAATAATTATTAATTTTACTCTATTATTGCATGATTTGTGTTTAAATTTTTCCATTTATTTTTATTGTTATTCTAGAGTTTTTTTTTTTAATTTATTGTTTTGTTGTATTGGCATAATTATTGAATAATTTTTTGAATTGTAATTGTTAATGTTGAATTTACCTTAGTATTAGTAATTGAATATTTTGGAATAATTATTAATTTTACTCTATTATTGCATGATTTATGTTTAATTTTTTTCATTAATTTTAATTGTTAGTCTACAGTTTTTTTTAATTTATTGAATATATTTTATTGTTATATTGGCATAATTATTGAATAATTTGTTGAATTGTAATTCTTAATGTTGAATTTACCTTAGGATTAATAATTGAATATATTGGAATAATTAGTATAGATTGGGTCAATTGGTTGTAGCTTTTGTTAATATGTGCAGGTTTGTGGATTTGGGCAGTATCCAGTATAGGGGAGGTGCTGTCGAATTGTTTACCTTTATATTAATTTGTAATGAACATTATTTACCTTTAAAACTTCATTTAATATTTTTTTGAAACATATTCAGTTTGTAATGAATATTATTTAACTTTGAATTTTTTTTTATGTTTAATATAAATTTTATTTGCATAATTGGTCTGTATTACCATTAATTTATATAGTTTTATATTATATATTTTAAATAATTTTTTAGAAACAAATTCAGAAAAAAAACTATTACTAAGGGTTTTACCGATGGAATTAATCCGTTAGAATCTGACAGTAGCATTCACCGACGCATTCACTAACGGATACATTCGGTCGATATTTCAAACACTCACCGATAGCTTTCCTGACGGACTTACTCCGTCGGTATTTAACAGTAGCTGCCACACTTATCGACGAATTTACAGACGGATATATTCGGTCGGCATGTCATACACTCACCGATAGTTTTACCGACGGAAAGTAGCCGTCAGTAAATCACAATATCACCAACGGAATGAAAATCCATCGGTATATTTCAAGCGGGAAACTTTTTTTTTTGGCGCGCAAATTCCGTCTGTAAAACTATCAGCAAATGGCTTTATTGTTTTTCCGACTGATATAGCAATGAAATGGGGAATCACCGACGAAAGAAAAGCCGACGGACATAATCCGTCGGTAAATAAATCACCGACGAATAGCTAATCACACACCGACGGAATATGTCCGTTGGTAAAACTGTGAAATCTTGTAGTGATTTATAATTAATCCAAACACGTTCAAAACCCCATTTAATGTCGTTCATGCTAAGATAGGATGACGACTCGATTGGGGTTATCTCTGGTTGGAGTAAGCTTTGTTAATTGTTTTCTTATTTTGTCCTGTTTATTTATCGGTCTAGTAATTTAATCTAGCATGCATTTCTTTACATACTATTTATACATAAGTAAATTGAATATGGATTCATGTCTTCATGCAATTTAATTCTGAGAGTATAAAACCCAATTCTAGGTTAGTTGGGGGGATTATCGGTATACCTGATGACTTTCAGTCTGGATCCAAATTCGTGAAATATTCAACTATGAATTAAGTTATCACTTGGTAATGACGATCATACTATGTCTTAACCATCACTTGTAAACCTCTATACTGCCTTCATAAAAGGTTGTCACTAGGCAGATCATAGATCCTTTCTCGATCAGGTAGTAAGCCTACTCCTTATATAATGACTAGAACCTACCCTTAAGATGATTAACTCCTTAATAATTCATTTTTGCATTAAGGCAAACCTGATCAAAATCCTAAAATCTGCATGATTGTTTTTAGCTAAGACCATGACTTCCACAACTTTTTCTGAATATGAGCAAAAATCTGAGATGATACAATTAGCTTAGGGGAATTGCCTAAGAACCAAGATAAGTGAATTACCGCACATAACTAAAGTACATTATTCTATAAATAATATGGAGAAACTGGTGTCAATTCTGGGTTATGTAGTGAGACTTTTTTTAAAAAAGAAGTATGAAAGGATCGTTCATCTAATGAAGATTATAGTACAAGTTTCAGCAGTTAAAGCCTTGTTGCATTTCTAGGTACTAAATTACATATGTTTTTCCTTTGAAGAGATTGACACGTCCTCTACTATTGAGGAATATGTTCAAATTTTGAATTTCCTAAACAACCTTGACAAAGTTTATTTTAGAAAAAGAATTGGAGACAAAACTACTGAAGTCTCTAAATTGCTACACTTAGACAAAATTAGCCAATATAGAACAACTAATGGAAGTTTTAAGTGGAAGCTTATTGAAGCCATGCTGAAGATAAAAAAAAGATAAGGGGAAGTTAGGAGATGAAAGATACCAAGCAATTGCCTTTTTCATATTTAGGTTAGTGTTGTTTCCATTAGAAGTTGTTATGATTATCAATGTTGAAGTCATTAATGCTTTTATTGAATATGAGCACACGAGGAGCAACCCTACTACAACTATTTTAGCTTAGACTTTCCTGTCACTAAACCAGTGTAAGATACATAGAAGGGGTGCAATGCAATGTTGTATTTCTATGCTATTTATATGGGTGGTAAGCCATTTGAAAACTCTGAGAGAGGTTTCAATAATTTCTAGTGGTTTAACATAAGGTCTTTAACTTGCTATGAATGAAGAATGAAGTAGCTTGGATGAAAAAACATGGGTACAAAAATAGCAGACTATTCCTCATAGTAATTTCAGATGGAAAGCCTATTGGGTTGGAAACTCCTCTTATGTCATAAGCTGTGGAGAAAAAGCATGGGTCTTGCTGATTGGACTATTTGGTTATATTAGTTATTCATATTTAGTTTCTAAGTAGTTTGGGGAATTCATCATGTATCAAGAACCTGCGATTTAGCTGAATACACTAGGTTGTTTAAGGATCTTGATTCTCTAGCCAAATTAGAAGTTATCAAACAAGACTGAAGACAACTTGCACTGGTTCAAATAGGTGAAAAAAAAGTCAAATTCTTAGTTAGTCCTAATTATTCTATTTGGATAAACGATGGGTTATCTAGTGTATTTGATAGCTTTGAAGCCCAAAGCCCAAAAATAGTTAATGAAGTTCAACCATTTATCACTAGAGAACCCAACACTAACAGAAATTTGCTTAACACCAATAGAATTACTGACGGAATAATTATGTTGGTAAATTGTAGAGATAATTACCGACAAACACTATTATGTCTGTAATTCTGTCGGTATATACCGACCGAATACTGCTATCGGTATATACTGACAGAATTACATACAAAATATTCAGAATTAAAAAAAAAATGGTTCACTGACGTGGAAGTTTTTGCTTGTGATTTTACCGACGAAATCACCGAGGGATTCAAATCAGGATCTCTGTACAGTAATGTGACCAATTCACAGTTAAAATTATTGATAGAATCACTGAGGGATTCAAACCGGGATCTTCATACAGTGACATGACCAATTCACCATTAGAATTGCCGATGGAATCACCAACAAAATTATTGTGGATTTTAGGTGATTCCCTCGGTAAAAGTTAATATATCACCACTCTGCCGACCTTCTCCTCCCCTATTTCTCCTTCTTCTTCCCCATCCCAACTCTCCCCTCCCTCCCAAACTGCAAACAATCACCCCCCTAAACAAATCCCCCTTTTCTCGACACAAGTCATATTTCTTTAAGTTTTGTGGTCACAACATCCGTGTTCTGATTTATTGTGGATTTTATTATTTTTTGTAAGTAAATCTGTCTTTTTTTTTTATTTTAACATTTAAATGTTAATTTTATTGTTTTTTTAGTATATGTATTTTGTTAGTGTATGTACATGTTTATTGTTATTTCTCAAACAAACTTGTAGTATAAATGTGTAATTTTGTATTTGTTATGGTTTGTTTTAGATTTTATAAAATTGTATTTTTTTGTAAATTGTTGAAACTTTGTTGAATTACCGAATTACATGTGTTGTGGTAAAATAATTAATAGCTTGTTTAACAAGTCCATTTTAATTTTTATCAATGCTATTGCGGAGTTGTAATTTCCGTAAATTTATATGTATAAATTTGTATGAACATTGATAATTGATAATGAATGTTTATGAGAAGTTGTAATTAGCTTGTTGGATAATCTCAAAGTAATCCAATATTTTTGCAAATTTATTTATCTAACATAGTTAATTAATACATATTGTCATCGTAATTTTATAGAGGTTCGATAGAAGTCATTGATGATCATTCATGGATGTATCGAGATTCACCCTAAGGATTTCAAAGGATGGATTATTGTAACGGGGTTCAGGGTTTTATTAATTTCGTAACATCTATTCCTATAAATTTTATTGAAGGCGGTATTAGGTGTCTATGCAAGAAGTGTGAAAATAAAAAAATATCTGCATCCAGATGTTGTAATGATGCATCTTCTACACAAAGGGTTCATGGAGAATTACCTGTGTTGGTATGCCCACAGAGAAGTATTTGTTCGTAATAAGAGCATGAAAGAAAGCATGGTTGGGTCAATTTCTAGTGCCAGCAACGTGCAGGGAGTTGCAAATGACAACAGTAATCCATACAGGAATATGGTTATGGATGCAATTAGAATGAATCAAGATAATGTCAGTCAATGTCTAATCGTAGAAGAAGAACCTAATGCAGATGCAGTTAGGTTTTTTGATCTGTTGAAAGATTCTGACGAACCATTAAGGGATGGCTGCACGAACCACATTAAATTATCGGCCGTAGCACAGGTGTTCACCATTAAGTCAGATCACTGGTTGAGTGAGGCCGGTTATGAGAAAATTATCGAATGAGCGAGAAGCATTTTACCTGAAGGGAATAGGCTGAAAGAGAACTTTTATGCTGCAAAGTCCATGATGAAACCCCTCAGTTTAGGATACTAAAAAATTAACATGTGCCCTAACTTCTGCATGTTATACTACCTTGAAAATGCTGAGCTGATCGAGTGTATGTTATGTGGGCATTCCCGTTATAAACTTAGAACTAGCAGGGGAAAGACTCTTGTGGCATATAAAAACTTAAATACTTTCCAATTACACCTAGATTGCAGAGGTTATTCATCTCACCAAGAAATGCTGAGCACATTACAAGGCACTAATCACATTATGCGATCGATGGAGTGATAATGCATCCTTCTGACGGTGAAACATGGAAACACTTTAACAGTGTGCATCCTCACTTTTCAGCTGAATCAAGAAACATGCATCTTAGGTTGTGTATAGACGGATTCAACTCTTTTAGGTCATTTGCTGCTCTTTATTCTTATTGGCCGGTTATACTCACATTTATAACTTGCCATCGGGGATGTGTATAAGGTCGGAGTTCATGTTTTTATCTACTGTCATACCCGGTCCGAGCAACCCAGGCCGAAATATAGATGTTTGTCTTTGACTGTTGATTGATGAGTTGACGCAGTTGTGGTCCTCCAAAGCTTTGACTTATGATATATTGAGGAAACAAAATTTTGTTACGAAGGCGGCTTTGATATAGACTATCAATTATTTTCCAGCTTATAGAATGGTTTCTGGTTAGAGCACTCATGGAAAACTAGCATGTCTATACTGCATGAAAAATAACAAGGCATTCATGTTAACAAACAGAGGTAAAACTATTTTTTTTATTGTCACCGTCGTTTCTTGCTACCGAATCATAAGTACAGAAAGAACATAAATGATTTCTTTGTTGGTAGAATTGAAAAGGATGTTGCACCCTCTCGTCTTTCTGGTGAAGAATTGCATGATGTTGTATCAGAGTACAGTGACATTGTGTTTGGTCTCTAATCAGGTAAGCATAAGTTTCCTGGTTTTGGTTTGACCCATAATTGGGTAAAGCAAAGTATTTTTTGGGAGCTTTCTTATTGAAAGACCAATCTCCTTCGCCATAACCTTGACGTCATGCACATAGAAAAGAACATGTTTGAGAACATTTTCAACACCATCATGGATGTGAAGAGGAAGACAAGCTTCGTGTTAGATAAAAATACACACTACTTGTCTGCAAATGGCTTAAGAGTTTGCATTTTCTTGATGGAGATGCCTCAAACATATCAAGGTTAGTTAATACGGAGGAATGCAAATTGTATGGAATGAAGAGTCATGAATGTCTTGTGTTTATGTAAACACTCATTCCATTAGCTTACTTGAAATGATATTCCCTCTATTATTTTTTGACTCAATGGAGCATCTGCCCATACATTTACCGTTTAAGGCAAAAGTTGAAGAATCGGTTCAGTATAAATGCATGTACCCATTCAAATGGTTAGATATTATAGTTGCAATGTAATTCATATATAAAAGTATTTTCTTTGCTTTTTTTAATTGAAATTTTTTGATAATTCAATGCAGGTACTTGTTCAATCTCAAGAAAAAGGTTATGAACAAGGCGCATGTTAAGGCTTCGATATGTGAGACCTATATTGTTGAGGAGATCTTAATATTTATCTCGTACTATTTTGAACCTCATTTAAAAACGAGAATCAATCGCATTCCATGACATGATAATGGTGGTGAAGTGCCTTTCAGTGGAAACTTGTCAATATTTTCGAATCCTGGACGACCTACGCCTAAAAATGTCGTAATGGGAAGATATTTATCGAAAATAGAGTTTAGACAAGCACACAATTATGTTCTATTTAACTGTGATGAGCTAAGATGTTTTATTCAATAAGTGTATATACAATTATGTTCTATTTAACTGTGATGAGCTGAGATGTTTTATTCAATAAGTGTATATACTACTAATTGACACTTTGTTAAGAACACACTATTTATATATTGTAATATCATAAACTCATATAATTTGGAATAACCTTGCAGACAACATCGACAATATTTACTGTCCAATAACTCACAGCTGACCGAATCCCAAATCTTTCAATTACAAGATGAACAATTTGCCAGATGGTTCATAACACATGTAAGTACTATCACAAACTCATTATCTATTGCAAAGTTACTGTATGTCATTACAAAATTCTCGTTTATTGTTTATTGATGTATATTAGATACAAGGTTTATCAAATGGGAATGAGTGCTGCTAAATCATTGTCTTCACTAAGCCTAGACCCTGAAAGAAAAGTTAAGTGCTACAACGGGTATTTTGTCAATGGATATGTGTTCCATACAGAAGAATACGGGCATGGAAGAAAGACATACAACAACGGTGTTTGTGTTAAGGGATCGACTAGTAGTGAGTTAAAAGTTGACTACTATGGTAGATTAAAAGAGGTCGTTGAACTTCAATATTATAGCGAGCAGATTAGAGTGTTTTTATTCAAATGCTATTATTATGACACAATTAACAGAGGAATCAGAATTGATCCTTACTATGGTCTGGTCAGAATCAACTCAAAAGCTAGACTCCGCAACGTAAACTATGTCTTTGTTTTCGCAAAGCAATGTCAACAAGTTTATTACACATACACCCCTTCCTTTAGAAAGGATCAACCAAGAGTTGATTGGTTATCCGTTTTAAAAACAAAACCCAGGGGTCGTGTCGAGGTTGTTCAGGATGAGAATGAAGACACAAGTGTTTAAGATGAAGTCTTTCAAGTTAGTGAGTTGGTTGAACCATATCGAGTTGCTCCTTTGATTGATTTGGAAGAAAATTCAAATTTTCATGTTTTCGATGATAGTCTTGTTGATGTTAACGTGAAGGAGTTGAATGTTTTTTCAAGCTCTAGTGGACAAGCAAATGTCAATGAACATGATGATGGTGACATCCATATTAAAGATTGCGATGAAGGTGATGACTATTCAATTGACAATGAAGAACAAGAAAATTCTGACTAACTATCAGAATGAAGAAATGTGTAAAGCATTTTTTTTCATGTAATATATACTATGGATGATATTTTGTAACACGAAATATTTATTTTATAAGTGTTAACTCTTGTTATTGTTTTGGGTGATGGATAGTTTGTAATTTAAGTGTTTGCAGGAAGGTAAATAGGCAATACAAACATAATCTTACATGCACAAAGCACGATCACTAACTTCCATACCAATAGATTACACATCCATCGGTATTTCATAGAGAGTTGCTAAATATTTACTGGAAATGCCATAATCACCGACATCCATACCGACAGATTACACGTCTGTCGGCATTTCACAGAGAGCTTTGTTGGAAATGCCACAATCACCGACGACTTTGCGGACAGATTACAGTTGGTCGGCATTTCACAGGGAGCTTCACTAGAAATGCCATAATCACTAGCGACTTTGCTGACAAATATAGTCCGTCGGCATTTCACAGAGAGCTTCACTGGAAATGCCACAATCACTGATGACTTTGCAAATGGATACCGTCCATCGACATTTCACAGAAAGTGGTGGAAATGTCACCATAACTAACGACTTTGCAGATAGTTACAATTCGTCAGCATTTGTCATTAGTTAACAATTACTGACAAATTCACCGACGGACAGTACAAATTCCAAAGAGCAAGTATTAAATGCATCTCTGACCACGTGCCGTTGCCGATGGAATTATTGACGGACTGTGAAAAATATGGACGGTGATTGAAAATTCTGTTGCGAAATTCAAAATTTACGGACAGATTTTTGATATATCACCGATGGAATAATTAAAAATAATATAATTTAAATTGGCCGTTGTCAATGCCGTCGGTAAAACTGTGCTATAAATCCCAATGACCGTCCCTTCAGTTCATTTCTTCATCTCCTTCGTTTCACAGCTCTCATTTTCATTTTCTTTCATCTCATTTGCTTCAAATGTCTTGTTTTTTTGCTTGTATTCATCAGTTATATCTTTAACAAATTAAAAGGTATGTATTTCTTTTACTTCATTCGCTTTAAGATTTTATTTTTTTATTTGTTCTTTGTTTTAGTTATTGTTATTTTTGTTATGTTTTTTGTTTTGATGTATTTTTATAAAGTAGATAAAGTCTTGAAATAAACACATTATTAAGGTAAGCATTTTTCATTCCTAAAATCTATAGTTTTTTTTTTTTTAATTTGTTCAATATATTTTATTGTTTGTATTGCCATAATAATTGAACACTTTGTTGAATTTACCTTGTAATTAGTAATTGAATATATAGGAATGAATTTAATTATTTTATCTCAATTTTACTCTATTATTGCATGATATGTGTTTAAGTATTTCCATTAATTTTAATTGTTATTGTTGAATTTACCTTATAATTAGTAATTGAATATATAGGAATAAATTTAATTATTTTATCTCAATTTTACTCTATTATTGCATAATATGTGTTTAATTATTTCCATTAATTTTAATTGTTATTTGTATAGATGAGGTTATATACAAGATTTTTGAATGAGGTCAGTTGGTTGTGGCTATTGTCAATATTTGCAGGTTTGAAAACTTTAGGTAGTCTTCAGTGTAGGGGAGGTGCTGCTGATTTTTTTTAACAATCAAATTTAATTATGTAAATATTCGTATAAAATTGTGTAGATGTATAGAACAAAATCAACAGCTCGTCACTTACATAGGTCGCAACTAGTTCTTCTAGCAGCGAGGATGACATGTCCTTAGGAGCCAATCAAAAAGAGGCACCTGCACCATTTGCCAATGCTGCCTCTTCCAGCACGGTTTAACAGAGCAGAGACGGTATGCCTTCACAGCAGAATCAATTCACCTGCAAGTACGAGGCACAGTGGAAGGATGACTTTTCAATGTAAGTTTGTTTTGGTTTTAGTTTTTTTTTCATTATAACATAATTTATGAAAAACTAATTAATATTCATTAATTTAATTTATTTTTCAGGTTCACAAACATTGAGGCCGCCCGAGTAATATCATCGGCGTTTAAATCATCGATAGATATTCCATTATTTTAATGGAGTCAGGTATCCAGAGATCCTGAATGGATACTGAATATTGATGCATGGTTTGACAAATTTGAGGTTGGTGTTAATTTCTAATTTCCAGCTTATTTTTAATAAATCATTAATATAATAGTAAATAAATTATCATTTTTATTTTAAATAAATTACTTATACACAACACAAATTCAACTGGGACAGCGCGTATGATAATGTTGTGAGGAGGGTGTGGGAAAATCATGTGGTAACTAGTTAACAACGAAAACAATATATATATATATATATATTAAAAAATTTATGTTTGAAAATCTAATTTGTCACTATGGAAGTCAAATTGGAATGATTGAAGCTGCATCAGAGTTAAAAATTAGCAATCAGTTTGAAATTGGTTTAAGGGTGTTTATTTGCCAACAATTGGAACTTGGAGATGGGAAAAGCCCTTAATGGTTCTTTTGATGCTGGGCTACTTGAATTTGGGTTGATATGCAAATAAGTGAAGGAATTGATGCTGTTTATGATCAGAACAACAAATGAATTTGAACTCGAATTTGAAGTCATCCATTGCATGTGAAAACAAGACTAATCTAGGTGGATTTCAAGTTCAGAACATGTTCTTTCTAGATTGTCCAACCATGATTGCATTGGACTTTTGTGTAAGAAGATATGGTTG
>Ga0325405_1001812_pt1 | contig 21920 bp, 15 predicted proteins | sample PopdelMetagenome_21_FD_205663 | JGI IMG/M metagenome (GOLD analysis project Ga0325405, IMG submission 205663) | Populus deltoides microbial communities from Bellville, Georgia, United States - Xylem-Control-R2 | ecosystem: Host-associated > Plants > Phyllosphere > Stem > Wood/Secondary xylem...
CTGGAGAGCGGTTTTGAGAAGACTCCATCCAATATGAAGTGGTCTCACCAACCTAACAATTAGAGCATTATGGGCTCTTTTATGCACAAATATATTATTATTGACAATGATGATTGTAATCATGCACGTGATACTTTGATCCTAATCGCTAGAGAGCCTAATCACATACATTGTACCAAATTTAGTGATGTTCTTAACCCGCAAATAGAAATTAAAAAAAAAATTAAAAATTTAAAAAAAAAAGAGTTTATTTTCTGACCTAATCATCCAAGAAGCTCAGGTTCATTGTACATAACTTAATGGAGGAGGGTCACCTCTCTAGTGGAGATAAAAAAGGTGCATTGATATTCACAATGCTCAGTTATTCAAATCATTGGTGCCTCTATGCGAAATAAAATTACGTTTTGGATTGAACAGTTGCGTTTCGCAGTGGAACACGAAAGGAAAGGCGTAAAAGTCTGGGTCTTGATATGTCCTAGTTTTCACATGCAAAACAAGTTGGATTTTAATCTGTTTTTTTTTTTAATTAAAAATTCATATATATTATGGCAAACATATAACCAAAACAAAAAAAACTCATAAAAATTTTATCATGCATATAAAGTATATATTAAAAGTATCATAAGAGATTGAGATACAATCATAACATACATAATAATCATATAATATATTGCATCCGATATCATGACGGCCACGTACTCTTTCCTGAAAAGAAAAAAAGGTTTTTTCTGTGTGTAATGAGTGGAGAAAAAGAGATATAGATGGGCTTGCGATAACGTGTGATTGTAGGCAGCCAGGTGTGGGTCTGCCACAACTAAATAAGGATTTGTCCTAAACAGATTACGTGGATGGCCTAGCAGATATATTTATGGACCAGTGAGACAAATCTAAGCCCAAAAGGAGGTTTGGTAGCACCAGATCAAAATAACAACGTAAAAGAGCTATAACTTTTTATCCGACCGTTGATGTAGTAGGGCTTGCTACAACAAGTGATTTTAGGCAGTCAGGTGTGAGTTTACCACAGTTAGATGAGAATCTACCCTAAACAAATTATGTGGATAACCTAACATAAACATTTATGGAGTGGTGAGATAGGTTCAGGCCTAAGAAGAGGTCTGGTCTCGTCAGACTATAATAACTGCTCAAAAGTGTCATATCTTTTTTATCCAATCATTAATGTAGTTGGGCTTACGAAAACATGTGATTATGGGTAGCCAGGTGTGGGTTTGCCACAACTAGATGATGATCTACCCTAGATAGATTACATGGATGACCTGACAAATATATTTATGGACCAGTGGGACAGGTCTAGGCCCAAAAAAAGGTTTGGTCGCACCAGATCAGAATAACAGCTCAAAAAAGTTATAACTTTTTATCCAATTATTGATGTAGTCGGGCTTGTGATAATGGGTAGTCAGATATGGGTTTGCCACAACTATATGAGAATTTGCCCCAGATAGATTACATGGATGGCCTAGCAAATATATTTATGGACCAGTGAGACAAGTCTAGCCCTAAGAAGAGGTATGGTCATGCCAGAATATAATAACAGCTCATAAGTGCCATAACTTTTGATCTAATTGTTGATATAATTGGGCTTGCGACAACGGGTGATTCTAGGCAGCCAAGTGTGAGTCTATCATAACTAGATGAGGATCTGCCCCAAACAAATTATGTGTATGGCATAATAGATACATTTATGGACCACTGAGACATGTTTAGGCTACAAAGAGGCTTGGTCACACCAGACTAAAATAACAGCTCATAAGTGCCCATAACTTTTGATCTAATTATTGATATAATTGGGCTTGCGACAACGGGTGATTTTAGGCAGCCAAGTGTGAGTCTATCATAACTAGACGAGGATCTTCCCCCAACAAATTATGTGTATGAACTAGTAGATATATTTATGGACCAATGGGACAGGTCTAGGCTAAAAGGAGGTCTGATCACACTAGACTAAAATAATAGCTCAAAATGGCCATAACTTTTGATCAAACCATTGATGTAGGTGAGCTTGTGACAACGAGTGATTCTAGGCAGTTAGGTGTGGGTCTGCCATAACTAGATGATGATTTAACATATACAAATTATGTGGATGACCTAGCAGATACATTTATAAAGCAGTGAGATAGGTCTATGTCCAAGAAGAGGTCTGATCGTACCAAACCAGAATAATAACTCAAAAGAGCCATAACTTTTGATCCAATTGTTGATCTAGTTGGGCTTGCAATAACAGGTGATTCTAGGCAATCAGGTGTAGATCTATCATAACTAGATGAGAATCTGCCCCAGACAGATTACATAGAAGACCTAGCATATCATTTATAGACCAGTGGGACAGATATAAGCCTAATAGGAGGTCTTGTCACACCAGACCAAAATAATGACTTAAAAGGGTCATCTTTTAATCTGACTGTTGGATCGCACTAAATTTTTTACAGAGTTTCCTAAGGTCGTTTTCCTTAAAGTAGCATGGAATTGCTACTCTGATCGTCGGATCTTTTGATTTTTAAAATTTTGCCTCAAGCCCCCAGTTTTGACAGCTTTTATGATTTTCCTTATTATTTTTGGATTTCATGTTTCTTTCCTTTGTAATTTCATATTTTTATTTTGTTTTCTAGTTGAAGTAGGGTTTTTTGGTCTATTTAAGGCTTTGTAAACCTCTTAAAGATGGGAGGACTTAAGGATTATTATTCTAGAGAAAATAAAACTTGCAAACTAGAGGTTCACATTTATAACCCCTTTCGCTCATTAAAATTCATATGTTCTTTCTTTGTTTGTTGTTGTCTTTAGCTTATCAGATCAAAAGTTATGACCCTTTTAAGCTGTTATTCTGGTTTAGCGTGATCAAACCTCCTCTTGAGCCTAAACTTGTCCCACTTGTCCATAAATATATTTGTTAGGCCATATACGTAATATGTCTACGGCAGATCCTCATTTAGTTATGGCAGACCCAAACCTGGCTGCCTAGAATCACCTGTTATCACAAGCCCAACTACACTAAAAGGTCTAAACTTTATAAAAAGTATTTTTCACCTAATATTATAGTCACTAGAAAACTCTAATTGGTTTTCAGAGTTCTATGATAAAGGATTGATTATGCTAAAAAAAAGATACTATCATTCTAAATCATCATACATTAGATAACACACATTAATGCTTGGCTTTTACTCCTAATGGTTTGTCACGTCTAATATACGTGTGGTCTATTTACATGGGTGATAGTAGGTACATTACAATGAGTTAAACCTTAGGTGGATGTTCAAGCCTAATCATTCTAAGGTGATTCATCTTTACCACTCTCAATTATTATCTTGTGATAATACTTAGTGAATTGACATGTCTACAACTAGTAAGTCCTAATCATAACCCGTGACTAATAGTTTATCAAGTCATGTCAATGGGCTTTATGTTGGGCTCATCTTCTATAGCACCTAAGACTCACTCAAAATTTGTTGAATGAAGATTGTATGCCCTATTCTTATCCAAGTAGTGAACTCTATGGATTCGTGTGCTTGGAATGAGATTTAGTGACATAAAGGTCCATTATGGACTAAATATTGACAATGACCTTTTTGGAATTCATTTGTCATGTTGTGTGCTATTTAACAATCAACTTTTCATATTTCAATTTTTGTTGTCTTTTTACCCCTTATCAGTGTTAGTATACATCAATTCTATGATTCACGTGTGTACATCCATAACAAGTTGACAACTTATTCAATGTCAAGATATTTACATCACACATAAATAAATCAATTTGTCACCTCTAATCAATCCCTAAAAGTATTGACCTTTAAGCATTCATTTATGTTAGAAATCATTGATGGGTGATTGATTGAAAAGGTTTGATGCATTTTAAAAGAAGACTTTAATTTTAACAAGCCAAAATAAAAGATGAACGTGCTGCTCCTAATTAACATTCAAAGTAATGACTTGTTATAAGTTCATTTACTTTAGACATTATAGGTGAATAACATGTTGATAATTGAAAATTTTATTTGAAAATTAAACAAACATGATTGAGAACCAAATGAGAATTTTGTAAAAATTTTGGAATGTCAGCTTTTCCAAGGCTTTTTAATATAGGCCAAAACCTTAATGGGTTTTATAAACAAGCTATTAAACTAAATGTAAATTTATATGTGAGTGTAAGTATTATTCTTTTATAAGAAAAAAAAACACATGAAAAAATAGCACAAATAAAGGACTAAGAACATTAAACATGAGCAAGATGCTAAATTAAATGATTTAACCTAAATACAAAAAAAACCAAAAGGCCTTGAAAACACATACATTTGTAATGCATGCCCATCTACAAAACACATCATTTTAGAAAATAAACACATGAGCAATTCAAATGTTCAAATATGCAACCAATTTCAAAGTTTGTTTAAACCCATAAATTTCATCATGATACATATCTAAATCAACCATAAAAAAAATAATCATTCATAATATATTTAGGATTTGAAGTGGACCTTCAATAATGAATGAGGTGGCTTGGAAAAAGCTGAGAAATATGGTAATGGAGGCTCGTGTTATGTCATGTCATTTTGATTAACACTAGGGAGGCGATGAGAGTGGTTATGTTTGTAAGCTTTACCATTTCCTCATCTTTGTCTTGGTGGTGGAGATGTTAGTCATCGCTATTTAAAAAAGGAGATTGATGATCAAATATTTTTGTCTTTTTTTCTCTTAATGTTGTTTTTTTAGCAACTTGGGTTAAGATACATTGTTGAGCTAGTAGGAGAGAGGTGAAGAGTGGCTATTCCACATGCTACTCCACTTCCCTTTTTTTTCCTCTTAGTACTGTAGGTGTTGGTCACCACCAATGGTGAAAGGAGATCCATGACCTAGAAAGTCTAGTTGTCATGTTATATTTTTTTTCTAATAGATTTTATTCTTGGTGTTTTTTGACAAGAGGAGGCTAGGGAAATTGGCTGGATGATGAGGAGATATAAGATAGAGGTTAGGGTTACTGAGGTGATGGCTGAAATGATGGTGGTTAGCCAGAATTCGATGAGGAAGAGAAATGACAACGATTTGAGTTAGGTTTTTGTGATGGAAAATACCATAGACTGAACCTATTATTAATGTTCATTGGAACAGTATAATGGTGTTTTTGCCCCTCTACCACATTGAAATCTCTTCACATGACCCGTTTATCATTATTAAATACAGCAGTGATAAGTAATTACTTTTCTATCTTAATTGTATGGTGAAGTAGTCTAAATACCTTTGGAAGAAAAAAAAATTTTAAATATGACATCAAGGGGTATTTTTATATTTTCACAATGGTTTTTTGGCTATTATAATTGAAGTCGAATAGCACATTGGTATTTGCACAAATAGAAAAAAAATAGTAAATAATTAAAATGCATAGTGAAACTATGAAAATACCATTAAAATAAAATAAAAAACCTTAATCACGAGGTCAATGGGTATTTTTGGCTTTTTACAATGGTTTTTTTTTAATTACAAAGTCAGGTTAGGAGCAATTCTGTATTTGACTAAACAAAAAAAGGGTAGGCGCGCGTATACGACATCTAGGGGCATGTGGGAGGCACTTATAACCTTCGAATAGTTTATATAGCACCTCTCGGCATCTAAAAATGTTATTCCAACATATCATTGGAAGCGTGGCCATGTCATTTTCCTATTTGTGAGGCACGTGTATCTATTGGTGGTCTAGTTTGGTGCTGATGGGTCTTTTTTTATTTTCCTTTTTCTCTCTCTACTCCCCAGAAAATTGCAACTTAGTCCTCTTGGTTGTTGGCATTTCAACTTCAATTCTGATTCTTTTAATTTCTAATTTTTTATCCTGATCCTTTTCTAGAAGTTTTATTTGTTTTAAATTTCATCTTTCAATCATAATTTACCAAATATTATATTTCTAATGTGGTCCTAATTCTTTAGAATTCTAATTTTTATCCTTAGCCTTTTTGTAAAAGTTTTAGTGATTTTCAATTTCATCTTTCAATTCAAATTGATAGTATAATATTTTTCAATTTAGTTATTATTGTTTTGATTTCTAATTCTTTTCTTGACCATTATATAAAAAGTTGTTATTATTTTCAATTTCACCATTTAATTACAACATTATTTTTATTTTTATGTCAATTTTGATCCTCATTCTTTTTAAATTTTCTTGTTTTTTTACTAAATTATTATTTTTTAATTCCACCTTTCAATTATATAAAAAATTTATTTTATATTTTAATTTCATTTCTTATTCTTTCAGTTGTTGTTTTTTAAAATCTTTTTGCATTATTAAAATCTCTTTTCAATTTTATCCTTCAACATTTAATTGACTGAGAATTGAACTTCATGGTTTTTTCAAATTAGGTTCTTCAGGTCTAATGACTCAGGTCATGAGTTTTTTTTTAAGAATGGTTTTATAATTATCTTTATTTTTTTATTAGGTTGTTCGAATCTCATGATCTGAGTCACCGATTTAATAGGATATTGAAGGTTGACTTTACTTTGATTATCGGGGTTACAAGTTTATCATTACCATTTTTTATATTATTCTTTTACTTTATTTTGATACTTAACATTATTGTTTTTTACAAAAAAAAAAAATTTTGGTCTCATTACGGCATCCAGGCTAATTCTCATCTAAAGATTATAAACTAACATAAATCCTCTCACTTGAAAATTTTATATTCAATCTAATTAAATAAAATAAATAAATTTTAACACTGTGTAACTATATTTTTTTCAGATTTGTTCTGTCGGATTAGAATTTTTCATGTGGAGTTATCTAGGTCAGTCTTAATAAAAATATTTGTTTGAATAATAAATTAAAGGATGACATACACAAAAACATTGAAAGTATTTAAATTTGTATGGATGGTCTTTAGACGGAAAACTTGACCTCAAGCTAATTTGTCAATACGGATAATAACTTCCTGCCGTCTCCGTGTAGGCTTGAACCATGACGCACAAGAAGCCAAAACTTGTACCTAGAGATGTTGACCTGATGCACAAGCGGTTATGGGCCGCACGTTAAATTGCAAAAATATGTTTGGTAGAGAGAGGGGCGGCACATGCTAACTTGCTAAGCCACCTATGCATAGGATAATTTTATTTGTACAATTTTAAACTATAATTTTTTTTTTAGTTTAATATGGGTGTCTAGGCCAGTTTGGATGTATCTTAACTAATCCCACGGATCCTGAAGTTAACGATCATGCAAGCCTCCAATGATCATCATATAAGTAACCACAGGGCTTGAACCTGAGATTACAGAGGGTGCAAATCTCTTGGTCCCAACCTCTTACCACTGGACCACCACCTAGATGGTTTATAATTTTAGTTTCCTTTTTCCTGGAGTATATGGCTAGGTTACTTTACATAATGTGGGCGGAATAAAAACTTTCATGGACAAAAAAATAACATTGTTGTTTACTAGTTTAAATTTAAATTTTTTTACTTGACTTTTTATTTAGTTTAAGTTTAAATTAAATTATATAAAAATTATTTTAACATGAATTAATCAAGTTGATAAATTCAAAATAAAAAAATCAAAGAATAAAAAAAATGACAAAAAAAATTCAAACATGTGAATCCAATGGCAACCTAGACAATATCAAGATGATTTTAAAAAATATTAAGATGAAAACATATTGGATTAATCCGGATCTATTAGGGTTAACATATTAAACTTATAACCCGAATTATAGACTGCACTATGTTTGATAATATTTTTATTTAATTATATGATAAAACAATATGAAGACCAATTTAAAACAAACAGAATATTAAATGGTAAAATTAAAAAAAATAATAATTGAAAAACTCAACAAAAACCCAAAGTTAAAATATAAAATTGAAAAAAAAAAGTTTAAGCTAGATGTGCGGGTCTAGGTGACCTAGCGCACTTAAGGCTTAAAAAAGCTTAGGTGTGGGGGGAACTGATCTAGACCTGTGTACAAGGGTCATACTTTTTTTAAAGGGTTGTTGCCCATCCCTTTACTTAAAAAAAAAAAACATATGATTAGTCATCTTTAAGGTGCCAACCTAGAATTTAGTCAACACGGTAATAGTTAAAAATTCGTGGGGTGAGGATTTTTAGCTTGAAAATTAATTTTTTAACCCATTTTTACAAAAAAAAAACTTGTAAACATCATAAAAACCTTCCTAAAGCACTGCTTACTAACCTCAAAATCATCTAAAGAATGAAAATTAATTGAAAATTCAAAACAAACCCAATATAATTTTCCATGCATGTTTATAAAAAACCCCATCACCATAGAACTCTTTTCGTTAAATAGAACCTGTTGACATTAATATTAACAAGTTTCGTCGTCAAAAAATGGTCAAACTAAACACTTTCTCTCTTTTCATCATTTCCAATCGACATTCTCTCTCCTTTCTTGAACTTAAAAACTTAAATGTTAAGAAAATAAACTTTTACACTAGAATTGAAATTACAAAAATATATAGTTTGTAAAGCAAGAAAAAGGAAAATTCAAGGATGAAAAATAACCTTTCTTTAAATTTTAGATTGGCCATGGATATTTTTTTTTATTTTACACTTTGATCCTTTATTATCGAGCCTTTTCTTTTCTTGATAAATTTTATCAATCTAGTCATGAAATTAGTCATAGAAGGTTGAAATTGAAAAAAGAAATTGAAGGGTAAAAATATTAAGAAAAAAAATTATTATGGATGGCTACTATGTTTTAGCTATTCATTTTAATATATTTTATAATTTTTCTTGTAATTTAATCCATCTAATTTTTAAAAATTTAAATATAAATCACAGCCAATCATTGAATAACATTTTTGTCTATTTGAATATTTTTAATTTTTTTACAAGTTTATTTAGTGATTTTATGAGATATTATAACATATATGAGATACGAATTAGAAAATTGTTGAATGCATACAAGTAAAATGATAACCTGTCTAGGTACATTTTATGAGCTTGCACAGAAAAAATAACATAACGCGTGCATGAGTCATGACTAGGTAATAAAGTGTGGCGACGACTTGCGTGTAAGAAAATCACAAAGAATCTTAGGATTACTATATTTGATGACTTTTCTAAACGAAGAACCAACCAAATCAACGGTCTCCGTTTGCTTACAAACACAAGCATGTCTCCAATAAAAAGAAAAGCCACTTTCTTCTTCGTTTTGTGTTGGTCTAGCTTTTACTCCCATCATCATGACCACCACTACCTTGTACTGTATGCACCCTTTTCATCAATCAAAACCAACGGCGGCAGATCGAGTGCCGGGCCCACAACGGCGACAGAGCCCCTCTAAATCCAAATCAAGGTTTTCAATTCCGGAATATTCAGTGTACCTTCTACCTTTTCAAAAAAAAACAAACAAACATAAACAGTGTCGTATATCAGCATGCTTAATATTGCCGTCAAAATACTATTTATTAAAAATTTACTTTTTTGTTTTAAAATTATTTTTTTAATATTTGTAGATTATTTTGATGTGCTGATATTAAAAATAAATTTTAAATTTTAAAAAATATTATTTTGATATATTTCTAATAAAAAATACTTTGAACAACAATTACTACTACAATGTCAAACACGCTATAAATCTCTTCTCGTTCAAGATCTCGAGTCATTTTAGCTTTTTCATACAAATTCAAGTTGAGATATTCCAAGTTCACTTCATCTGTTCCCTTTTATATAAAAATTTGACAAAACTAAATATGATTTTACTTGATTTTTATTCGTTACAATTTAAGGATTCAACAAAAATAAAATATTAATAATTATTATCACTATTTTCATTAACATTTATATTATTATTTTTTTAAAATTGAGTTTATCACTAATATATACTGTTTATATTCATGTATGTACTTTGTAGGAATTTGAGTAAAATAATTTATGCTTTAGATTTTATTAGCCTTGATAACATTGACTTATTGAATGAATGGAATTGTGAAGAACCTAACCTTTTTAATGGAGAGGATTTAAGTTTGGAGGCTATTTAGGCAACTTTGTTTACTTTGACTTTAGAAAATAAAAACATCTATTTTGATAGTGAGGATAAGCCTACTGGAAATAATAATATGTTTAAATGTCGAGTTGATGACTTTCTTTAAATGTCAAGTCATTCAGTAACCTAACGATTGCTTCCACGGTGATATTGGAAGAGTCACACCAAGATCTTTCTTATTGTTTGACGTGTGAAGGTGCATACATAATAGTTGGGCTTTAGGAAGCTTTTTTCTTCTTTTCTCTCTTTTCTCTCTCATCTCCTCAAAAATCAAGCTAGCCTGCCAAAATTGTAAAGTGTCAAGTCATTTATTTCTTGTATAAAATTTGATCCTTATTCTTTTGATTGCTTTTTATTTTATTTTGAATCCTTTTTTTATTGATTTAGTTTCAATTTCTTCCTTTAGCATTTGATTTCATTTAGTTTTTATATTAAATCTGGTCTTCATTATTTGATGCTATTTTTCTATCATTTTCTTAATTGATCGTCTTTTTTAATTTCATCCCTCGATATTTGATTTCATTTCTTTATGTCAAATTTAGTCCTTATTTTTTTTTTATTGAATTTTTTATTAGTTTCACCCTTCAATATTTTTTTAATTAAGGATTTCACTTCATGATTTTTTTGGGTTTGTCTTTTATAGTGTTAGTCCTGGCCTCATGAATCAAGTCACAAGTTTCGAATATTAGCTCAAGTTGACTTCAATCTTTTTTAGGTCTTTTATTAAAATTAATTTTTTTTTCTCAATTTTATTTTTTAACACTGAGTTGGTTGAGAACTAGATTTCATGAATTTTTTCACTTTTTTTTATAAGATTATCCCAATCTCATGTCTGGGATCACAGGCTTAGCGTGTTAACCCGAGTTGATTTGTTTTTTATTCCTTTTTTTAGATTAATTTTTTTTAGTTCCACCCTTCAACGTTTAGTTGTTTGAGACTTGAGCTTTATTGTTTTATATATTTTGCTTACTATAAGATTATCCTGACCTCATGACTAAGTCGTCTATTTGGTTGGATGACTAGGGTGGGCTTGTATTGTTTTTTTGATCCTTTTTTATTTCATCTTTTAAGATTTGATTTGTTGGGAATTGAGTTTTATATTGTTTTTTATTTTTCTTTCTAGGGGGATATCACTTTCTCATTTAATTCTTGCTTCTTTTTCAAATAAGATCAAGAAAACTTTTTACAAATATTTGGAGGATGTATTTTTGTAATTGGTAAGTGTTTATTTTTTGAGTTGATCATTGTATATATTTTTTAGTTTGGTTTATTTACCATCGTTACCTATTTTTTTTAATTATATTATTAAATTATTTACATTTACTAAACCAAATCGAGTTAATAACTCGAGTTCTGAATCTTTCTTACTTCTTTAAAAATACTAGCACTATCCCAATATTTTTTTTATATTAAGAAACGTTAACTCGGCTCATGGCACAATACACATAACCAATCTAGTTTTTTAACTAATGTATGAATCCAGTAACTCCTATGCATGTACCTATTATCTTCCCTGAACTAACCATCATCTAGGACTTGGACAAGGGATCCTATAGAGGTGATTTGATTATCGTTTCATCTTATTGTCTTTTTACTCACTTAATGTAACCATATCGATATCTTTATCTTCTTTTCACATTTCCTAATATTTTTCATATCTCCAATCTTGTATTTATTGTTTTTATTTATCTAACCCCATTCTCTCTTACTCTCAAAGTCTTCTTAACTCTTATAAAAACATTTTGATTATTTTTCTAGACCCAATAATATTGATTTGAACATGTTTAAAAATTTAAATTTTAAGATAACTCTTCTAAAACTTAGATAAGAACAATTGATGGTGTGATGAGATAACTGTCAACTATGATTAAGGGATTAAATTATAAGTTCTCAAATAAAAGGAATCAAGCTATGATAAAGTTCACAAATTAAGGACTAATGATGAAGCATGCTATTACGCCCTTGATTACAAACAAAATCACAAAACACATGTCTTCGTCAATGGCATTTTGTAGAGAAGGAGGGTATTTTAGGGAATTCGAATATAGATAAAAGGGAGTGGGGTTTGGAAAAGGAAAAGAGTCGAGATGGAACCCTTTGTTATCACGTGCCATGTCGTTTGATGCACTCAGGAAAATGTTTATCTGCTTTCCTTTTATTTATTTGTTTGTTTTTTAGCAAAATTTTGTGTTTAAGTAGTAATATTTATTACACTTTTGTGTCAAATTAATTTTTTAAGTATAAAAAATACTAAAAGGGTGAAAATATTTTTTAACATTGTTATTAAACATAATTAAACAAGTCAATAGACTTAATTTTTTGTCTACCTTGAGTTTCAATTAAATCATATGAGAGTTAGGCCGACTTAAGTAGATTGATTTCATGGGTCTAAATACAACATTAATGACCACTGAAAATATGACTTAACTTTTAAAAAAATTTCAAGATGAGAACCTTTTAAAAAAAAAACTATTGAGACAATGACAGATTGGATCAATTTCAATCCCTCCGCGACTTAGGTCATAGACTCTATCAAGTTTTATAATTTTTAAATAATTTTTTTTTATATTTAATCTTATGATAAAAAAATATGCTCACAAAATTGAATACCGATCTAAAAATAAACACTCATTGGAGATCGTTTGATGTAGGTTCTTTGGAGTGTGCCTCGATTAACTTTGCAACTTAAAATTAGAGTTTTAAGTTAACTAGTTTGAATTTTGAATTTAGTCCTACATCTACTTATGAAATTTCAAATTTGTATCACAGAGTTACATGAGTATCAATATGATTAAATTCACTTCCACATAAATAATAGTTCAATTAAAGAAGTAATCAAATAATTAAAATAACTTGAATGTAAAGTAAGCTCAATAACTTAGGAAATAAATACTTATATTCATAAAATGATTCATACTTTGATTACATCGACAAATTGAAACTCCTAAATAATAAAACATTTTTATAGTATTTTTGGTTTATAGAATTGAAATTGCAAGCTTATTAATTACAAATGAAATTATAATCCTACTTGACTATCGTCTATTGTTCTATCACTTACAAAGTTATCGCCTGTAAAATTACTTTCTACAAGCTATTGCCTACTTGATAAACAGATTATGAAGATCTTGTAAACTTAATTGAACAATATATATATATATATATATATATATATATATATATATATATATAAGATTAATGCATATGGATTAAAACAGTAGCGTAATTTAAATAGTACGTGATGTTGTTATACCTGAGAATGATCTTTTAGATCGGATCACAGGTTTCCAGCCGATATACTGATTTTATGAAAAGAACAAAGAAATAAACACAAGCAAATATAAACAGATTTCTGATGCGAATAAACAAGGCAAGACCAACAATGTCAGGATCCTTGATCAAATACAAAGCATACTTAAATGTACAAAAATATAAAATATAGCAAGAATGTAATAATGAAAATAGAATCTTACTTAAATTTGTTATGTAAATCAATACAGGAGATGTTGGTTAAAGAGGAGAATGGATATGGGTTACAGAGGATAGTAAAATCTTCTGAGAAAAAAATGATAGTCTGCCTTCTAAGGATTTAAGAGTCCCCTTTTATAGACGAGTTGACACGGAAGAGGCCAAAATGTCTTTTGAAAAGCCTGGAGATTCCTTCAGAACCCATGTGGTATTGCCTGCCATGATTGGGTGACGACAAAATAGAAATTACCCATGTTTTTTGTGGGATTTTTGTTTGTTGTCTTCTTGCCACTGACATTTGATTTGTCTGTTTGTAGCATTAGATAATATTTGTAGAAAAAAACCTAAAACAAATGGGCCTAAAATAAAAGGACTCAAAACAGTTGAGTCGAAAAGATATGGGCTCGAAACAGATGAGCCTTAAAATCCTGAAATACTTTTTTTTAATGTCTCTTAATAGGTGACAGAATGCCAAAACAGTCATCTTCATTATCGTCTCCAAGGAAAATGGTAGGAGATGTCGAGTTAGATGAGTTGGATTGGGATAAGACTGTTTTCGGGACTTGACTTTGTATAATGTCTTGTACTATTTAGAGGTATTCTTCCTCAGTTCTAGCAGAGGCTGCCATTTGAGCCTTCCAGGCTATAAATTTTGATTGAGGATGATGATCAATAATAGGAGCTGTTTGATGTTTTTGTAACCATTCCGTAACAGCTAATTTGGAACTTTTGGATTCGGTTGTAAAGGAATCCCACCATTTGATTTTGAATTTACGAATAAGTACTGGATGTCCGTTTTGGAGATTATAATCATAGAACCATGAACATACCCATGGAACAAAAAACTTTGTACATAAAATGAGAAGGGAAGGAAACTTCCTTTCTAAAGGAGTTGGTTCAAAATTATTTTTGAAATGGAGGTAATCATTTTCAACCAGAGAATGTTCTTTGAGGTAGTCAACATGACAACCAAAGTAGTCCCACCATTGGAGGAACCAAAGGGGGAGGTTTGTAGTATTCATGGCACTATGGAAGTAGAAAAGCCAAGAATGGCTATGGTTTTGATTTTGTAGGAGGAAGGCATTGAACCATGCCAATTGGTAATCCCAATACGTATAGGAAGTATTTAAGTCCTGGGGATTTGTATGGAAGTTTATGGGGAAGGAGAGAGGTTGATGTAAGGGTTGTCCCCAATCTTTAGGATGGATAACTTTGTGAATGAGGCATGTAGAATATGCCGGTTCAGTATGATCTGAATGTAGTTTAAAGTGTTTGAACTTGACAGAGTTGGTAATCTCAAGGATTGCGGCATAGTAAGATTGTGGTTTGGCTAAATTCCAAGGTTTGGAGTACCAATTTGGGGGGAAATTTTTGAAGCAGCAATGGAAGGGTTTTCATGATAAAATCCTTCTTTCATAGTTAAAATATTTTGGAAATTAGTTTTGAAAATATATTTGGATTTGGTTTTTGAAAAACTGGTTTGTTGTAAAGAAAGGAGGGGTTTTGAAGCAAAAATGCCTCTTTGAGGTTTTGAAATGGATTTGAAAATACTACCTGTTTGAGATACGGGGTCACAGGAGGCCTTTTGGGACACTTTTTGTAACACCAGAAGTAATTCTAGTGATTTGGATATAGTGTCAACCTAATGTTGAACTGCATCTGTTTGTACCTGTGATGGTTTTGTAGTTTCTTCTTCTTCTTTAATAACTGCCTCATACCAGGATTTGATAGGTTTGGCAGCTAAGATGGCTGAAGACATGAGTTTTGCAGAAGGCTTAGGGCTCTCTGGTTTTGTAGGTTGGGTTTGGGGGGCTTTCTCTTTGTCTTTGGATTTTGCTTTAGGAGGCATCAAGACCTGTTTTGAAGGAATTCTCGGGTTAGAAAATCAGGAATGGAATTTGAATCTCCTTTAATGTAGACAATATTGAAATAAAAAAATGCTTAAAATAGCTTGTCATTGGGCAAAAATTTGTTTTGAATCAAGATTTTAGACATCTTTTTGTAAAACTTCTTTTGTAGATTTGCAATCAACACGTAAATTTTTTTTTGATTTAATAAATCACTTTGAAATTTTGTAATGCAAAAAACAATTGAAAGGATCTCCTTTTTGATAGTGGAGTAATTTTTTTGACAATCATTCCAGTGGACGGATGTGTACTAGAGTATTTGCTCTTTGTTATCTTGTACTTGTTTAAGAATCCCACCATATTCTAGGTTAGAGGCATTGGTCTTAACGATCTTAAGAGTCAACGGGTTAGCTAAATAGAGGAGAGGAATGGTTTGGACCTGTTTCTTAATCTGTTTGAAGAGGTTGGTATGGAGGTCAGACTAAGGGACGAGGTTGGTTTTTAACCTGTTATGTAAATGTTTGGCAAGACGACTAATATTGGGATGGTAGTCTAGAACATAATTAAGACTGCCTGAAAACCTTTGCAATTGGGTTTTGTTAGTAATCTTATAAGAAAATTTATTTGTAAAGGTTAAAGATCTCTCTATTGGTGTTACAATACCTTGGCAGATATAATGGTCTAGGAAACAAACACGGGTTTGAAATAGAGAAATTTTTATTTTGGAAACAACTAAACCATTTTGTTTTGTAGTATGAAAGAATGTATATAGATGTTTGAAATGTTGATCTATAGAATGTGAAAAAATAAGTACATCATCAATGTAAACAATGCAGAATTTTGAATGTGCATTGAAGATGTAATTTATGATGCGTTGAAATTTAGATGGTGCATTCTTTAAGCCAAAATGCATGACATTCCATTCGTATTGGTCAAAAAGAACTGTAAAAACAGTTTTGTATTTATCCTTGCGATCAATTTGGATTTGCCAAAATCTGGATTTCATATCAAATTTAGAAAATATGAATGCAAAATGCAATTTTTGCAACAAATCTTTTTTGTTGGGAATTGGATATCTGATCTATTTTAAAACAAAATTTAAAGGTTTGTAATTGATCACAAGTCTAAGTGTGCCTCTTTCAATTTCAGAGTTTTTATTTACATAAAAGGCTGCACATGACCAGGGTGATCGAGACTTTTGGATAAGACCTTTAAACTCGAGATCGCGGATTTCAAGTCTACAATGTTGTTCTAAATCAACATTTATTTGTATATGTCTTGCTTTTATAGGTATAAGTTTTTCTGAAAAAAGTTATCTTCATATGAAAGATCAATGATGTGTTGTTTTCTTTTCTAGAAAGCATTAGGTAAGTCTGAACAGATCTGTTGTTCAATCTTATTTTGTAAATCAATGATTTTCTTTTGTAAATCAATGATTTTCTTTTGTAAATCAGAGTTTTATAATTGTTTGTTAATACGAAAAAAGGAAACACAGTTTTGTAAATCATGTAGATGGAATTGTTTTCCATGAATTAGTGCATTGATATGATAGGTATGTATGGAGCATGCTTTAATCAAGTTCAAATTCCTAGTCTTAAATTTTTCTAAGAATGGGAAAACAAGTTTGATGCTATTGATTTTGGAGATAATACAATTATGATGTGCTTGATATGGAGTGATCATGTCGATAAATGGAGTGCCAAGGATGATGGTATGATTAATATTTTTTGTAACGACAATGTTTTAAGAGAAATGTCTTTGTTGAAAATAGAGGCTTGGGTTTTGCCCGCAATATACAATTTTGAATTGTTAACAACAGAGAGTTTTTCAGAGGTATTTTGTAAAAATTATTTTGAAACTACGCCTTCTTTGATACAGTTTAAATCTGCACCTACTAGGATTTGGGTAGGAATAGTAACGTAAGTCACATAATTCCTAGAAAAAAAAGAGACCATTAGACAATATGTGAATGCTATTGAATGGTGTAAGTCCTGTTTGAGATTTAAGGCAGTAAATCCATATAACTTGTAGCCTGTTTCCTAGTTTATCTTTCCTATCTATGGATTCAGTTTTCCACAAGACTACTTCTATTTCAGCTTCCTCTAACTCTGAATCTTCTAAAAATAGAAGGATTGTACAAAGTGAAGAGATAATAATTGAAGATTTTACAAAAAACATTGATGATTGGACAATTCCAAAGATTTCTCAAACACAAATTTATCAAAAATCTAAATATGATATTTTCAAAACAGATTTTACTATCAAAACTGAAGAAAGAGATATTCAGCTTACAAAACCTTTTGAAACTATTCAACTCTTTTCTAAAAAATCCTTACAAAAACATCTAGCCCGAAACTATAAATATATCCATGTTGGCCTTGTCCAAGTTGGGATAAAACCCCTTACAAAAGAAGGTTTAAATAGCTCCATTCTAGCTGTCCTCCGAGATGCTAGATTCCAAAACTTCCAAGACTCACTCTTAAGTTCTATTGAGTCTAGCCTTTGCTGTGGCCCGGTATCATTTGACTGTTATCCAAACATAACCATATCCCTCAAAGACAAAATTTTTTTTGCAAAGTATGCTACTACAAATAAAGACCCATAATTATGACATGCTAGAAGGATCAATCCCTGTTGCTCTCATATTCAAAGTTCACTATAAAGTCATATTCTCAGCCTTTGCCAGTAAACACAAATTCCAATCTCAAAAAGGAGAAACACTCCTTCTACAAACAGATTTATCTCGCTCAAACACTGTTGTTCCAAAAGCAATTCAATGGAAAGATATATCCCTTCTAGAAGATTGGATCCTCGAAGGTGCAATACCACCAGAATTACCCCAACCACCACAACCCAATGTCCAAATTAAAAACATTACCCAGTACACAGATGGCAAAGTCAAATTGTCTTTCCATCGACACTCAACAAGTTCTAGATTCTCAGAAGACTCTTCTACTTCCAGTGCAATAGATTTGGGAAGAATTTCCAAAATCCCTTCTGTTATCAATATCCCTTATCACGCAAAGCCTCATAGAAAATCTATATCTGATATCCCTTCTACTAGTTTCCAAAATACAGACTATACTACAAATATACCAAAACCTGTTTATACAGACCTTGAACAACCACCTCCTCCAACTTCACTAACCCTTTCAGCTGTTATCGAAAACATCCAAAACGAATTGAATGTTTTGACTTCAGAAAAGCATTTTGTCATAAACAAAACTCTTTTCAGAAGAGATTTTTATGGTGACCATAATTTTGAAAAATGATATTGGTTTTTCCAACACTTCTTTCAATAGAGAAATGATATCCAAAAACAATTTTATGCTTACATTGAGACCCATAAGGTACAAATTTTATTCTTTGATTGGTTTGAATTTCATTATGCACCAACACATCATATTACATATCCATTTGTATCCATTAAACATGCATGTCCAATTACAACCCATTCCAAAACTCCTACATGGAACCTCACCAGTGGACTTACAATTAAGTCTGACCATCCACCTTTGCGTAACATACAACTTACTCATAAAGATCAAACAGTTGATGCAGCTCCATACAAGTTACCCAGAGAGGTAACCCTCACAAATATCAAACATATCATCCAACAAAACAATTTCACAAATACCAACCTCAATACCATAGGTAAACAGCTTACCAGATTGGAAAAACAAATACAAAAGAACCCAGTCCACTTCAAAATTCTGTATTGTTTACATTGACGATGTACTTATTTTTTCACATTCCATAGATCAACATTTCAAATATCTACATACATTCTTTCATACTGCAATAGCTAAAAAGGTTGATGAAGTTGGAGGAGATGTTGTGTCCACCCTTATCCTTACCATCTCCTTATATTTTATCGGAGATCCTTCCCATCTAAAAGACAAAAATGCTGAACTTCTCTCCAACCTTCGGTGCAAGAAGCTCAGTGAATTTCAGTGATATAAACATACCTTCCTTACTCGTGTTATGCTTCGAGAAGATTCAAACCAGCCTTTTTGAAAAGAAAAATTTCTTACAGGCTTACCGATTCTTTTAGAAGAAAAAGTACGAAACAAAATCAAAGATACCTTTACAACCAAAACTATACTATATGACCAGCTTACATACGGTGAACTTGTGAGCTTCACCCAAAAAGAAGGCCTTAAGATCTGTCAGGACCTCAAACTCCAAAAACACCTAAAGTGGAAAATGAAATGTACTAGGCAAGAACTTGGTAGTTTCTGTCACCAGTTTGACCTTTCCACCAAAAAATCCTCCTGTAGTGGAACCTGTTCAAAACCCAAAAACTATTTGAGCAAAAAACCTCCTATAAACGATCAGCCCATAAATACCCGCAACAATTTTACTCCAAACCAGAACAACCTTACTACAAAAAGCCCTACAAAAAATTTACCAAACCCCATAGGAGTATGGTGGGAGAGGTTGTTCTTGAAAAGTATCTGTATCGGAGGCTCTGATACCAAAATATATCTTTGGATTCTTAAGATCCTTTTTGAAACAGCTCTCCTCCATGTAGCTAACCCGTTAGCTTCTAAGATCGTCGAGACCGATGCCTCTGACCTAAGATATGGTGCGATTCTTAAACAAGTACAAGATAACAAAGAACAAATACTCCAGTACACATCCACCCACTAGAATGATTGTCAAAAAAATTACTCCACTATAAAAAAGGAGATCCTTTCAGTTGTTCTTTGCATTATAAAACTTCAAAGTGATTTATTAAATCAAAAATTTCTTTTATGTGTTGATTGCAAATCTGCAAAAGAAGTTTTACAAAAAGATGTCAAAAATCTTGCTTCAAAACAAATTTTTGCCTGATGGCAAGCTATTTTAAGCATTTTTTATTTCGATATTGTCTACATTAAAGGAGATTCAAATTCCATCCCTAATTTCCTAACCCGAGAATTCTTTCAAAACAGGTCCTGATGCCTTTTAAAGCAAAATCCAAGGACAAAGGGAAAGCCCCCCAAACCCAGCCTACAAAACCAGAGAGCCCCAAGCCTTTTGGAAATTAGTAGAAGGATCTCCGATAAAATATAAGGATATGGTAAGGATAAGGGTGGACACAACATCTTGGATGGTGTTTCTTGTAGTATAGTTTGCATTTTAAAACTAGTAGAAGGGATATCAGATGTAGATTTTCTAGGAGGGTTTGCATGATAAGGGATATTGATAAGAGAAGGGATTTTGGAAATTCTTTCCAAATCTATTGCACTGGAAGTGGAAGAGTCTTCTGAGAATCTGGAACTTGTAGAGTGTCGATGGAAAGACAATTTGACTTTGCCATCTGTGTACTGGGTAATGTTTTTAATTTGGACATTGGGTTGTGGTGGTTGGGGTAATTCTGGTGGTGCTGCACCTTAAAGGATCCAATCTTCTTGAAGGGATATATCTTTCCATTGGATTGCTTTTGGAACAACAGTGTTTGAGCGGGATAAATTTGTTTGTAGAAGGAGTGTTTCTCCCTTTTGAGATTGGAATGAAAGAGAGAAATTTTTTTTTGGAAACAACTAAACCATTTTGTTGTGTAGTATGAAAGAATGTATGTAGATGTTTGAAATGTTGATCTATGGAATGTGAAAAAATAAGTACAACGTCTATGTAAACAATGCAGAATTTTGAAATGGACTGGGTTTTTTTGTATTTGTTTTTCCAATCTGGTAAGCTGTTTACCTATGGTATTGAGGTTGGTATTTGTGAAATTTTTTTGTTGGATGATATGTTTGGTATTTGTGAAGATTTCCTCTCCAGGTAATTTGTATGGAGCTGCATCAACTGTTTGGTCTTTGAGAATAAGTTGTATTTTGTGCAAAGGTGGATGGTCATACTCAATTGGAGGTCCGATAATGAGGTTCCATGTAGGAGTTTTGGAATGGATTGTAATCGGACATGCATATTTAATGGATGCAAATGGATATGTAATATGCTGTGCTGGTGCATAATGAAATTCAAACCAATCAAAGAATAAAATTTGTACCTTATGGGTCTCAATGTAAGCATAAAATTGTTTTTAGATATCTTTTTTCTATTGGAGGAAGTGCTGGAAAAACCAAGATCATTTTTCAAAATTATGGTCACCATAAAAATCTCTTCTGAAAAGAGTTTTGTTTGTGATAAAATGCATTTTTGAAGTCAAAACATTCAGCTCGTTTTGGATATTTTCGGTAACAGCTGAAAAGGTTGGTAAAGTTGGAGGAGATGGTTGCTCAAAGTTTGTATAAACAGGTTTTGGTATATCCTTAGAAGGCGAACTATTATTTTTTTCTCAGAAGATTTTACTCTCCTCTATAACCCATATCCATTCTCCTCTGTAACCAATATCTCCTGTATTGATTTACATTACAAATTTAAGTAAGATTTTATTTTCATTATTTACATTCTTGCTATATTTTATATTTCTGTATATTTAAGTATGCTCTATATTTGATCAAGGATCCTGACATTGTTGGTCTTGCCTTGTTCATTCACATCAGAAATCTGTTTATATTTGCTTGCGTTTATTTCTTTGTTCTTTTCACAAAATTAGTATATTGGTTGGAAACCTGTGACCTGATCTAAAAAATCAGAAAAAATTAGCATAATTTTAATTAAATATCTTTTAGAA
>Ga0325405_1001815_pt1 | contig 21915 bp, 15 predicted proteins | sample PopdelMetagenome_21_FD_205663 | JGI IMG/M metagenome (GOLD analysis project Ga0325405, IMG submission 205663) | Populus deltoides microbial communities from Bellville, Georgia, United States - Xylem-Control-R2 | ecosystem: Host-associated > Plants > Phyllosphere > Stem > Wood/Secondary xylem...
AAGAGAGGGTGAATTGGAGGAGAAAAGCTTATGAGGAGAGGGTGAGGATGTTCAAAATCGAACTAATGGATGTAAGGGGGGTGACGGAGGGGCACGGCAGAAGAAAAAGGACCCGTAAAGGAGAAGAGAGAGTTGCAGAAAGAGGAGAGAGGATCGCCACAAAACAGACGGTTGATGAAGAAGAAAAGGAAGGTGAATATCGGACATTATCTTCCCTCAGCAACTTCTAGAAATCATTGAGCAATCATAGCTGATGTTTCTTCTTTTGCTTCCTTAACACCCCTAACATTTGCTTCTTTTGTTTGGGCAAGACTTTTTCTCTAGGATTGGCTTGGCATTTTTAATGTTGATTCACTCCTACTACTACAATTGATTCACTGCCATTGTTGCTACTTAACATTGCATTTTCCTAGCTTCTCTAAAATACATATCATGTCATATTTTATTTTTGATGAACTCTTCTTGGTTTGAAGTTTAGCTTTTATATGCATCTACTTTCATTGACAAGTTTAAAATGGCCTGCAGCACAGTGCGGGTCATTTATCTAGTATATGTTTTATATGATTTTATTATTCACTGCAAAACTAATACTTGTAAAATGATAATTCATTCTAATATACATGAGAAAATCACAACAAACTATACATAAACAAAATCTGGACAAATAAACAACCACATCATTAAAGGAGAATGTCTTTTTATATGGGGGACTAGTCACCTAGCCTTTATTCGGGGAGCTCAACTAGCCCCTCACTTAGTAGAAGGACAAATGGTATACTTATTAAATATGTGTGCCTCTAAGATTACTTTTGCCCAATTACTAATTAGTAACGATCATAATGTCATCTTGTCTACCTAATAGTGACCCATCAATGTTAAAAGCATTTATCCCCTAATCAATTTTGGAGGTTATTGGTGAAAAGAAAAATATAATTTTATCTGCATCATGATCTTCTCAAGCTTACACCTAACACTTTCTTATTCTCATATTTCTTCATTTATTGACGTCGTGATCAAAAGGTTTTCCATTCTATCATGGAGACTTGTTTTAGACCATCATACTCCGTTGTCAATCACCTTATCTCTATCTTACGAAGAGTCATCTCATTATAATAGGTTTTCCAACCTCATTAGTTGCACTATTTACTAAAAGCTAGTTTTCATTCTCCATTTCTTTTCCACGCACTTTTCATTGAAAAGTGTTGGTTATTGAGTTACGTCTGGTTTGTCCATAAGGGTCGAGTCTGGTCCAAGTATTTAGAGGAGTTACTAAAAACAGTAACTGCTTCCTCTACTTGTATAAATAGGAACATAACTCATACGAAGAAGTAAGTTTTCATTAATGAAAGAACATAGTTCTCTATTTCTCTTTTTCCATTTTGACTCTCTGCATTAACTTGACAAGATTCATTAAATATGTGTGCCTCTAAGATTACTTTTGCCCAATTAGTAATTAGTAACAATCATAATGTCATCATGTCTACCTAATAGTGACCCATCAATGTTAAAAACATTTATCCCCTAATCAATTTTGGAGGTTATTGGTGAAAAGAAAAATATAATTTTACCTACATCATGATCTTCTCAAGCTTACACCTAACACTTTCTCAATCTCATATTTCTTCATTTACTAACGTCGTGATCACAAGGTCTTCCATTCTATCAAGGAGACTTGTTTTAGACCATCATACTCCGTTGTCAATCACTTTATCTCTATCTTATGAAGAGTCATCTCATTATAATAGGTTTTCCAACCTCATTAGTTGCACTATTTACTAAAAGCTAGTTTTCATTCTCCATTTCTTTTCCACGCACTTTTCATTGAAAAGTGTTGGTTATTGAGTTACGTCTGGTTTGTCCATAAGGGTTGAGTCTGGTCCAAGTATTTAGAGGAGTTACTAAAAAAAGTAACTGTTTTCTCTACTTATATAAATAGGAACATAACTCATATGAAGAAGTAAGTTTTCATTAATGAAAGAATATAGTTCTCTATTTCTCTTCTCCTATCTTGACTTTTTGCATTAACTTGACAAGATTTACAAAGACGTCCGTACTGTGAAATATCACTTTGGTTCTAGTAATTGAAGTGCCACTAAAGTAATTGATCAATGAATAAGAAAACGAATTATCACAAGTAAGTTTTCCTTTCCAATCTACATTGGTATCAGAACATGGTTTTAAGATGTGTTTTCTGTTAGGTTTTATGCAATATATCTATTATTGTACAAATATTTTTTTTCTTTTCTGATACATATGAATACATGTTAATTCTTTATATGCATGGATGATTGCACCATATATTATTTAAAAGAGAGATTTTAAAAACATTTGCCAGATTTGCATTTCTGAAGACAAAAACATTGGCTTTTGACTATATTGATTGTATCATAAATTTTTTGTTCCTAATTTTTTTTTAAAAATGGCTACGATTTCATCTGGTATTATGTAACATAAATGCTTTTTATTATTTTTAAATTCATTAATTTGAGATAATTACTTAATTAATAATAATTATTATTCATGACACCTCTTGCCAAATTGTTTAAATAATTTGAATGAAGAGTTGTCTTTTAAACTCTATAGACACATTAGTCTGGAGAGGTGTGCCTTTTAACTCTACAAACATATTGATCTGAAGAGGTGTTCCTTTTAAACTTTACATATATATTGGTCTGAAGAGGTGTGCCTTTTAAATTCTCACAAACACATTAGTCTAAAGAGGTGTGTCTTTTAAAATCTACAGACACATTGATCTAAAGAGGTGTCTCTAAACTTTACTTACACATTGGTCTGAAAGGGGGTGATTTTATTTAAAAATATTAGTTTGATATTGATAAAATAAAAATAAGAAACAATAGAGGTGTTTAAAGCTTTGCAATAATCTTTTTCTCTCCCTAATTTTTTTCTACAAACTCTCTGTTAATGTTTATAAGAAATAAAACAGAACTTCTTAATAAACTTATAGAAGTTGTTATCTATAAGTTTAAGGTTTTGATATTCACGCCTCAAAGCCTATTTATTATGCCCTTGATTATTTATGTGCTTTTGAAAATTTTTTTGCTGTAATGGATAGACAACAAAAAATTGATCATTAATTGAGTTAAACCATTAATTATATGTATCATTAGATGAGTAGACTGGCTATAAGTATGTTTCTGAGTTCTGTATGGAACATCAAATGTTAATCGTTCTCAATTCTCTGCTTGAGGAATGGATGTTAGTGCGACTTTTGTTGGAATGCAGACTAGAATTCTTAGATTTTAATAATCTCGCTGATGAAATGTTGTTTGAGAGGGAACATTAGTATACCAAAAATGGTATATGACGCACTGGAAGAAGCGCAGGTCGTTTGAATGCTATTGCTAAATTCATTCCATGGTTTACCTAGAATGAATTTGGAGGAGATAACTTTGATAAAGTAGATGACGTAATTGGATACCCTAATTATATATCTGATAATTCTGAAATTTATTATTCTTAATTTTTTTTATTTCAGTATTATTATTATTATTTGTTAAGATAATTGCTTGTTTATTTTGAACTGCATATTTAATATAATTTAAGTTTTAATTACATTATATGCATATATATGCAATTTGATTAGTAGGAGTTGTTAGTTAAAACTAATAACTATAATTATGCACTCATTTAAATTTTCAATAATAATTAGACCATACAAATAGAAATTGATTAAGTGTTTAATATTCTTTTCATTTTTATTATAGGTGTTAGATTATTATTTGTTTAATTTAGAATGGAGTGGCAATTACTGTCATTTAAATTGTACTAGATACGTAATTAGTATCAATAATGCTTAATATGACTACATCTAAGAGTATTATTGCTAATTTAAACCATGAAGACAAACTAAGTGAAATGAATTACGATGTTTGGTATCGTAAGATTGAGTATCTCCTGGAAGAGCAAGAAATGTTGAAAACAATCACATAATCGATGGTTGAACCTGAGCAAGGAAACTTTGCTAAACACGGGCTTGATATGGAAGCATATCAAACCTATAAATGCAAGGATCGTGTAGCTCGCATTCTGATGTTAAGAAGCATGAGAAATGATATAATCTTGCATTTTGAAAGGCATCGTTTAGCCCAATATGTTTGGGATGCAGTAAAGATTCAGTATGGAGGAACCTCAACTAGAATTCATCAGTTAACCCTCAAATTCGATGGTTATAAGAAGTGCCAAAATCAAACGATGAGGTAACATCTTCTAATCATGTCTAACATGATTAATGAATTAAGGGGTAATGCATGAGATGACTGATGAACAATAAGTCCAAGCAATTATCCGCTCTTTTCCAAGTAATTGGAACACATGCGTGTTAACCTTACCCATAATGACAACATTAAAACATTTGATGATGTTGCTTGTCATGTCGAGCTTGAAGAAAATCGACTTCACACTGGGAAGCTTATAAATGAGGCTTTTATATCTGAGACTAAGATGCGTGGAGTAGGGGTGTTCATTTTCGGTTCGGTTTTTATATAAAAAAAAGTAACCAAATCGATTTTTTTTTAAAAACCAAAACCGGTTCAAACCAACCGGTTTTGGTTTGATTTTTTTAAACAAAAACCGGTTCAAACCGGTTTGGCTCGGTTTTGGCTTGGTTTTTTTTTTTTGGCTCAGTTCGGGTTCGGTTCGGTTAGGTTTTTTCGGTTCCAGGCTTAAAAAACCGAAACCGAACCAAACTGGTCGATTTTTTCAAAATTTTAATTTGTTTAATCAGTTTTTTCGCGGTTTGGTTTTTTCGGTTATTTTTTTTCCTGTTTTCTTGGTTTTATCGGTTTTTCAGTTTTTTTTAACACCCTAGTGTGGAACATATGGCTCTAAATATAAAAAAGGTAAGGCTAAGGGTCCCAAATATACCAAGAGAGGAATAGAAGCAAATAATAGTGGACATAAACGCAAGCGTGAAAAATGCTACGGTAAGAAAGACAAGAATATGAATTGTTTTAATTGTGGTAAACCTGGTCACTTTACTCATAATTGCACTAAGCCAAAGACTCAGGAGCAACCCACCATATAGCAAGGGATTGAACAACCTTTGTGGAATTTTATCAAATTCCAAAGTGAAGTAGATACATATACATGGGGAATAATGCTTTCGCCGCTGTGCTTGGGATTGGTATCTGCAAATTGGATTTGTGGGGCGGTCGCACACTTTATCTTTATGATGTACTCTATGCTCCAGAAGTTTGATGGAATATTGTGTCTGTTCTTGCTTTACTCCAATTAGGCTTTAATATTGCATTTGTTGGTTGTTGTGTAAAAATATATCTGTATATAAAATTCTAGTATTATTAATGATAGTAATATCATAACTTGACATGCTAGATTAGATTACATAGATTAGCAAGAGCTGATCTTTTAGGATCACTTACCAAAGAGAAATTGCTTGTTTGTGAGCATTGTCTTGCTGGAAAAGCAACTAAATTACCATTTGGCAAAGTTAAAAGAGCTAGTAGTCTATTACAACTTATTCATTCAGACATTTGTGGCCCAATGAATGTAAGGGAAAGATATGGAGGAAATTATTTGACCACATTTATAGATGATTTTACATCATTTGGTCATATTTATTTGACCTCGGATAAGTCTAAAGCATTGGATTGCTTCATTCGATACACAAATCTGGTGAAGAATAAACTAAGTACCAAGATCAAAGCTTTAAGAACTGATCGAGGACATAAATATCTATATGAACAATTTAAAATTTTTTATGATGAAAGGGGTATAATTAGACATCCAACTATTCCTTATACTTCACAACAAAATGGTGTAGCAGAAAGGAGGAATCGAACCCTATTTGACATGGTTAGGTCAATGATGGCATAAGCTAATTTACCAATTTCCTTTTGTGGAGATGCATTGTTAATTGCTGCTTACATACTTAATCGTGTGCCCTCTAAATCTGTCTCATCCACCCCGTATGAACTATGGAATGATGTCAAATCTAATCTAGGTTATTTGCATCCATAAAGGTGTGCAGCTTATATTCATAATACTTATGAATATGGGAAACTTGGTCCTAGAAAAAAGAAGTGTATCTTTATATGGTATTCTGAACATTCCAAAGGATTTGTATTTATTGGTGAAAAAGCTAATGGAAGAGTGATGAAGATTGAATCGCGTGATGTTATATTCTTAGAAAAGGTTTTTCCAAATACAGGTGAGGTTGAAAAAGATTTTCAATTATATGAAATGAAAAATCTAGATTATGGCGCAATAAGTCATTCAATAGAGGACTTGGATGAAACTTTTAATCCTTTTACAAACAGTGGGGATGATATTTTATCTATTCCTACTCTTATGAAGCAAGATCATGAGCAATCTTAACCTCATAGAAACATTCATGAACCAATTCCTTGTCATCAATTTGAGATTAAGGGGGAAGCGTTCATGATTGCTTCATAAGATGATGAAGAGCCTGAAACATTCATTCATGCTATATCTGGTCCTAAAGCAAGAGAATGGATTAAAGTTATGGAAGAAGAAATGGAGTCGATGAAAACTAATCAAGTCCGAGACTTGGTTGATTTACTATCAGGACGAAGATCCATTAGAAATAAATGGGTTCTTAAAATTAAACATAAGACAGATGAGTCAATATAACGTTATAAGGCTCGACTAGTAACGAAAGGCTACAATTAAGAAAAGGGAATTAATTATGAAGATATATTCTCACCAGTTATGAGGATTACTTTAGTTCATCTTATTTTAGCTATAATCGCACATATAGACCTAGAGTTATACCAAATGGATGGTAGAACTGCATTTCTCAATAGAGAATTAAATAAGGAGATCAATATGGATCAACTTTTAGGATTCAAGACTAAAGGACAAGAGCACAAAGTTTGCAAGCTTAAAAGATTCATATATGATCTTAAGCAAACTTTTAGACAATGAAACATCAAGTTTCATCAAACTATCCTTAAGGATGGTTTTATAATGATAAAAGAAGACCATTGTTTGTATTTAAAATATTCTAACAATAGTTTTATAATATTGTCCTTATATGTTAATGACATCTTAATAGCTGAAATAAAAAACAAATGTTGATACTACTAAAAGGTGGTTATCATCAAACTTTAAAATGAAAGACATGGGTGAAGCCAACTTTATTCTTGGTGTGAAAATCATAAGAGATCGCACTAAAATTTTTTTGGGTTGAACTCAAGAGACTTACATTAAAAAGATGTTAGAGTGCTATCACATGCAAGATAACAAACCAACGGACACCCCTGTTAATAAAAACTCGAGCCTGCGCTGTGATATATGTCCCAAGACTCTAGAAGAAAAGGAGAAAATGTCCATAATACCTTATGCCAGTGTCATTGGTAGTTTAATATATGCAATGATGTGCACACATCCCGTTATATGTTATGTTGTTTGATTGGTTAGTTGATAGCAATCAAACCCTAGTCAGAAACACTGAATGACAGTCAAAAGAATCATATGAAGGCTTACAATGATTGAATAATGAATAAATGTCATTAACACATCATGTTATTCATTATTTGTTTTATGAAATATATTGTAAGTATTGTATAGTACAATTTACTTACTCACATAATCAATCACCTCTAATGCTTGTAAGGTGAGTAGAGATGAGACTATTTGAGTTTTAATGCTTAATGAGCGATTTGGGCACAGTGGGAGTACTTTTAACTCAAAGTAATTATTAAAAAGTCACTTTGGTTAGGATCAAGATGAGGTTCTTAAATTAAAAAATCGACATAATGAATTCTCACCATTCATGTGTCTATGATGATTGAAGGCTAGTATGAAATTATTCATCTGCCACTAATGATAAATGAGCAAATGAGAATTTTTTATTTGAAGTCTATGTTTTTAACAACAAGACTGAGACACGTATAATGTATTTCCTCTAACAGGGAGAGCAATGACATACACTCTTTGTCTTAAGAAAAGAAAAGAGTAAGCTCCACTATAACATGTATTTCATACTACATATGCTAGCGTCCATTACAAGAATAAAGAATAGATCCCTGCTTCTTTATTATGTGAGTCCTGAAGATCATATCTAAGATATTAAAATCTTACCCTTTGTGACTTTTGACTATATCATGAGGTAATGTATTAATGATCACTACTTTAGGAGTATATCCTATGGTCATGGAATGATTTGACTTAAAAGAATACTCTTAGAAAAGTGAGTTACTTCAGATCTGATTGATATGAGTGCAAAAAAAAAGTAATTTTAGTTCTACACATGTTACTTGTATTCACCAGCTGGGATCATATCACTTGAATAGATTTGATACAATTTAGAATACTTGTACTTGTAAGGATGGATTGAGTATGAAATTCTTGAGGGATTGAATTATATTTAGTCATATGTAACTAACAATACTTAGGGAATATTAGTACACTTTAAGGAATAATTAATTATGAGGTTGATGTCTCATATATGGCCTATATTAGGTTTATATATTTTGGAGCTCCTTTCACTGTGTGTTCATGTCGCACGGTCCGTTCATCAAGTATGAAATTCTTGTGCAAGTTTGAAATATAATGTATTAAATGGATGTTGGTTATTGGGTTAGGTCTGGTCCGCTCATGAGGGATGGGTCTGGTCCAAGTATTTAGAGAAGTTACTCGTTTGAAGATGTAAGTTTTTATTATTAAAAGAATATAGTTCTCTCTTTCTCTTCTCCCATCTTAACTCTCTACATTAACTTGACAAGATTTACAAAGACGTTTGTACTGTGGAATATCACTGTGATTCTAGTAATTGAAGTGGCATTAAAGTAATTGATTCAGGAATAAGAAAGTGAATTCTCACAAGTAATTTTTCGTTTCCAATCTACACAAAGAATCCAAAAGCTTTAGGCCTTAAAATAGTTACAAACATTACAAAGTACTAGTGTACAACCTGTGGAGGATCTTCATTGGAATAACTTAAAGCCTTCACCACTACACTGCCAAGTTTGCAGTATAAAATTATAAAATTTAGATATACACTTTTTGTTTCTCTTTTTTAAAAATAATTTAGACTAGACAAGATCTCACAAGTTTGTATATGAATATGTATGACAAAAAAAATTTATTAAGAAAATTGATTGTAAAATACTATTTCCTTCTCTTTTTTTTTTTTTTCAAAGAGGCATAGGTTTTATTTATGAAAAAAATAAAAATTAATTTATATTTCAATATATCATTTAAGATTATTCTAAATTATTCTTTTTTTCATATTAAACCTTTAATGTTGTAATATATGTGCACTATTTTTTTTAATGAAAATAATTAGTTTACATGTGTTATCTATCGGTGAATATACATTATTACTTTCATGATTCTATTAGGAATTAAATTTTTTAATTTATATAGCAAAGTAATTTCTAGTATTAATTAAGTTATTAGATTTTAATCAATAGCTTGTATGTAAACCGCTGTCTAAATTAGAAAAGTTATGAAATAAATAAGTAAATTGAAAACAAATAATGTACAAATCAAGTAAATTGAAGATTTAAATTAAAGGGATGATATTTAATGTTGGGATCAGAAATAAATTGTTTGTGTATCAATATTTGAAAAAAAATTGAAATGTAAAAAAAAATTAAATGAAAGTAAGATATGATGAAAATAAGGTACTGAGATATAATTTGACGAAATTGATATGGTCAGCTAAAAGTTGATATTAAAAAGGCATTCGAACTGGGAGAAAATATTACATAGCAGTTAAAAAAATACCAAGTGAGGATATGAAGGGAAGTAATGAAATTGTGATTATATATATAAACGATCCTACTCATATTGGGCCTAGCGCACAAGTAGTTTGGCCAATAGTGGGCCAAGAAATATTGAATGGTGATGTAGGTGGGGGTTGCTGAGGAATACAAATAACCTGCGGTTTTTTCAATAGATTTGGAGAGCATTTGGAATAACTAGTGAATTACAATAACCTCTAGTTTTTTTCCAGATTTGTATGACAATTGGTTTGGTCTTTACAACCTTAGTGTTTTTTGCTGGATGGTTCCATTATCACAAAGTTGCTCTAAAATTGGCTTGGTTCAAAGATGTAGAATATATGTTGAATCACCATTTAGCAGAGCTACTAAAGCTTAGGTCTCTTTCTTAGACGGGGCATCAAGTCCTTGTATCTTTACCAATTAACCAATTTCTAAACGCTGGAGTAGATCCTAAAGAGATCTCACTTCCTCATGAATTTATCTTGAACTGGGATCTTTTGGCTTAACGTTATCTCAGTTTTCATTTTTTCATTTCAAATTGGTCAAAATATTCAGAATTTCTTACTTTCCATGGAGGATTAGACCCAATAACTATGGGTCTATGGCTGAGCGATATTGCACACCACCATTTAGCTATTACAATTCTTTTCCTGATAGCGGGTCACATGTATAGGACTAAGTAGGGTATTGGTCATGGTATAAAAGATATTTTAGAGGCTCATAAAGGTCTATTTACAGGTTAGGGTCATAAGGGCCTATATGAAATCCTAACAACGTCATGACATGCTCAATTATCTCTTAACCTAGCTATGTTAAGCTCTTTAACCATTGTTGTAGCTCACCATATGTATGTCATGCCCCCTTATCCATATCTAGCTACAAACTATGGTACACAACTTTCATTATTCACACATCACATATGGATTGGTGGATTTCTCATAGTTGGTGCTGCTTTGCTTGCAACAATTTTTATGGTAAAAGACTACGATCTGACTACTCGATATAACGATCTGTTAGATCATGTCCTTAGGCATCGCGATGCTATCATATCACATCTTAACTAGGTATGTATATTTTTAGGCTTTTAAAATTTTGGTTTTTATATTCATAATGATACCATGAGAGCGTTAGGGCACCCTCAAGATATGTTTTCAGATACTACTATACAATTATAACTCGTCTTTGCTCATTGGATACAAAACACATATGCTTTAGCACTTGGTGCAACAACAAGCACCAATTTGACTTAGGGAGTGATGACTTAGTAGCAGTGGGGGGCAAGGTTGCTTTGTTACCTATTCCATTAGCAACCATGGATTTTTTGGTTTATTACATTCATGCATTTACGATTCATGTGACGGTATTGATACTCTTGAAATGAATTCTATTTGCTCGTAGATCTTATTTGATACCATACTAAAAAAATCTTGGTTTTCGTTTCCCTTGTGATGGACCTAGAAGAGGGGGGCATGTCAAGTATTCGCTTGGGATCATGTCTTCTTAGGACTCTTTTAGATGTACAATGCAATTTCAAAGTAATATTCCATTTCAGTTGGAAAATGCAATCAGATGTTTAGGGTAGTATAAGTGATCAAAGGGTGGTAATTCATATCACGAGTGGAAATTTTGCGCAAAGTTCTATTACTATTAATGGATGGCTCCGTGATTTCTTATGGGCATAAGCATCCCAGGTAATTCAGTCTTATAGTCTTTCATTATCTGCATATGGCCTTTTTCTCCTAGGCGCTCACTTTGTATGGGCTTTTAGTTTAATGTTTCTATTAGCAGTCATGGTTATTGGTAAGAACTTATTGAATCAATCGTTTGGGCTCATAATAAAGTAAAAGTTGCTCTTGTTACTCAGCCTAGAGCCTTGAGCCTTGAGCATTATACAAAGACGTGTTGTAGGAGTAACTCATTACCTTCTAGGTTGAATTGCCACAATATAGGCGTTCTTCTTAGCAAGAATTATTGTAGTAGGATAATGGCTAGGAGGATTTGAAAGGCATTATGACATTAAGATTTCCAAGGTTTAGCTAAGGCTTAGCTCAAGACCCTACTACTCATCATATCTGGTTTAGTATTGCTATTGTGTATAACTTTGAGAGTCATGATGATATTATGGAGGAACGTCTTTATCTGAATATTTTTGCTTCTCACTTCAGGCAATTAGAAATAATTTTTCTGTGGACTTCCAGAAATCTATTTCATGTAGCTTGACAAGGAAATTTTGAAACATGGGTACCAGACCCTTTGCATCTAAGACCTATTGCTCATGCAATATGGGATCCTCATTTTGGTCAACCAGCTGTTGAAGCTTTTACTCGAGGGGGTGTTATTTTCCTAGTGAATATCGCTTATTCTGGTGTATATTAGTGATGGTATACAATAGGTTTACGTATTAATGAAAATCTTTATATCGAAGCTCCTTTTCTATTATTTATTTATGTTGTATCCCTGATAGGGGGTTGGTTACACCTGTCACACCCGGATATCGTGGCGACCGATTAAAAATTTAATTGGAAAAGAACACATATCTAACATCTTGTTCTTTAGGAAAACGGTCTCATTCAAAAAGTCACCACCTAGTATTATGGTTACTAGGAACCCTAACTAGTCAACAAAAATTATATGCTACATGATTGGTTACGTGAAAAGGAAGATGTTATCACCCTTTAAGCGACCTACCTGAGACAGACTGCATTGTTGGTTTTGTCTAAAATTGATAAGAGTTTGTTCTCCATTTTTTTATTCTTCCTATTATGTTCCTGACTCTGACATTAGTGAACAATACCTATGAATATTTTTAACTCTAGCGTTGGTAAATATTGTACAAACCTAAAAAATTATGATATTCCTGACTTTGATGCCAGTGAATAAGTACATAAAATTTTGAATTTTTAATAAAGAAGAAACAATTTTTCTATGTAATTTTGTTTTTGTCAACCCTTTTTTATTATTTGCTCTTTTTTAGATGGCAATAAAAAAAAAACGTTGCACAACAGATTTGTTTTAGTGGTAAAGGTCCATAGATTGAGCACAAAGTAGGGAAAAAAACAATACGCAAAGAAAAAAATAAAACAAAGTGCAAGCGAGCCTATAAATAAATCAACAAAGATCCCTAAATTTTTATGGAATTTTCTGATATAAAAAAGAGCTCGTGTTGTCAAATATCAAAATAGAAGTAGCACAAAACATACCGGCCCACTCTTTTTCTTTTTTTACGTTGGGGTAGGTCTAGTCTAACTAGCCCAACCTCGTCATTGGCCCAAGCCAGTGACCTGGCTAGGCAAAGTAGCATGCATGCGTGAACAATTCATGCATACATGCTGCAATTTGCGAAGTTCGCACTATGTAATGCAATGCTTAGTAAAGAATTAAACTGGGAAACCTTACCTATGTTGTTATTATGCTGTTTGGATTATGAAGACGATGATGATGGAGGGTGGCCGACTACTGCTGTTTCCTCCTTTGTTTCTGTTTTTCATTATCTTCCCTAGTCTTTCTTTGCTTTGTTGTTACTTATGCTATTATTGGAAGACGAAGACGAAGACGATGGTGATAGAGGGTTGGCTAACTACTCCTATTTCTCCTTCTCCTTTTGTTTTTCTTCGTCTTCCCTAGCCTTTCTTTTTATCCCTTTGATTTAGTTCATCATGGCACTCTCTCCTATTGGCGTCTGTGCGCCTTTTGGTTTTCTATCCTGTGGCTCTACTGTTACTTTTAATGTCGGGTTATTGCTGCTGCCATTTTGGAGGTTGGTGTTCGGTTGAGGAGGAGAGCTCTCGTTGTTGGTGAAGAAACAAACCCTGCTATGGTTGAGGAATGGTGTTATGGTTGTGCTCATGGTGAGTGACTGGGTGTCCTTGACAATGACTTATGAACTGGTGTTGTTACTAGTTGGAGCTGCTGCTATGGAGAGGAGAGGTGGATCAGCGCCGATTGAGACGTAGAGGAACTGGTCATGGGGGAGAGGAAACTGCGACTTTTGGTGATGGCTCATGAACTGTAATGGTGCGGGGTTGAAGATAGGGTTTAAGCAACCATTTTTTTTCCTTGGCCGTGTATTGATCAATGCCCTCTTAGTTCTTTTAATGGCTTCCTCCCCCTATGCACGAGCACTAAGATTTGTATTTATAGTGCGAGAATCCCATAGCATATGGGAAATAAAGTCCCAAACAAATTCATTCTCTTCTTTGAAATTCGAATTTGATTAAGAATCAAATTAAAAAAAGGATAACTATCTTAGTGCCTAGATTTTTCATAAGTTGACAAATAACACTTTTCATCGAAATAAATCCTTGATCTTTTAATTTTAAAATTTAATCCCTATAAAATTAAATTAAAAGCCAACATGCCAAAATTGGGTTATAACAACACCTACAACCAAAATGGAAACCTAGCGTTTCATGGTTCAAAAATGCCGAATCTCGTCTCAACCACTATTTGTTAGGACTATTTGGAATAAGTTCCTCGGCTTGGACAAGACATTTAGTCCATGTCGCTATTCCTGGCTCCAGGGGGGAATTTGTTCGATGGAGTAATTTCTTAGATGTATTACCGCATCCTCAAGGGTTAGGCCCACTTTTTACAGGTCAGTGGAATCTTTATTCTCAAAACCTTAATTCAAGTAGTCATTTATTTGGTGCTTCCTAGGAGTAGGAATTGTCATTCTAACCCTTTTCAGGGTTTCCACCCACAAACACAAAGTTTATGGATGACCGATATTGCACACCATCATTTAGCTATTGCATTTCTTTTCTTGGTAGCGGGTCACATGTATAAGACTAACTTTGGGATTGGGCATAGTATAAAAGATCTTTTAGAAGCACATATTCCTATAAGGGAGCGATTGTGGCGTGGACATAAAGGTCTTTATGACAAAGTCAATAATTCACTTCATTTTCAATCAGGCATTGCTCTAGCTTCTTTAGGGGTTATTACTTCTTTAATAGCTCAACACATGTACTTGTTACCTGCCTGTGCGTTTATAACACAAGTCTTGACTACTCAAGCTGCATTATATACTCATCACCAATACATCACAGGATTCATTATGACAAGAGCTTTTTCTCATGGAGCTATATTTTTTATTAGAGATTACAATCCGGAACAAAATGAGGATAATGTATTGGTAAGAATGTTAGATCATAAAGAAGCAATCATATCCCATTTAAGTTGGGACAACCTCTTTCTAGGATTCTATACTTTGGGAATTTATGTTCATAATGATGTCATGCTTGCTTTTGGTACTCCAGAGAAACAAATCTTGATTGAACCCATATTTTCCTAATGGATACAATCTACTCATGTTAAAACTTCATATGGGTTTAATGTACTTTTATCTTCAACAAATAGTCTAGCCTTCAATGCAGGTCGAAGCATATGGTTGCCCGGCTAGTTAAATGTTATTAATGAAAATAGCAATTCATTATTCTTAACAATAGGGCCTGGAGACTTTTTGGTTTATCATATTATTACTCTAGGTTTACATACAACTATATTGATCTTGGTAAAAGGTGCTTTAGATGCACGTGGTTCTAAGTTAATGCCAGATAAAAAGGATTTTGGTTATTGTTTTCCTTACGATGGTCTAGGACGAGGCGGTACTCGTGATATTTCGGCTTGGGACGCATTTTAAATACCATTGGATGGGTTATTTTTTATTGGCACTAGAAGCACATAACATTATAGCAATGTAACGTTTCACGGTTTAATGAATCTTCTATTTATTTGATGGGATGGTTAAGAGATTATTTCTGGTTAAACTCTTCATAACTTATCAATGGGTATAACCCTTTTAGGATGAATAGTTTTTTGGTCTGGGTATGGATGTTCTTATTTGGACATATTGTTTGGGCTACTGGATTTATGTTCTTAATTTCTTGGCGCGGATATTGATAGGAATTGATTGAAACTTTAGCATGGGCTCATGAACGTACACCTTTAGCTAATTTGATTCGATGTAGAGATAAACCAGTAGCTCTTTCCATTATACAAGCAAGATTGGTTGGATTAGCCCACTTTTCTGTAGGTTATATCTTCACTTATGCGGCATTCTTAATTGCCTCTACATCGGGCAAATTTAGTTAATTCTTTTACGGACTGTATCCGCAAGAATATCATTGCTTTTGATGGAAAAGGTTATTTTATATATCTGTACATCTAAGATCCAGCTTATATCAGCGATACTAATAGGAAGTGAAACATTATGGCAAGGAAAAGTTTGATTAGCGAGAGAAGAAGAGGCAAAAAATTGGAACAAAAATATCATTTGATTCGTCGATCCTCAAAAAAAGAAATAAACAAAGCTCCATTGTTGAGTGATAAATGGAAAATTCATGGAAAGTTACAATCCCCACCACGAAATAGTGCACCAACACGTCTTCACCAACGTGGCTTTTTGACTAGAAGACCAAAAGCTAAATCCGGATTTTAGGCTATTCGCACACATACTTCATGCAAAGGTTTATACATGTTTGTCGCCAGGGGCAACAAGATTAAGTTGGTAAAGATTCCAGTTTTTCCTTCATTTTTCTAGACATTTCTACAATCATCGATCATATAAGAGCCTATTTACCATTCTGTATATGTAACAACCTGGCTTTTCAAGCCCAAAACAACAATAATTTATATATATATATATATATATATATATATATATATATATATATATATATATATATATATATATATACTTGACACACATGGTGTCGGAAATCGGCGAACCTGATCCCTTACATCATCAAAATACAATCCATACAATCAACATTTCATTTAAAAGTGAATCTTACATAAACACAATATTATGGTTGCATGATTAAAAGTTCATATTAAAAATATACAAACATAGACATGAGTTTGCATTCCTATCCTACTAATAGCCATTACAATTTAAACAAAAGGATCTAATAAAAGTTATACGTTCAGTACATTGATTTATACAAAATACATTGTGATTTAGAATGCATCTACATGATTCCTTGCAAAAGTAGGTTCCCGTGTATTAGGTTTCCTAGACATCTCGTTTGTGTGACGTTCCTGCTATAGTACAAAACATTTAAGAGAATGCAATTACTTAATAATAATAATAATGATAAATAAACGGTCTGGCAGTTAAATGAAGCATTAACATTTATAATTTCTTCATGTACTTGGTATAAACAACTTGTAGTACATATAGATGCACCAATTCTTGCAATCAACCATAATCTTAAACCCGGCTATCCTCTTAAGGCATCATTTGCTAAGGTTAACCGTTCACTCACCCCGGTCATCCACTTCGGATGCCATTAGCCAAAGCTAATCAATTGTTCGTCCCAGTCATCCACTTCGGATGTCATTAGCCAAAACTAATCAATCGTTCATCCCGGCCATCCATTCGGATGCCATTGGCCGAAGCTAATCATTCATTTGTCTCGACCATCCATTCGGATGCCATTAGCCAAAGCTAATCAATCGTTCGTCCTGGGCATCCATTCGGATGTCATTAGCCGAAGCTAGTCATTCATTTTTCCTGGCCATCCATTCAGATGCCATTAGCCAAAGCTAATCGATCGTTCGTCTCAGTCATCCGTTCGAATGCCATTAGCCGAAGCTAATCAATCATTCATCCCGGTCATCCAATTGGATGTCATTAGCCAAAGCTAATTAACCATTTGTCAACATTTAAGTGTTCGACAATCTAATATCTGTTCTAACGCAATATGGTAACATTCATGATAAAGTATTTTATTATTCAACGTATGAAAAAGGAAGGTGCAAGTCACCTACTTGCTCCACCTGTGGGTTGTTCTTGTCTTGACGATGGTCCAATCTCGACCGCACCACCTAAGACATCAATGGTCACAAATCAGTACATTTATATTTTTGAATCACATTCGTCACCACACTTATTTCAAGAGTTCATATGTTCACAATCAAGTGTTCCACATTTTACACCATCATACCATTAAATTGTTACTAGCATTTAAGTCATTTCTGCCTAGGAGGCTTATTGTAAAAATCGGCAGTGAGAACTGGTTCGCTGCAGGCAGCCAATTCAGCAGTGAAAATTGTTTCGCTGCAGGAAGCCAATTTAGTAGCGAAAATTGTTTCGCTGTTGGCGCCACAAATTCACTGCAGACAACTCAGTTTCGGCAGCGAATGCTAATTCGCTGCAGCTGACATAGTTTCGGCAGCGAATCAATCACAAATTTGCTACACAACAAACAATTTGGCAGCGAATTAACATTCGCTGCAGAAGACTGAGTTTCGGCAGCGAATGCATTATCGCTGCAGCCTATACAGTTTCAGCAGCGAACCACAATTTCACTGCACAACACATAATTCGGCAACGAATGCTAATTTGCTACAGAAGATTTAGTTTCGGCAGCGAATGCTCATTCGTTGCAGCCGACACAGTTTCAGTAGCAAATTACAATTTCGCTTCACAACACACAATTCTGCAACGAATGCTAATTCGATGCAGAAAACTCAGTTTCGACATCGAATCACAAATTCGCTGCAGACAACTCAGTTTCGGCAGCGAATGCTAATTCGCTACAGCCGACATAGTTTCGGCAGCGAATCTCAGTTTCGCTGCACAACACATATTTTGGCATGAACACACACCACACATGCTGTAACAACCCCAGCATATAAATTGTCACTAAGTTCCAGCAGAACACACACATTGAAAACCATCAATTTCAGCACATAATCCTTCAACAAATCCCAGCAGAACACACACATTGCATGCTGGCCAACCCCATAGTTAAAGCCAGTCCTCTACCATGATTTGTTATTTCCATTTTATTCATTTTTCTTTGATAGATGTTCTAAAATTAGCCTTATTTCATTTCTGTTTCCTTGTCCTCCTAGTTAATTTCAGTTTCCTTCACATCTAGCTTAGGTCTTAGGTCAATTTCTTAGGGTTTTCTTCTTCATTTTCGTTTTTGGTTTTAAAGAGAAGAGGGAGGAAGGGACTTTCATGACACATACCTTTCGAATCTAACTAAGTTTGAGGAAGGTTTGACACTATTCTTTCTCTTGTCTTGCTGGTTCTCCTCCTTCTTCTTCCTCTCACGTTTTCCAGCCCTCTTTTTCATTTCCCTCTAGGCAGCTATCCACTCTTCTCTCAAGGTCTCATCTTTCCCTCACACGTTCACAAAGCACTCTCGACTGGTTTGGTTTAGGTTTCTGTTGGGAAAAAGGAAGGGAAGAACGACATGCAGCTGCTGGAGACAACTTTGGGAAAAGGATGGATCATCCTCTCTTTCCTCCTTGTATTTATACTCCCCATTAAAAGAGGTGGGTTGTTTGGGGTTGGTTTATATGTGTTCTTAACCTTGTTTTGGTCTATCTAAAACCGGTTTTACCCCTCCCTCCCAGCTCCTTAAGTTAATTATTAAAAAAAAAAACTACGTCGCTGCCGATGCAGAAATCGACAGCGAAAACTGCGTCGCTGCCGATCAAGAAATCAGCAGCGAAAACTGAGTCATCAATTCTATATATATATATATTTTTTTTTTCTTTTGGTTGTTTACAGTATAAATGTGATATCTAGTTGTACAGTTATGGTAGAGGGGCATATTCAATCCTTGTTTGTCCTTTAATTTCCACTTCTTCTCTTCATCATGCAGGGTAGAGTAGCTTGGTAGCTCACAAAGCTCATCACCTTAAGGTCATGAGTTCAAGTCTTGTCTCCATAACATTTTTTGATAAAAAAAAATGAGGGTTGTCCCTGTTAACTAGTAAATAATTAATTACCATTTTTCATCTTTTTTTTAGAGGGGGAGAAAGAAAAAAGGGTAGGGGGTAAAAAAATTAGATTATTAGGGTCAATTATACCGAATCATTTAACCTATTAAATTAATCAACTTGGGTGAATAGAGGGAATTAAACCCACATCTTCTCCTTAGCAAAGAGAAAATTTACCATTCGACTATATCCATATTTTTTTTTTCTTGATATTGACACGCAGTACCTCGATCCTATTTGTGAATAGCTATTCCAGATATTCTTTTCAGGACCATTCATTTATATTCCTATTATATTTAATTACCTATTATATTTAATTAATAGATTACATCTAATACATTTAGATTTATATAATACATTTAATTTATATAATATATTTATATTATTTAATTTTTTATTCCATTTTGACAAATGAGTGTGAAGTTACAGACCTTCAAATTAAGCAAGGTTTGATCCAAACGAAAGGTATGCATCCCCTCTATTAACTCTAGGTGATCCCTAAGGATAATGACGTTGGAGTTGCTCCGACGAGGCTTCGAAAATGGATAACTCAATCATCGATGGCTATGACACTCATTATTCAAAAACCACTCATATTTTCACGTGTACACACTTCAAAGCTTCTCAAAGGGTTTTATTAAGGTCTTGAAACCTTTCTCTCAATATCAAAAGGTGAAAAATAGCTCCTTGCCCTTTAAGTCTAGCAAAACCACCAAGAATCCTAAAACCAAAACCATCATTGCAAAACCTCATTTTGACCACATTGTGTTCGTCGAGTGATAAGCATTGATGTTTGATGCTAGATTATTAATCCTTGAATGATTTTCAATATGTCTATACCTTTGGATTATTCATATCAAGTTTGGTTTGAGAGCCACTTTGTTGGGTTCATGTTAAGCGTTTTTTTTTTTTGTGTTAGATCGGTTTTTAACAAAACTTTCATGTTTTTGTGTTTTTAGAAAGTTTAATATGTTATGGGTTTTGGTTTGTTTTTCAGGTCAAACCAATGATCTTTTGCTAGGTTTATGGTCAAACCAAATATTTTAGGTCAACCTAGATAGGTCAAAGTTGGGTTAGTGGTTAAAGCCCTATTTGGTTTGTAATCGTTTTGCTAAAGGAATTTTTAGCTTAAAGGTGTGTTTGGCAAACATGCCTTTAAACCTGTTTTGACTCTTTTATTTCAAAGAAAAATGAATTTTTGTCAAACAAAACCTTAATATATATATATATATATATATATGGCCAAAAATTCTAAAAATTATTTGAGCATTTGTTTTAAAAAAATCTAAAATACTTTGGCATGTTTTAAAAAAATTTATATGGATTTTTCAACAAGTTTGTAAAATCCTGAAGGATTTTGGCCTATATTTAAAAAATATATTTTTCACTTTTAATATAAGGATAAAGAAATACAAAAGAGTTAATATCCAAAATATTTTTAGGGATAATGATTTATAATTAGTCATCTTTAATATAAGAATAAAAAATATATGAGGTTAATATCCAAAATATTATGAGTAATACAACTCATTAACTCATAATATAAGGATAAAAAAACTATAAGGAATTTTATCTAAAATATTATTTGGAATGACACAATAGCCAAAAATTCCAAATTTATCTTGAAAAAAGCTTTATTGATAATTGAGGACATTTCACCATTCCAAACCAAATTCTTGACCTTGAAAATCAATACTTAGTTATCATTGCAAACTTGTCATAGTAGACTGATAGATATAGAAACATCATCAGACTATAACAGACAAAGAAAAACGATGTAGTTTATCTCAGGTAAGACATATTAAGGATATTAATATCTTACTTTTATGCAACCAATCACTTACTTAGAATCTCCAAAAGACTAGTTTGGGTCTAAGTAATCATAATATTAGGTGATAATTCTTAAACCAACCAAAGACCTGTAGACCTACTTGAGAATGATTAATTACTGCGACATCGCGCTCTCGCGAGGGAAGACAACAAGTGTATTTGATTAAAAATGAATTTTAACTTTGAAAGAAGTTAAAAGAGAATTTTTATTTTTCTAATTTCTGTTACATACAATGCAACTTGTATAACCATATATATATATATATATATATATATATATATATATATATATATATATATATATATATATATGCTATTTACAACCATTCCCTACAATTACATGACCATTTGAATTTTTAAAGGATTACAGTTATGGAAACTTAACATAACAGTAACAACATAACAGCAGCAAGATTAATTCTTCCTCATTTATTTGGCTCCTGATTTGTCGTTGGGAATTCACCAAATCTGCTGTTGTGATCATGGTCATTACTGCCGCTGCTATGATTTTCCATATCTTAAGCCTTGAAGTCAGTGATGCTGACTTGATTCTCTACACGCCTCCTCAATCTGGACATCCAATTGTTTTATAGGCCAATTATAAGGAACAACA
>Ga0325405_1001816_pt1 | contig 21914 bp, 18 predicted proteins | sample PopdelMetagenome_21_FD_205663 | JGI IMG/M metagenome (GOLD analysis project Ga0325405, IMG submission 205663) | Populus deltoides microbial communities from Bellville, Georgia, United States - Xylem-Control-R2 | ecosystem: Host-associated > Plants > Phyllosphere > Stem > Wood/Secondary xylem...
TTTTTTATTGTTTGACATAGTTTGAATGCCTTACAAACATTGCATTCCACATGAATGTCATTGAACAATGTCTAGTTATGGTTATGGTTCCACGGTAAAAGACTTATAACTCATTTTGACTATGGTCGCATTATTCTAAGCCATCAAATCATCCAAAGACTGTCTCTTATGATAAACAGACATCAATTGAACTCCTAATTTACTCCATAAAATAATACGACGATGATAGATAACCCACCAAGTAATTAGTTAATGCGAACCATTAAATGAGATCCGACATAGAGCTAAGGTCGAGCTTCTAAGGCATTAAAAAAACCCCAATTCCAGAGACACTGAAACGGAAAACATAAGAGTTGGGGAACCCTAAGACCTATTCTTTTTCTCTTGCATTTAATGCTCACCACATGATTCCAATTCCAGGCTTCTAAGCTTCTCTTCCGAGAAAAACGAGCTCTCGTTCCCTAGCTAGTTGTCATGGCGTTTCTATTACCCTTCCCCCCCACCCCCCCCTATATATGTTATTTAACTAAGTATATATGTTATTTTAGACTCGTATCTCAACCATGGGGCCACCTGCGACATTTCTTTTTATTGAACTGCATCGAAAAACGCGTTTCGCATCCAAGTTTCAAACCCCTAGGCTCTAGGAAGAAGAAAAGGGCGCCATACTTCAGAAAGTGAGAACCTTGTATTCTGTTTTACTTTGGTATTTTTAAACACATGAATAAAATAGAGGAAAAACAGACATCTTCCCCCCCTCGGAGAAAAATAAAACATGCGAGCTCCAATGCAAGCATTTAATGTGCCTGGTGATAGGGAAGATTCGATTCTTGAAATTTGCATATGGTTTATTTTCAAATCTAAAGAGGTGAAGATTAGAGGCATTGTTTGACTTAAGCAACATGGACTTGAAATTCAGTTGCTTGAACAGGGTCCATGTTGGGTTTCCAAGGCCAAGGCGACCAATTCTATTCGAGCGGCAAGGTCTGCATTATAAATTCGGTGCAAAATTAAGAAAAATATAGGCCTGAACATGAGGTAAGCACGTGAGCATGCACACGAACATGGGCCATGTTAATTTGTTACTGCAGAGCTACGTTTTGCCCTCAAAATGAAGTCATTTATGGTTTAATACTTCAAAAATTAAAGAGGTCATCTTCAATCTAGAGTTCAAATATCTATTCTAACGTGACGAGTACTTCCCATACCATGTGGTCATAAATGAATCTCTTTTGGCAACGCTGACAAGAGTACTCGAGAGCCGCCAGAAGAGTAGCCTTTCCTGACGACATACACTGCAAATAGATTGAAGAACGCACAAGTAGAAAGATAATTCATTTTTCTTGCAGGTCATGCCCTATAAAATTATTCAATGATTAGTGAAAGCTCATTTTCATTATTGTCTTGTTATTCTACCGTAAAATACAATGATAATGCATTGACAGGAACATAATATAAATGCTCTAGCCGTGCTAATTGTTTTTATTGGCTGGCACATACAATCTTGATATGGCTAATCCAAGCCAAGCCAGCAGAGCACGTCATGCAGACCACTATCCTACCAGCCTGTCCTTTATTCAGATCCAGCACAGTAGTATCAGCCTCTATAGAACATGAATAAATAAATAAAAACTCCTAACCCATCATATTATTTCATATGAAAAGACCCAAAATGATCAGATAATCAGAGCATACCTTGATGTTCTTTCGATTGAATGGAATAGCAAAGCGTTCTCTTTGTCTTCAGTATCGTTACAATTGAGGGGGGAAGTGATTGTAATTAACAAGGGGAGACTTCATACGACTTTCCAGTCATGTGAATGAACTCGGTGAGGGCAAATAAAATTGGCAACAAAGTTAAAATTCAATGTTCTGCTGCAAACTTTGGTGTTTGCGCAATTCACGCGCATGCCGCTTCTTGATTCCATTTCTAAACAGAGTGCTAGCAGCACTCTTTGTTTCTGTACGAAATGAAGAACATATTCTGCTCTTCTCGACAACTTTCCTTTTCAAATACTCTGCCGCCTGTGCCTGGACTGGAATGCGTAAACAGAATATGCAACCATAAAATGAAAAGGAATGTTTGAAAGAGTTCAGCATGAATCTTATTTACCAATCCTTAGTCACTTGGAGAAACGAGAACCACATATAAACATTCAACAAAATAGTTGCACTAAATCCAAAGTAGCTAGTTCTGAGGTCCAACATTAATTAGTCTATATGCCAAAAATGATGAGGTTATCATATACAATTAGCTTCTATTTACAGAATGGAAGATATACTGTTCTTCAATATTTCCTCACGACTATTTATGGATTAAAGCAAACATCATGTAAATAAAGTGATGGCTAACCCTGATACAATCCAAACAAGGTCAGATTCGGATTTGGTATAAAATTTTATATCATCTAGTTTTACGCTATTAAACATAACTCCAAATCAAACCATTGGATCAAGCTAAAACTTTACCAAAAAATTCCATAGGTATTTTTCTATATTGAGATAAAATTTCAAGTGAATCGGAGTTTAAAAAGGCCTTGTGATATAGCTCAGAACAGACTGTATAGATTTTTTTATTTACTTCTTTTTGACTTATGGACTTTCTGTTTGGCAAGGATCCTTTTCTTACAAAGATGTGGCAGATTGTTTGGAAAATTTTCTAGGTCTACAAGAATCTTTAATGGGCTGCAACATAATTTCCAAGTGTGACAAGGATTCTTTAATATTCCAAAATCTTTTTCTTACAAGGATTCTTTATTCATCTTAGCTACACAAAAAAAAAAAAGGCTAGTGGTATTTAATAACATATTGGTTTCTATGATCATTGGGCAACATTGTAAGCTATAAATAAGCCTTATATCAGACTCGTATTGTTTTCTTTCATTTTCTTCTCACAGCAACATAGGAAATTAACTTGTGGGTTTTATTTTTATTATTTTAGCTATAGCTCAAGACTTGTTTGTGCTTAATTAATATTTTGTTTTTAGCTAGGATTCAAAGCTTGTTTGGATCAGGGCTTAGGCTTACTAGAATAGGTATTGGGTCAGTTTTGTAAGTGGATCAATTCAACCCACAAGGATAAATCCATTAGAGTTAATTTTTCAGAAGTACTTCAATTCTTGTAAGCCTTAGTTTCGGCAACCTTTTGATCAATAATAATTCTGAAGTTTTCTCAACTTAACATGTAAGAGTGATTCTTACATCCTTTGATTCTTAAAAAAACTAAAACTGACTTATTGAAGATTAATTGGCTTCATGGCGTCATTCGATTCAATTCCAATAATGTTGGTGCCTTGAGACATGTTTACATTGTGTCACAGTTCTATCAGTCATCTTTTGACTTTTCATGATCAAATTTCAATCTTAATTGTAGATTGCGTGACCACAAGGTTTGCATCAGTTGGTATCAAAGCTTGGATCCATTAATCAGGTTATATCCTTCTGTTAATTTTGTTTTTTTCTCTTGTTTTGGGTCAAATCTACTTGTTTCTATCAATGTTTTTGTTTCGGGTCTGTTTTCTCTAATCCTAAGTGTCTTCTTACTTTCTTTATTATCATTAGCATTGTTTTAGGGTCTGTTATAAAAAAAATAAAAAGGATTGGTTGAATTTTTTGTTTTTTGTCCAGTTTGAAAACTTATAGTAGAAAAAAATGCAAAACGAGTATTACAATCAAGATTACATGTATTTTGATGAAGTATTATGATAAAGAAAAATGAGGTATCAAAAAGAAAAGTGGTATCAAAAAAAAAGGAACAAACAAATTGGTGTTTTTTATGAAGAATGCAAAAATCTATCCCGTAAGCTTGAGGTTTTAATGAAAGAATTTGATAAGTTAAACGAACTATTCTATGAATGACAAGCTTCAGAGAGAGGAGCAACAACGCAAAAAGGATAAAAGACAAAAAATAAAGGCTGCTACTTTCATATAAAATTGTTAGAGGTGAGTGTTGACAAAAAAAGAGCCATGAAGGCTTAAATAAAGGCTTATAAAACATCCATTATACCTATTGGTGATTCAAAAATGAATCGTCTTGAAGAAAGAGGGAATAATACAATCTAAAAAATGGCTGAATAAGAAAATTTGGATTCTAGAATAATTGTGTCTGTTGTCCAGTTTTACAACAACAATCATTCTTCAAAATCCAAATGTTGGATTAAGTTGAAAATTTACTTAGAGTTTCCCAGAATATTGTTCTATATTGGGGTAAAATTTCAGGTCAATCGGAGTTTGGGAAGGCCTTGCGATATAAGTCAGAATAGGCTATATGAATTTTGTTATTTATTTTCTTTTGACTTGTGGACTTCCTGTTTGGCAATGATCCTTTTCTTACAAGGACGCGACAGCTTGTTTTGAGAATTTTCTAATTCTACAAAGATCTTTAATGAAATGCAATATAATTTCCAAGGGTGGCAAAGATTCATTAATGTTCCAAAATCCTTTTTTCAAAAGGATTCATTATTCATCTTAGCTACACAAGGAAAGAAAAGCTTGTGGTATTTAATGACAGATTAGTTAGCTTATTTTAGAGAATTTCCTAATCCTAAAATGAAGGTTAAAGGAAGGCAATAAGAATTTCCATGTTTTGAGAGGATTCTTTAAGGTTACAAATAATTATCTAGACAAACAAGGAAACTAAAAGAAAAGCAACTTTAGCAAACAATTTTTTAGCTTATTTTGGATATCTAAAGGTGGTAACAAAAATCCTAGTGTTTCTGGCATGAAAATTTCGTTCATGATATGATTTAAATTAGAAAGATTATCTATCTTAGGTTATATGGTTTAATTAGGTACAACTTTAGTTCTTATGTTAGATTTGTTATTTTCATTATTTTATTCATGTTTGGGCTTAGTTAATATACTTTGAATTTATTTTAAGTGGTTAAATATTAGCTCACAAGTTTTGGGTCCATTAGGGTTACTTTTTGAAATATTATTAAGATTTTATAAGCTAAGATTTTCAACAGCCATGAATTTATAAAATAAACTTGTGTTTTGCGTGATGCGACACATTTTCTTTGCTGGAACAAAAAACGAATTGACTTATCCTGACCTTGTGATGTTTTCCTTGTACTTCTCGTTCGCAAATTAGTATTCATTGAGTGAAGGTTTCTTATTCCAATAGTATTAGTGTCTTGAAACAGGTTTTCATTGTGTTACAATCCTACCAAACCTAATTTCTTGGCTTTCCAGGAATTATACCATCTTCGTTGTGGGTTGCTTGACCACGTGATCAAGAAGCATGCATTCATCATAAATCTTATTTACCAGTCCTTAGTCACTTGGAGAAACGAGAACCAAATATAAACATTCAACAAAATAGTTGCACAAAATCCAAAGTGTCTACTTCTGAGGTCCAACATTAATTAGTCTATATGCCAAAGATGATGAGGTTATCATATACAATTAGCTTCTATTTACAGAATGGAAGATATATAGTTCTTCAATATTTCCTCACAGCTAAAACGAGTATTAGAAAGATTTATGGATTAAAGCAAACATCAGGTAAATAAAGTAATGACTAAATCCCATGTAGAATCTGAGATTATAGGTACATGAAAAGTAAAAGAACCATATATAACCTAGAAACATCATGTGCAGCCTTGAGTGGCAATTGCAAATGTAGATCATTTAGTCTTAAAATTTTCAATCCATCTGAAAGACCCACAGGCGTGAATTCTGCTAAATTGAGAATATGAGACACCAAATTAGCAGAATATACTACACCAGAAATGGCGAAACTGCTTTGATCACTTATCTCCTTGCCTTTTGAACTGAAAAACACAAAAAGAAATGCTGCATGCCACGCCCTACTTATTATCTATCTTAAAGCAATCTCGTAGCTTATGTTAAGTACCCTTTATTCACTGAATGATGAAACTCCACGAAAAACCCTTAAACAAGGATATAACGATATATACAGAGTTGTTCGGTATACTCCTATAAAAAGCTAAGTTAAAGCCAACAAAGACATCTTGGAAGAACTCCTTCAGATGGTTGCAGCCTATCTTCCTAAGTCATTCTTAAACTCTGTGGCGCAGCACAAATTATCATAAAGTTTCACCAATATATGCATAAAAAACTGGCAAAACATAAATGAAGGTCTCTTTTCACATGAATTAGCTTTTGAAGTGAGAACTTGCAATCTCATCATCGGCGTCAAAATAAATTTTATCAATCTATTACATCCACGACCTCTACAAGCTTGATTTTCATTACACTGCAGCTCATGAATTTCGAACATCTATTTTGACGAACGAAAAGGGCCGATGTGCTTTCTTCCATATAACAACGATTAAAGTGTCCAACAGAACACTTTATGCTTTGCTTTGTTGTTCTTTTTTTTTTTTTTTGTTAACAATACGGTCCAGGCCAGCTTATCGCATTTAATTAATCACCCGAGATCCTAAAATTAATAATTATATAGGTTTCTAGCAGCTCTAGGATTTGTTGTACTCAAATATAATTTCTAGAAAACAAACCAGGAACTGAAATGTTGAGCTATACTATTACGGTTTTCATGCTTCGCTTTCTTGTTTACATCATTTCGTGCACAAATTCATATCCCAACTCTGTTGTCTTTAGCAATAAAGTATAGCCATTTGAGATTATATAATTAATAACCATCGTGAAAGCTAAAATATAAGTCGTACAGCACAGCACACGATATATCACCGAAGTTTGCATTAGCTGATCAGATACTGTACGTGCATATTAAAGGATTAAAAACATACCAGAGCCTGAAGCTGCAGACCTCATGGCACGGTCCTTAAGCCTCTTTATATCTTCAATAACGCGCGCATTTTCGAAGAAGTCGCCTGTTTTGGCATCTGCGACATCCTTCTTTTGAAAGCATGCTAGGGCTTTTTCACTTGCCTGCATGAGCAAAAACAATGAAAGTAATGGCTTGGACTAGAGATGATGATGGTGATGGTGATGGTGATGATGATGATGGTGAAAAAACTTAACCTGTGTAGCAATAGAATAGAAGCCCTGATCGAGCGAATGGTGAGCAAAATTTAGCCATTCCAAATACGAAACATGTAGTGATTGGTCACTGCTAGACTTGACATCACGAAAAAGCAATGCCTCGTATTTCAGCGCCAAACAACTCTGCACATATAGAAGACACAATAAGAAGGCACAGATTGCTAGTTTAAATATAATTGATTGAAGTAGAAGATTTTGGGGCTGCCTCGGTGTCGCCTATGAGAGCGAAAGCGCGAACGAAGAATTGGAGAATGAAAAGCTTCTGATAAACTGTTTTATATTTGATTTCGTGGAAAATAGAGAGAGATTCGAATCTCAAGAACTGTTTCAAGTCCGATCGAGTCTCGATCTGCGACTTCACGTCTTTGAAGACCAGAAGTGATTCGAGAATTCGCAGCGATTCGTCGTTGAATCTGCAAGAGAAAGAAAGAGAGAAGAGATTGAGTGAGTAAGTGATTATTCTCATTAGAATATATGTGAGGGCTGAAAATTGGAACCTTCTGGTTGTGATTTGAGAGCGGAAGAGGGAGATCTGGTGAGGAGCTCCTGTGTCTCCTGCCATTTTGGGAGGGAAATTGCCGTGGGCGGGAGGGAGGTTATGAGGGTGAGTCTGGGCTTGGGTTTTCCTTTGGTTTAAAAGATTTCTATAGTTTGGATGATAGACCCGGTCCAATAGTGACCCCATCCACATATGTGAATTCCTACTAGGATTGTACGAGCTAGGCCTTGTTTTAATTTTTTGTTTTGTTTTACTTTTTCTTATGTTTTGATAAACTTTTTAACCCTTGCCGTTAAAATTTTCACACGGGTTTCTGCGAGGCTCCCCTGCCCGCGACTTGGCTGGAAACTTTCCTACCGGGGGCAACCAACCCCCCCTTGATGCTCCGCCCTTGAAATCTTTCCAGTCGCACCTCCATCTGACACTGCTGCAAATTATTAAAAAAAAAAACGCCTATCGCGCGGAACCAAAAGAAAAGGAACAATGGCAGGACGCAACCATCTCCAACTCCGAGAAATCCCTTTATCTCGAGGCGCCCTCCATCCACACCCAACCACCGACCCACACCGCCTCCATGCCCGCCCTCACCACCTCCTCCTCGAAGACCGTATATCAATCCAACACCGTGAGATCCAATCCCTTCTTTTAGAAAATGAACGACTCGCAGCCACACACTTTGCATTAAAACAAGAACTCTCTTTATCACAACAAGACCTTCGTCACTTATCAACACTTGCTGCTGATGTCAAAGCCGAGAGAGACAATCAAGTTCGTGAAGTCTATGAAAGATCGTTGAAATCGGACGCTGAGTTACGGTCTATTGATGCTATGAGTGCTGAGCTTGTTCAGGTGAGGACGAATGTACAGAAACTTACTGCGCAACGCCAGGATATGACTGCACAATTGAAGGGGATGGATAATGAAATTGTTAAAGCTAAAACGGAAACGCAGCAGGTGGGTGTTCTTAAAGCGGAGATTGAGACTGTACAGCAAGAGATTCAAAGAGGAAGGTAAGACCAAAAAAAAAAAGGGGGGGGGGGGGGAGCTTTATAATTATGGGACAATTCGAGGTTAGAATTTAAAAAGTGAAGAAAAATGCGATGTTGATTTTTTTTCTTGGGTGTGATTAGGGCTGCTATTGCATATGAGAAGAAGACACGGGCGATTAATCTTGAGCAAGAAAAGGTATTGGAGAAAAATATGAATCTTGTGATTCGAGAAATTGAGAAACTTCGCGGTGAGTTTGCTAATGCAGAGAAAAGAGCAAGGGCAGCAGCTGCAGCAGCAAACCCAAGTAACTTACTATTGTGCCTGCCAAATGCAACATATTCTTGAAGTTTTGTGAAATTTAGATATTGACCTTTTGACCCGTGTGTTTAGGTCCTGGATATGGTGGAAACTATGGCAGTGCTGAAGTGGGATGTGGAGGAAGTTCATATCCTGATCCTTATGGCTTGCAGCAGGTGTGTGCTCACTATCCTTGTGTCTTTTTAATATGTTGAACTTCAGTGTGCCGTTTCTGACAGATGTTGATCCAATAACAATATGTTGTCTGTATCAATAGGTGCCTTATCACATATGTTTGCAGAATCGTGATTGTTGTAAAACACAGAGAAAAAATCGTGAATTAATAGCAGAAAGTTGCATTGGTTAACAAGTTACAAAATTCTCCATAAAGAATGTGAATTCTTTATCGATTAGTTCCAAGTAACCAAAACATCATAGCTCAAGTGGGTAGGGGGTGGGGGACAGAGAGAACCCATGTTCAAACCCGGGTGCTCTTCAGAAATATGACTCATCACTTATAGTTGAAAACCAGTTTTATACAGTGTCACGATGTATTCATGGAAAGGCATCGGTGCTCAGTACCATCGCTTAACCTAAGCAAATGCCGATTGATCCATGTAGAGACTATATATAAAACTTACTGTGTTTTTGTAATGCAATTGATATTAGAATGTTACTTCTGAGCTCCGTTTTGAAGACATTTTGAATTTGATATTAATCAAAATTAATACTGTATGGATTCCACTTGAACTCATTACAGGGTGAACCTCGAAATTTGAGAGAAACAACCCATCTTCTCTATGCATAAAAAACCATACAAGTCAATTTTATACTGAGCACTCGCCATTGGAAACAGAGCTCTCACTGAACTGCCTGCTTGTATATGAAATGACACCTGCTTGGACCTCATACAATTTGTGATCTTTGACCTCCAAGAAAAGATGGGCACACGAGTAACTTCTAAATATGCTTTATGTTTCAGGTTCAGGTTGGTAGTGATTCTGGTCCTACCTTTGCATCTGGAGTAATGTCTAATGGTCCCTATGACACTGCACATGGATGAGGTTCTCTCACCATGATCATCCAAAATGTTGAAATCATAATGTTGTTTCACTGTGTGAAGCGTTATAAACTCTGTAGGAAATTTTCTGCTGTCAAGGATACAGGTGTTTTGCCTTCATTTATGAATCTGGTATTCTGTTCACTTCGTGGTATTTTTTTCTCCGAGGAATGCCTCATCATGCAATGAATGATGAATGAATGATACAGGTGTTTTAGTGTTTGAAAGACTAGGTGATCAAATATCCACTTCTACCAAACTATAGAGCTCGAGGCAGAAAGCTTATATTTTCTCTAGATTTGGCCTTAAAGTGATAAAGGAGAAAGTAAAATCTTAGAAGATGAGTAAATTAGAAAGACCAAAAAGATACTGATTAAGAAAGCAAAAGTTTAAAAAGGTGAAAAAACACCAGAAAAGGTAGAGATTCAATCGCCCAAACCAAAGATTATATCACTAAACCATATCACCATTGAGGAAGCATTAAGAACAACTCAAATGCATTAAGGATGAGTCAGCTCTAGAAACCTTTGAAGAATAAGGGGCAAATAATAGAGCATACAAGATTATTAACAATGATGTAAATCATATCCATTAATGGGAAGTTCCTGAAGCTATAAATTGTGAATATAAGAAAATATTTATTTTGAATTACGTCATGACTTGATTCTTTATTTATGAAAATATGTGAATAACCTAAGATTCATACTAAGTTTAATCATAAAAAAAAATCAAATCAAATCAAGAACAAGTTGTGTTGTATTATACTACTACTGGTCTGCAATACTATTAATTATGAACGACTAAATAAAAAAATTATTTTTTTTATATTTTATTTTACATACTTGATATTAAAATGCTTTCAAGTCTAATTCAAGATACAAAAAAAATAAATAAAAAGAAACATTCATCTAGGTGCTTATAACCATTTTTATCCAAAAACAATTCTTAAAAAATAGAAAAAACTAAATATTTTATTGAACCAAATGTAAAGTGAATAAATTAATAAAAATAATACTAAATCGAAGGTAACTACACAATCTTTGTCCAACTTGTAATTGTCATTCCAAGCAAAGTTTTCTGTAAGTGCTGTCTGGTTTGGTCTATATTTTTCATATTATTAGCACTTTGAGTCCTGGATGCTTCTAGCTTTAAAAGTTCTTCCTTTTTAAACTTAATTTCATCATTTGTCTTCCATTACTAATCATAAATCAAGTTAATCAAGGATGCCAACACTGTTTTATGTTGTTGCAACCTTAAAATTTGCATCTCTATGAATTTCATTTGATTGGTGGTGTAATGTAATTTAAGTTGCAATGAGTTACTTCTATATTTAAATAAGGTTATGTGATTTTTACAACTAATGATTTTGTCATTCTTTTGTGCATCACTTATACATTAGCTAATTTCATGATGATATGATAAATAAGAGTCCACATCTTTTAAAAAATCTTTATCACATCCATTAAAGGTGTTGGATCAACATAAAAACATTTTAAGTTTTTAATAAGTTTGGATGACTTAAAGGTCCAATAACCTCTAAGAGAGGAGAACCTACTTAATAAAACATGTTTGAATTCTTTCTCCAAAAAATTTGATAGTCCAGCTAACATGATAGATCTTATAATATCATCACAAATAAAAGAAGATAGAGGTTGGCCAAACATGGAAGAAAAAATAGGCATTGACTTGGGTTTAGAAACATATATAGACCTTAGAGATAAAATATCATGTGTATAAAGCTTAGAAGTCACCTCTTCTTCACCATCATCTTTGTCATAACCTAATTTTGGGTGAAAGAAAAAATAGGTATTGATTTAAGTTTAGAAACATATGTAGACCTTTAAGACACAATATCACGTGTATGAAGCTTAGAAGTCATCTATTCTTCACCATCATCTTTATCATAACCCAATTTTGGTAAGGGTTCTCCTATTTTGGCTGATCGTGAACCACTTTCCTGGGCAATAATCATGGCAACTGTGGCCACCACTGAATGAACAGCAACCATCATTCAATAGATGAGTATTCTCTTTACAGGGCTATACCCTTCTCTTTTTTTTTGTGTGCTCTACTTGCCACGTGTAAGCCCCCAACATCTTGTCACAAGGCAACTTTGTCTAGTTCAGTAAGATTTGATAATGTTACACCTAAATTTGGATCAATGGTAGGAAGGATACATGTCATTGAATCAAACATGGTTTGATTCTAGTTGAAGACTAGCATCACCTCTACAAGATCTATGGCTTGGTTGGCTTCAATGACCTCCTATTTGCCACGATTAATTCATGAAAGGTGCACCCTCAATCAACCATTTTCAATCAAGTTTCAGCTATAAAGTCCCCAACTTGTTTTAGAAGTTTCAAGAGTTTGTTAGACATCAGGAAGAGGAGAAATAAAATAAAGAGGGAGAGTGGTCCCCTAATATATCAAAGGCAAAATGGGAAGGAATCCCTTATGATCTAGTTTTAGAAAACTACCTTCAAACCAATAAATGGTTTTACAACCACCTTCCTTTTTAGGCTATAAAAGAGGTGTCTTTTGAAGTTTGAAATGGAGATCAAAAAGGATAAAAAGCCATGAAAAAAAGAAGAAAAAAAAAAGGAAAAAGGAAGAAGATATTGTGAAAAAGAAGATCAAAAGTTGCTTGGAATGGGTCACTAATATCTGTTTAAATCAAGAAAAAAAGCAAAAACTAGTTACAATCGTCTCTTGAAATTATATTACTCAACTTGATGGAGGGGTAGAACTCATTGAGAATACCCCTCCCCTCTGCATTTTAAGCTTTGATTTATTCATTCAAGTGTTGTTCATGATTTTTTTGAATTGATTTGACAATGTTTTAAGTTGTTTTTGCATATATGTTCAAGTTGCTTTGAATGCAAGTTATAATATGATTGTTTGTTCTTGTTGTTAATTTGGTATTTTATGATGTTTAATATATTGTTAATGATATGTTTTTTATGTTTGAATACTTGTTCTTGATGTATGGAAAATATATGTTATGGTTTGATGATTGTATGAAAAAATATAACATATTGCAATGTTTGGCCATTCTGGCGTTTTCATTCAATTTTGAAAGTTCATATAGGTCATTTTGATGTTGTTGAATGAGCTTTTGGATTGATAAAAACATATATATAGGCTTGTATGTTAATATTAGGTTACAAGCTTTGAATCCTATGTATTTTAAGGCTTACATGTTTATTGTTGTTTTGAAGGTTTAAGCATGTGTACTAAGGTTTAAGCATGTGTACATGAGTGAATGTGACTTGTATGAATAGGCCTTAGGTCTTTATTCTGGGTTTGGTGCATTTTTTGGATTAGCATATTCTAGGTTTTTAAGTTTAATATTTATCCGGAGAATATTGTTTTGGGTCCATGATTTCCATGTTATTTTAATCAATTATTGATTCTTACACTTGTATATAAGCTTGTTGATCATTAATTCAGGATTTTAAGTTTGCAATGATCCTTTAAAAAGATTCATCAAAGTTTCAAGTCTCCAAGGGATTCTCTTTTAAAAGGTTCATTAAATTTCTGTGTCACCAAAGATCAGCTAAAAAGATCACTATCTAATCTTTAAGTTTTTAAGGATTCTTTTTAAGAAGGTTCACCAAATCTCCAAACCTTGCCTAAATCTTTAAGTTCATTGACCATGAAGTGTCACAAGATACTTTCAAATCTTTGAATCCTATAAAATACATAAATCTAAAAGTAAAAAATTTAGATAGAAAAGGATTTTTAAAAAAAATGAGAAAAAGCTTTAAAGAAAAAGGAGTGAAATAATAATTCTCCCTGAAAAAACAAACTAAACTTTTCTTCTCAGTCATCGTACCATTACTCACTTTGTTTTTTTATCTATGTATTAATAGGGAGACAAGAAAGTGAAGCACTAACACATTGGGAGTTCAAAGTCTATCTAATTTGGTTCGTGATGTTAGCTGTTGGTAGCGTGAGCATGAATGGCGACAAGATATAGTAAGTAGTTGCTAAATGGCTATCTGGTATCTCTCCATGTAGGTGGCTTTCATCAAAGTCCAGTACTCCCACAAACTAAGAATCATGGTACCAAATCAAACCCAGGTACTGTCAAACTTTCGGTGCGTGGACATGCTTATATTTGCAATAAAAAAAAGAGAGAAAAGTTCCCTTCTAACCCTTGGCAAAAAACAATTGAGAGAGATAATACCTGATTATCTTTTTAAAGCTACGGTAGTTATTGCTACGATCTCTCCAAGCTAATAAATCATAGTGTTTTCAACACAATTTAGACACATTGATGAGATATATATATATATAAAGGAAGTGTCCTGGGATATAAACTTCATTTCGGAAGTAATTATATGAATTGGACACACTTTTAATCTCATCACAATTCTAAATCCAAAAGGATAATTATTGGATGGGATTTTTTGCATTATAGAAGTTCAATTTTATGCAAATCACATTCATTATTGCATAATTTAAGCTTCAAACAAGAACCGATCGTCGTGAGTCTTGAAAAGACTCGAGACATATAGACATTGATAGTATAGTCTAGCTAAAGGGAAGAGCAATCTGCTTTAATAGACACAGGAGATGAATTACTTGTTACAGAACTAATGTTCAATGGTTCTTTTAACAATCTTGATGATCAACAAGTTGTTGTCCAAGCTGTGGGTGATGGTCAATTTAGAGAGTAAATTTACAACTGCTAGTGAAAGCCTTCGTCGAGATCCACTATAGACAAGATTGGGCATGAAAAAATATATCCAGAGTTAAAGATTTTTGTCTGGGTTAGACGTAGAATTAGATATGGAAGTAATAGAAGCAGTTTCTGCTCAGAAACCAAGGATAACAGAGGAGGTTGCGTCCATGCTAAAGTTAAAAGTTACAAGATATTCTAGCTTATCTGAAACCCTTCAGATAACTATCGTTACATTTAACAGTTTGTGGCGTGTATAAAATTTGACAGTTCTGGTGTTCTTGTTGATGACACCATTGAAACATGTTAGGTTTCACGTGCTAACATTAAAAGATAAAAAAATATGAGAATTTGCTTCCATGTATGGTGAGGCTGCAGGTTGGTCCATACAAAATCTACGTGAACTATTGCTTATTTTCATTAACAAAAATTCAAGATAAATTTAATTAGTGCACTGAAATTGTAAAAGTAAATTAATCTGAAGGAGCATTTGTAAATGTTAAAATTTCTACAAGTCCAACTCATTACTCAAGTTTTCTATAACAAAATAAATTAAATTTATTGAAGTTTGAATCTAAATTAAATTTGTTGAGTTTGGGCTCAAATTAAATTTAAAAAACTCAATTTAAATACATTTTATCATTTTTACATTAATATCCTTCTAACTAAGAATATTTTAAGTATTTTTCACATCAACTTTTCTAAAACATTCTTTAGATAAAAAATATTTAAAGTAAATTGCATCTCATCTGTCTATAAATACACAATAAAACCTTCAAATTAAAAAAAAAAAAAACAAGAAAAGAAGCATCAAGCATACAAGCAGAGAAGACACGTAAGATAGAAAATAAAAGGAGAGAGAAGAAAAAGAAAAAGAGACAAGATCAAGTGCAAACATTTTAAAGTTTTTTTAAAAGAAATTCAAGTCTATCAAGAAAGAAAATTATTAAAGTTTTTTCTTTCATCAAATCAAACCAAGAAATAAAGGATTGCGATCCTTTTCTTCATTAAATCAAATCAAGTTAAGATTTCATACAATTAAAACTTTTAGGCTCGTGTAAATACTTTTATTTTCATCAAATAAAATCAAGTTAAGATCTCACATGGTTAAAGATTTCGAGGTCATGTAAATAATCTTTACCTTCATCAAATCAAATCAAGTTAAGATCTCACATAGTTAAAATTTTCAAACTCATGTGAATAGTCTTTATCTTTATCAAATCAAATCAAGTTAAAATCTTATATAGTAAAAACTTTCAAGCTCATATAAATATCTTCTCATCCAGAATAATGTTAACCGTTAATCAGGTGATTGGTACATATAAAAAGCTCTAAAAGCTACTTTTTTATATAATCAAATTCATTATTTTAATTCTAACACTATCTTTAAGTGTACATTAACTTCAAAATTTAAATACTATATTGTTTTTTAAAATGAAACCTAACATGTTATTTGAAATAATCTAACGGTAATTAAGGAGAAACTAAAACCACGGAAAATCCTATTTTTTACCTCGGTAAAATTTATTTTTCACAATATTTTTTAATTAAAAATACATAAAAAATAATATTTTTAAAAATAATCTAAAAAATAAATCTAAAAAAAATTCAAAAATTTTAAAAAACATGATTGGATAAAACAAACAGGACCAAATTTGCGCATTGAAAACGTGCAACTACGGTTTGAATTCCTAGAGTAGCGCTACATCCAACGGTTTACAACCAGCTGATCAAATATATTTGCAGTGTTATAATTTATTGTCATTTTGGACTTCACAACCATTCGATTACGATTCGAGAATCCACTTCGCATAACAAAAGCAACAAATAAATCAACTCACCCAAAATCTATACAACATGATTTGGAACCACATTAGTTTTACATGAATAACAACAATTTGTCAATGAAACACAACTCTAAACCAGTCAATCTACTTGCAATGCAATAAAAATGTCTAATACCGCCTAAACTTTTGCTTTGCGAAACACCGAAATGGTAGAAGACTAATGCCAGGAACAGCAAAGATATCCGATTGCCAGAGGTCGCGTGGGAACACTAACGAAGCAGTCAATTTTGTCTCAGATAAACAATGGCAATTGTCTCAATAACAAGCCACCAGCGGCCCCACACACCAAAAACAGGGAGTTTCTTTGCAGAATTCGAGCGGCTTCCATGTTACTGCAGGTTAACGATTTGGAAGCCGAGACACTAGAGATGAACAGTTTCAAGATGCAGGACGCCACCCTTTGATGGCATGTGGTCAGTCGGAACTGATTTGCTCTCTCGAACACTGGCGGACCCAAGAGACCCAGAAATTATTCGATGATCTCTCGTGTTATAGAAACAAGATACAAAGTGCATCTAACCAAGCATTCCTATATACAACTACTATAACCAACTTGCAAGAAAATTTTCATAGATTCTAGCCCTTTGAGATCTTGAAATCAACATGTTCATGGTTTGTTTGAGGTGATATTGTGCTCTTACTAACCGCTAATATATATCCCTATGAAATACAATATATGGAGAGAGAAAAAAGGCAGATGCGAAACAATAATGCAAGTAATTTCTACATACACGTGAGCATATTCTTTCAAGCATAAAAAGATTTAGGTGAAAAACCTAGTTTAACTCTGGAAGTTAACAAAAATACATGAATAGAAATGGGATTCTCCTTCATGGTACTACCACCCCGACCAGATTTTGAACATTGTCTAATTCTATTTTGTATGTAAAGTATAAACTACCAACAACAAACTAGTGCAGAAAAAGGGGGAAAGGCTACAAAACAGAATGTTGTGGAATTGCTATCTACCAACCGGTATGACAAACCAGGCTTGAAGTGCTCTTCAATCATCAATCGTTTTTTAACTTATTTGCCATGTTAGCTAGGGCGGATGCATGCACCAAATCCAAATTCCCATGCCACATTAAAAAGGTAGTTCTATAATGCACCACGATGTGCATCCTAAAACAAGTATAAATCGTGATTTTGAAAGAGGTGCGACTCACCTGAAAATATCAACCTACCTTAGCAGCAAGCAATTTGGAGATTATCCACTTGCCTCTATAAAAACATTCACACAATTAAATCAATCCGATGCCTAAAGCAGAAACCCCTCCAGGTACCAACAGATAAACAAGTAAAGGAGAAAAAGGGGTATTGCTCAGTGCAAGTGAACAACCTACCTCTTAGTCTCCAGTTCAAGAACAACCCCAGGAAAAGGAATATAATTAAATCCCTCAGATCATAATTCTTAGTACATAAACAGCTCAGATGACACTCTCAGTAAGGACGTGATCGATTTCCACCATGTTGATGCCTGTCTGGACCAGAATTCCCACCATCTCTGTAATTATCCCTGCGTCGACCTCCACCACCATAGCCACCTCTACCACCACTGTTACACGGTGAATAATTAAAAATTGCAGCCTCTACACAACCACTACTACATGCCACATTACATTTAACAAAATGAGATGTCATAATTAAAAATTTGTTCTAGCATTGGGGAAAGTACTTGTGAAAAGCTAAAATAGATACAAATTCAATAAAAGAAAAGCTAATATAAACCACTTCCAAAAAAACAAGCTTTCAAACTCTCAACCTATTTGAAAATAAACTGTCGACAAACATGACAAACTTTGCAGTTCACAGCCATAATAAGAGCTAAAAGATTTATTTAATTAAAAATTTAATCCTATATGTGCCGAATACGAAAAGCATCAAAGAGTCAATACAGAAATACATTATGCATACAAATAAAGCACCAGGTGCAAATGAATACTTAATAAATATATATATATATGGGTTTTAATGACCTGGGGGCATTGTTGTTGCAATAAAAAATGTGTCAAATGGAAGTCCCCCCAACCAAAAAAAAACGAAGAAGAAAAGATAGCCAATTTTTTAAGGTTTACAACGTCAGAGTTTCAAAGAGTTATAGCTGAGATCACAGAAATGAAAATCTAAAAGATAACAGAGAAGTAACTACCAAACAAGTTGTTTATAACTTTGAAGGGCCGAAGCTAATTTCACTACTATTATTTCAGCTTTGTTTTGTTTCATAATCCCATTTAAAAGCTCAAAAAAGGGAGCACTGAATATTTAACCAGGAAAAGAAGGAGAAAACTTCTAAAGAAGAGTAAATAATTGACAGAAACTAGTTGATATGTACAAGCTGACACTAAGGCCTATTAAAATAGGTCAACTCAATAGATTCCACCTAGATTGCTATTGCTAATTGTAGTTAACGGTTCAACAAACACAATATAAACTTCGAAGTATCGCAAGGCATTAAACCTTCCTATCCATGTGGTAAGCATGTTGAACATTATCAGTTTTGTTTTATTACTATTTACAGGGAAATGACGAGTTAAAAGAGCTAGATAAACCCTGGGAATGTATAGAAACCCCAATAAGAAATAAAAATGCATGTGCAATTTCAAAGTACCACCACTTGGATTAGAAATAATAGGGACACGCCTCAGAGCCTCCGCAAATCACAGCTCAAAAGAACTTTTGCTAGTCAAAACAGAGGCAGTATAGTTAGTGGAGATACCCATGGTCATGTGCAGGTTGCCTCGGAGCTGACTTTTCTGCCATTGCAACATTGATTTTATAGCCCCTGAAATCATAATCTGGAAAACCAACACAAAAATACAAAGTAAAACAAAAGTTCTCCACAGCATTTACCAGGTAACTTATTTAAGAATACAGTACTAAATAAAAACTGAGAAACAGTTGCATGATCAATACTGTTGTAAAAACCGCCAGCAGAGTGAGCAGCAGATGGGTCTTCATATGCCAAACAGGCATCACCTTTGTTGTTTCCATTCTCATCAGTGTATATCTTTATATTCCAGGGCCATTGATCTTTATAGCCCCGCTTCTGCTTAATCCTTCCAACCTGCAATGACACAGTTTTCACATTAATTTGAGCACTTTAAGCACAACAAAGGCATAATACACAAGCAATTTTGGGCATCTCCAAATTTTGTCCTTTAAGAAATCCTTCAACACTATATCAAGGGAATGAACTTCAAGGATTTTTCGCATAGGTACAAGAGATGGAGTTTTATATAATGAAGTTTGGTAAGCACTATGAAAATAGCACATGAGGTCTAGGAGCATAATTCCCCACACCAAAAGAAAAGCTATTACAAAAGCAACACTAAATTGAAATTCTTTCCTAGAAACAATGGCATTGAATAATTTGTTTTCATTCATTTTGGGTAAAAATCAGAATGCACACCCCTTGAAAGATAAAACTCATAAAATTTAACGGTAATTAGATAAAGAAGAAAAATAACTAACTCAATCACAGCAGTTAAATGTCATTTACAGACACAGGCAATTATGTTGTAGATACAATCAAAATTTTCTGCCAAACAACATGCATCTTCAGCACAATTCCCCAATCCGAAATTCATAAATATCAATCAAAAGAAAAGGTATGGAATTACTTGTCCAATGCCGCCAAAAAGTTCTCTCAGTTCTTCAACGGTCACATCAGGTGGCAAATTAGATATATATATTCTTGCATTGTCACAAGTATCGCCACAATTATCATCGCACTGCTTAATTTTAGCCGGGGCATCAGCAGGAACAGCCCCATAACCACTACCTCCCTGATTTCGAGAACCGCCACCACCACGTCCACCTTCATACCCACCAGATTGACCACCTCGTCCACCACTCCTCACCTCACCTGTAGCATCACCCCCATAACCACTAGCAGGACCACCATAAGATGGAGGGTATGATGTGGGTCCACCAGTATAGCTTGTAGGTGGAGGAACTGCTTCCATTCCGTAGTTAGCATTCCCACCATACAAGTTCGGAGCCGGTGGATAATTACCTCCACCACCACCATATGAAGGGAGAGATGGTGGTGGAGCTTGATTGTATCCACTATCATCTCTTCCTTGATTACCACTGTAAGACCCACCTCTATTCCCACTTCTATTATCATAACCACCTCCTCTGCTTCCATCGTTATAATTACTACTTCTATTACCATCATAACTATCACCACCTCTTCCTCCTCTATTACCACCATATCCTCCACCACTTCCTCCTCTATAACCACCATCACCATCACTGCGATCATTTTGGCCAGCAACAGGAGCAGGAGTACCGCATTTATTACAAGCAACTCTTCTTGCAAAGTTCAAATTCCCACAACTACATCCACATATATACCAGTTTCCATTACAAAATCTCACACATGCTATAACACAGCAATTGAATTTTAAATATAATGATTTTCAATTATTAGTCATAAAAAAGCACTAAAACCTAACTAAATCACAGATCAGAGAGATTACCCTGGTTTAGGGCAAGGCCAATCACCTTCCCTGCCGCTTCCACCTCGGCCACCACCTCTTCCGCCGCCTCCTCTGCCTCCCCGATCTCCTCCTTGGTATCCACCTCCTACAGATCAGATCCAATAACAATTAACAATTAAACACTCAAAATCACAAGAACGGATCTCAAGACCCTGACAATTATCGGTTAAAACTAATAAAAAAACATTTAATTAATTAATTACCTCGACTTTGCGAAGGACCACCATATCCTCCTCCTCCTCCGCCTCTTCCCCCGCCTCCACCACCACCTCGACCACCATATCCACCACGTCCGCCACCATCGCCCCCGTAACCTCCATATCCACCTCCGCCGCCGTAAGACGGAGGACCAGAATCACCGTCTTGACCATACATACCAGACATGACCTAGTTCCTGTATAGCTCCTTTTTCTTGAATTTTCGTTTCTTTCGGTTCTTGCTTTGTTTCTCACCGAGACGCGGTGTAGACAGAGAGATTAGGGTAACGATATTATCTATTGTGTTTCTGTGAGTGTAACTTGATTATATAGGGTCTGGCCTTGACTTGACTCTTGAGACGCAGATATTTTCCTCGACTACGTACTATGGATTTTCCTTATTTACACATTAGTACTTAAACAATTAGATTCCTCAATTTAGTGCCCATTATTTAAACTCTCCAGTGACTTGTTGATACGAAACGTCAAATTATATTAAAAAAATGGGTTCTTTTATTTCATAAAATAAAAAACTCGAAATAAAAATAGAAATGGATGGATATGCTGAGGACTAATTTAATGTTTTCACTTTTTGTATTCACCGACTGGGAGATGTACAAGTGGCAAGTGCTGATTCGAATGATTAATTTGATTTAACTGCTACAGAAAATGTTACCGCTTGCTCGTTGGATGGGCGGATTGGTCTGATTAATCAGATTTGATTGATTAAACTAAAAAAATTTACAAAAACCAAAGCTTGTTATTGGATATTACTTGTTAGGGAAAAGGTACGGAATTACTTGTCCAATGCCGCAAAAAAGCTCTCTCAGTTCTTCAATGGTCAC
>Ga0325405_1001817_pt1 | contig 21903 bp, 6 predicted proteins | sample PopdelMetagenome_21_FD_205663 | JGI IMG/M metagenome (GOLD analysis project Ga0325405, IMG submission 205663) | Populus deltoides microbial communities from Bellville, Georgia, United States - Xylem-Control-R2 | ecosystem: Host-associated > Plants > Phyllosphere > Stem > Wood/Secondary xylem...
ATTAATTTACCATCCAAATCCACTTTCTCGTTCTCTATTTCCGGCCATATAAAATAGAAATAAAAAATAAATTCCAAATAAAACAAAAATGAGAAATAAAAAGCGACAAAAACTAAAATACGACCTCCTTTAAAACCCTGCAAAAAAAAACCCATAAGAAAACGTGGCAGCCAATCGCTCTCCACACGTGTAACCAAAATCATGGGCACACGGGACTACTTGCCCGCTCTCACCTTCACTCTTCTGGCAGTCTATCGTTTTTTGAATGTTCAAAAAAATCACACCCCCCACACACGCACTCTCTTCGACAGTTCTAACGGAACACACTCTCTCTCTTTGTTATCCGCTGTTTTCTCTCTAGGTTTTTTTTGTTCTTTCTAGAAAATATTTCTTTTTTTATCTTTCTTTTTTTTTTTTCAAGATCTGGGAACACTACCTGTCTTTGGAAATAAAGAAGCTGAAAAAAATTAATTCGAGTTTTTTTTTTATTATTTCTTAAGTTCAGTTATATGATTTTCTTGGATCCTTCCTCTCTATTTCTCGCTTGCTTCTTTGCGGGATTTCCGATCTAGATTTCTGCTGCTGCTGCTGCTGCTACATTGCATTGCACTGCATGTTTTTTTTTTTGAGTGATAATAATGGAGAGATTTCAGCTCAGAAGGTCCAATTCCTCGCCTTTTTCTCCTCTTCATAGTCATAATCTTAGCAGAGAAGGTAATTGTTTTTGCAATTTCAAGCTTAGAAATGTTGAAGTGGTTGTTTTCTTTCATTTTTCTCCTACACTTTTCTCAGCATCCAAACAAAGTCTTCTTTTATTTTTTTTTCCTTTGCTGGCCTTTTTTATATTGTTTTTTAGAAACAAAAGTAATGCAAAAGAAAATCAGTCTGTTTTTACTTGTTTTTTTCTTAAGATTTTGCAGGCAGTTAAGCTAAATAATAGTCGAAATTTCGCTCATTTGAATGCATTTTTGGTCTTTGATTGAAAAAAAATAAAAATTATAGCATTTATTCTTCGGTTTTTTGCTCATCATTTTGGCTCCTGCACTAAATAACAACTAGATTGAGCTTTGGCTTTGTTTCTTTGGTTTAGTTAAAGTAAGTTTTTGATTGAATTACTTTATGACCTTTTATTTATTTATTTATTTATTCTATGGTGGTATTGGCATGATTATTTTGCTTGTTTCTTTTACTAACTCAATGGCTGTAACAAGATATGATTGCAATTCTTTAAAGTGTTTTCTTTTCAATTTAGACTAATTATTATTCATATTCTATTTTGGAACTTTTATTATTATTATTAAAAAATAATCTTGGTCCTGCGCTTGCTATTTCAAGTTTGAGGACAATACCTTCTGTATATTGTGGAAATTCACAGGACGTTCTTTAACTTCGCATGCTCAGAACGACACTTCTTCGATGATTTCTTGATTGGATTAGTTAACTCTTGCAATTTTTGTGTCTTGACTCTTGCTATCCCCCCTTCCCTTTTACTTGCAACAGCAAACCTAATGTTGTACTAGGAATTCATTTCCAGGAAACGGGCTGGTTGGAAAACCGAGAAACTTCCCAAATTTGGCCTCTGATTCTAGTTCTCAGAGCGACGACGATCTGGTGTGTGTTGATTGATCCGCTTCTATTTATTATTTCTCCCTTTACAAAATTGTTTCAAAAGCAATCCTGCCCAGCTATATGAATTAGGAATTTCATCTATGCCAGCTTTCTCTTGTATCTATTTAATTTATTACTTGCATTCATAGTTGTGATTTGAATCATTTGGCTTCTGTAGTTCACTTGTGAGTTGGGGTGGAGATCTCCAAAACAAGCAGCTGGAACACCAATAAAGAAGTTATTAGAAGAAGAGATGTCGAGAAAATCTGATTCCAAAAGAAGGTCACCGAGTGTTATTGCCAGATTGATGGGCCTTGATGGGTTACCACCGCAGCAATCTTCTCATAAACAACAAAAGAAGTCCTTGGAGAACTACACACAAAGGGTGGTATTGACAGAGAAAGCTCAAAGAAACAATGCCTCATATGGTCGGCGGTCATCCAGAAAAAGCTCGAAGGATGAGCAAGAATTTAAAGATGTATTTGAAGTTTTAGACCCATCAAAGATGGATAGTAGTAGTTACTCGTCACGGGGAACTGCACACTCAAAGCTCACAGCGGCAGAGATGGCATTCATTCAGCAGAAATTCATGGATGCTAAACGGCTTTCAACTGATGAAAAGCTTCAGAATTCAAGGGAATTTCATGATGCTATTGAGGATCTGGACTCCAACAAGGATCTTTTGCTGAAATACCTTCAGCAGCCAGATTCCCTGTTCACAAAGCATCTGCATGATCTACAAGGTATCCCTTCACAATCCCATTGTGGTCAGACTCGCATATCAGCTATGAAGCCATCACATCCTCCACACTGTGGGAGCAGTGGCCTAGGCTCCAACATAGAGAGGCAAACTGCATTGAAGAATCGAAGAAAATCCCATGTTGATCCTGCTAGCCACTCTCATGGCAAGCATGGAGCTCAAAACCCAGTCGAGTTGTCAAAAATTCAACTGGATCAAAAAGACGAGTCCGCCATTCTCCCTACAAGGATTGTTGTTCTGAAACCAAATCTTGGGAGAACGCAGAATTCTACAAAAAATACTTCATCGCCTCAATATTCTCGTGCTTCACCTTTAGATTGTAGGCAACACACCGAACCTCCTGGTATCAAGAACAGGGAGGTGGTGTCATATGGAAAGAAAAAGTTTCCTGATGATGCAGGGCCCTCAAGGTATAAGTCTAGAGAATCTAGAGAAATCGCAAAGGAAATAACTAGGCAAATGAGAGAAAGTTTTGGCAACGGCTCCATGAGTTTTTCAACACCTGCTTTTATAGGGTATGCAAGGGATGAGAGATCGCCAGACATGTCTGAAAATGAGTCTGCAAATGAATCAGAGGAGACAACAGTGACTTCCAGAAATTCCGTTGATTGGAGCAACCGATACAGACCTTCATCATCATGCTCTACCGAGTCATCAGTGAGCAGAGAGGCCAGGAAGAGACTTTCAGAGAGGTGGAAAATGACTCATAAATCTGTGGACATGGGAATCGTTAGTCGTAGCAACACACTAGGTGAAATGCTTGCTATCCCCGATTTGGAAACAAGGTCGGGAAATTCAGATGCAATGATCTGCAAAGAAGTATTTAGTGATAAAGGTGATCGCAAACATGGAGCAGTTAGGAGGGATGAACCTTTGGGTATTAGCAGCAGGGAAGGCTGGAAGGATGTTGGTACCGGAAATCTATCTAGATCAAGGTCTGTGCCTGCTACATCTACTGTTATCAGCAGTCCTAGACTAGGCATGCGCCATGAAAATGTATGCCATGACAGATATATAATCCCAAAGCAATTGATCCAGCAGGAAAGAAACAGAACAATAAAAGGCAATTTCAGTAAGAGAGAATGTTCACCTTCTAGAAATTCCAGATCCCCTACTAAGAATTCTCACATGTCTAGCTGTTCATATAGAGATCACAGTGACACTTTCCGGGACGTTAATTTTGGTTTGGATCAAGTGCAGAGCGAGATCGCAGAAGATGATTCACTTGAACAAATTTGTACAGTTTCTGAGACACCAGATTCTATTGTCACAGATACAAGTTTAGTTGTTGAAAATGTGATGGATGTGGCAATTGAGAACAAAGCCATGCCTTCGATGCCTATTAAACAAGAATCATCAACTTATATGTTGGTAAAAGGCGATTCCTCTACTAGTGATCTGGAAGTTTTAAGTTCACAGGTACGGTTCTTATCTTTAATGGATGACCTTTGTGCATGCTGGCATATTATGAGCACTGTAGATAGAAACTTCGAGCTATAGGGTGTTCTTCCTATCAAATCCCAATGTTAAGGAAAGGAGAATTTTGCCTGTTTATCTTCTTCTCTTTCCTAATAATTTTCTACTGCAGTTCAGAAAATCAGTCAGTCAGATGCGTATGGTTTTTGACTCGCGACTTCTGACTTAAACGTTTTGCTTTTTCCCTTAGATTGGAGTTTCAGTTCGTGGAAATATATCAATATTAGTTTTAAAAGTAGATTTTTAAATATTCGAACAGCTATGTGTTTCTTTTCTTTTATTATACTCATGCCAAGATTGTAATCTTTAATATTCTGTTTCAGAAAAAAAATTTCATTTTTTCTCCTACTATCTGTTTCCTTGAGCAATACCAATCATTTGCTATGACCAATAATCTAATTTAGCTGCAAGCTCAATATAGAACCTACCTGGCTTCTCATTTCAGTAAATTTTCTTGTTTGATGATTTGGACACCTTTATGTCAGATAACTTTCTCGCTCAATTGTGGTTAAGCGCATGTGTAGTGTCGCAAAGTGCTCTTTGAACAATTCAAATATGATTCTGTCTTTGAGATATCTTTAAATTAGTTGACAGAATCCTGGTGCTCTTGCGTTAGTATATATCTATAGAGATACAAACACTCAAGCATGCACATCTCTTCCCTACTTTCTAGGATATATATGTTTAACATTTGCTTCTTTCCTGAAAGCTCTAAGTATATTTTCTTGTAAGTGTGTGTCTTTAGTTGAATGATCCAAAACAATTTGGTGCTGGTTTAATTGAACTACTCTGTTGTCTCTATATACTGAAATGGATACTTCAATTCTACATAGTGAACAGTTAATCTCAGCACTTGTTGGTGTTTCAGAAACCATCAAATGGGCCATCCGATAAAGGTTCAGTTTCCATGCAGCACCCTGCAGCCAAAGTAGAATCTCCAGCATGCTCGAAGGAGGCTGATCAACCCAGTCCTGTCTCGGTTCTTGAAACTCCTTTTCCAGATGACCTGTCATCTGGTTCTGAGTGCTTTGAGAGTCTCAGCGCTGACCTGAATGGTAATCTTGAAAAATTGTTTAGCTTGTTAATTCTTCATTCATTGGTTGGTCTCCACTTGGGATTTGAATCATTGCATTTGAATTGTTCAGTTTGTGTTTTCGTTGTAATTTATATTTGTTTGCTTTTTCATTACTCCACTTGGAGTTTTTGAGCACAAGTTTTCATTTAGTATGTTGTTGCTGAAAGAATAACAATGAGGGGACAAAATTATTCTATTGCGCGGAGTATAAATGTTTTGAAATCTTAAATAATGAGGTTTTGGTTGATTTAATATGCAAGACCAGTCAATCTTTCTCGTAAATACATGGCCGATGCATTCTTGAGTGAGACCAAAAATGGTGTTGATTTTGAGAGAAAAATCTTCTGCTGCAAAAATTCTCCCATTGATGGGAATTTTCATTTTCATTCCTATTATTGCTGTCTTGTTTAAATTTTTTCCCCTTCCTGTAGGACTTCGGACGCAGCTTCAACTACTTAGGTTGGAGTCAGAAGCATATGAGGAAGGACCCATGCTCATCTCAAGTGATGAAGATACCGAGGAGGGCCCTGTTGGATTTACAGAAGAGAGACAAATAGCTGCCGAGAGCAAGGAATTTTCCTACATAGTAGATGTATGTTTAGACTCCGGTATTAATGATGCCGACCCTGATACTTTTCTGAGAACATTGCACTCCCCAGAATGCCCTGTCAACCCCTTGATATTTGAAGAACTTGAGAAGAAGTACTGTAATCATGCATCCTGGCCAAGGTCTGAAAGGAGGCTGCTGTTTGACCGTCTAAATATAGCCCTTCTGATGATTTACCAGCAATATGCAAATTCACACCCGTGGGTAAGGTCTGCAAGTATGAGTAGTCCCAAGTGGATAAAAAATGGACTCAAGGATTGTCTTCGCAAAGTGATCGGTAGCCAAGTTACGACAGCTAACGAGGACGTCGCAGCGGACAAGATACTGGAAGGGGAATCGCCGTGGTTGGATTTGAGGGAGGACGTTGATGTAATAGGTAGGGAAATTGAGAGGCTATTGACAGAAGAGTTAGTAAGAGAGCTAGTAGCAGTGTAGGCACACAAGTTCCTTTTGATTTAGGAGGGTAAAGTATACTACGGAAACGTAGGAATGAAATCATCATTTCCTTAGATGGTGAATAAATTGATGAACTCCTCTTTGCATAGAAAACAAAACCCTCATCGCAGATTTAGAGAAGTAAAACAAAATGAACTGAAGTCCTGAGTTTCCATGATTGCTTAGCCGCTCGGCATCGACCATAGGAGCCCAAACGTAATCGTCGTTTTAACTGCGTGGGCTCAAGCCTGCTAAAAAATTCTAGTTCTTTTGATTTTGTAAAGGTAATTTTTAAAATGTGTTTTATTTAAAAATATATTGAAATAATATTTTTTATTTTTTAAAATTTATTTCTGACACTAAAACATCAAAAGTTAATTTTGATATGTTAATTTTTCAATTACGTTTGAGCAAATATTATTCAAGAGAGCAAAAAAATTAAATAAATGTAAATATTATTTTAAAATAACGATTGGATCTCAATTTTTGATTGATAGAATCATCTCTAGCACTTCATTTTGTGTGTGTGTTTTATATTATCTTTTGCACCAATAGTGCATGATAAAATATTTCTTTTTAATAAAAAAAATATTTAAAATTTTATTTTATGCTTATGAGTACTGAGTTTTCATAGATCACTTCCTATTTGCTTAAACAGTACTTAAATCTTGATTTGATTTGTTATGATTCATCATAATCTAACTCTCTGTAGAAAAGAATTATAAAACTGTCGTGCAATTTTCTTTGTTATTGAATAAATAAGATTACAATGCGCGCGCGCATATATATATATATATATATATATATATATATATATATATAACTTCCAAGGCTCAAAGTCGATGGACAAATCCAGCGTGTGCGTTAGAGCATCATTTTCAATTTCATAAAACGCATCTTGCCATAGGTATTTTACCAGCCCATTGGCCCATCCTATTATTTTTTTAAAAACATAAAAAAATTCTAAATATTGTTAATGTGTCTCCTAAAAAAAATTAAATCATGAATTTAAAATTTATTGCATCTTAAATAATATTTTTATCTAATATTGAGATGGAAACACAATGAATTTACCTAGATCAATCCAGGATATTCTTGAAAAAAACAAACTGAAAAGTTAAATATCTAACCAACTCAATATTGAGGGATACGATTGATAGAAAAAAAAATCAAACCCAATTTTAAAAAGAAAAACCATGTGAACTCGAGTTAACCAACCACAATGTAAGTCATGCACACCATCGAATTCAATAATGTTTTTACCTTTTTTTATTTAATAGATTTACATAATAATAAAACGCATGAAGATTTTTTTGTATTAAATATTTTTTTTAAAAAAATAAAAACCATGACTTGTGCGTAGGACTCAGATAGAAAAGGTATATTATTGATACCAAAAGGTCAAATTGCAATTTTTTTTAGTTTTAAATAAAAATATATAATCAATAAATAACAAAGAGTGAAGTTATATTTGTTTAAATTAAGGAAAAAAAAATGCATTCAACAAAAAAAGAACAAAATAATAGATCAGATGTTGTGGCTTAACCTATTTAACTTGCGATCCGGGTCAAGGACTCAACTAGATTCTATATATTTTTTTTAAATCTATAGTTAACCAAAACCAACTAAAAAAACCAAAACCAAAAAGGGCCAATAAATAGCCTAACGCCCTGGGATTGTGAAAGGAAGAGCACAAGTGCATGGGCCTCCAAGCCAGGCCCGTGTCTGGGCCTAAGCTTTTTTTATTCATTAAAAGGGGTGGATGGTTTGTCATTTGTCTTTATTTGTTTTTGGAAAAAGGTAGATGATATGTTATATGTGAATACAGAATTCAGCCACCATTATAGTGGACCAAATATCAGGCCTATAATTAGTTTTTCATCAAAAAAACTCGTTTCAACCTGAAAACACCATACAAAACTCTAGAAGCATCAAAAACCAACATATCAATCCAATAAACAAAAAAGATCCAAATCAAAATATTACCCGAATATAATTTCTTATTCTTGACTTGGTTCTAGTTTTTTAGGCAATATTGAAGCTTAAAACAACCACTATAAAACTCCCCTTATCAAATGGATTTTATTAATATCAATTTTAACCATTTTGATGGTCGACATATATGTCAACAACGACTTTCTTTTTTTATGTTCGATTCCTGCGAATGTCTCTCTCTCCTCTAAAAAGAAAGACTAAAAAATAAGGAAAATAAAATTTGGTACCAAGATGAAATTTTTGACAACTAAAAAGACCAACCACTTATTAACTAAAAAGATGGGGGGTCAACTATTTTTTTTTAGATAAAATTTGAAGCTGCCACTTATTTTCTTCATGTTTTTCACTTTAGTCCTCCGTGTTTTAACTTCACATTTGTTTAAAAAAGATGTGATTGACTATTAATTTGGGCTAAGAAAGGCTCAATCATGCAAATAAATAAATAAATAAAATCAAGGAATAAATTAAAAAGTTAGGAAAAATTAACAATTTTAATTCATAGTGATTTGTGAGAGAATGCACAATGCAACTTCAAGAGTAAAATAACCACATGACTTAGTTTATTTTAATCCTAAATCATTTGTCTTTTTATAAATGATTGCGAACTTTCTAAATCATATAACATAGTTTATTTTGCAATTAAAGGAAAAAAGAATACATTGAAGAACTAAAATTTTTTAATTTTCAATCATGAGAACTAAATAATTATTACAAATGGTGTATTTTTGCATTGGATTGCCAATATAATTACCATTATACCATTTTCCAATAATTACAAAATGATTAGATGATTCAACAAGTGAGCCTATTTATTTAGTTTATAATTATGCAAACATATAAAAGCATAATAAGCTTGCAATCATTACAAAAAGATAGCATATGTACTAAGCAAATATATAAACTTGTAAAAGATATAGGAAAAACAATCTAGTATGCAAGCTATCATGTGTTGAAATAATACTTAAACAAAACTAATTTAGAGTACGTACTTGTTGAAATCCTTATAAAATATCTAATCTAGAATTTTTTTTTCAATGATTAATAATTTGTCTTTAAGGCTTTATTGCTCGTTACATAGTGTAAAAAGACTAACTTCAATAAGCCTCGTAGCGTTCCAATAAATTCAAAGAAATTATACTCAATATCTCTCCACAAAGATCAAACCTAAGCTCAAGAATGAGAAAAAAGAATGAGTAGAAAAACACATTTAAGAAAAAACCAACAACAAAGGAATAAAATAACTCGAGATTTCTTAATCTTTTTTTACCCACCCAAGACACATTTATTGGACTTGGGAAACATAACATTAATTGCTTATAATTTATGAATCTTTAAAATTAATGAATGTTCATAGTTCATGAATTACTTATAATTTATGAATATTTATTAATTATGATGAATGTTCATAGTTCATAAATTATTCATTAATTCATGAAGTTTCGTAGATTCATTTATTATTTTCACATAATTAATGTATGGTTCAAGTATTAAGATATTTTATGGACTAAAAGAAATTATTAATTAAACATGGACTTAATAACAAAATATTTTTCATTAACCAAACCCAAGCCCAAACTAATGAGCCTACAAGCCCACTACCCAATCTAAAAAGCTATTTTAGGTTTGAAACTTTTGCTATCCAAAGGTTCTTTGAGAACAATTTCTCATTCTTCTTTAATTAGTTTTTAAAAACATGTTAAGATTCCACATTAAAATACTAATGTTGGATTACAAAATCCAACATGGTTTTAACCTTAAATATGAGTGAACCTCACGTTTAATTTTGAGGTAAAAGGCCCATTACATGTTTTTATAAAATAAATTCCAATAATTTTCTAAGTGAATGGAAATTGTTTGACCAATATAAAGACTCAAATAATTCATAAAGACATACTAATTTAATATATCACTACATCAAGAGAGGTAACTTTCAACTTTGAACATTTCTTAGTAAAATACTACTTTATTTACTTGTTAAATAGTGAACATGATATCTTTAACGATTCATATTTTTATGTAAACCAAGACAATAGTACTCATATAGCTCTTCACCTAGTGTTTTTTTTTTGTTCTCATAGTTATGTTCATTTCAGCTCTGAACAACTCTTGGTTTCATGAGTGCTTTAGAGAATTTAATTTTTTTAGTATTCTCAAAGAAACGACTATATTTATCACTCATATAAGTGACATTTCATTAAGAGTATTGTACTATATTATATTTGGTATACCAAAACATGGCAATCATTAAGAGCACAACTTGCCCTTTATCATGCTACTACTATCACCACTTTTATCATATGGATAAACAATAAATAGTAATTTCTAGGTGCTACTGAAAATGTTATATGACTTGATTTTCTTGTTAAACCTAGATATTGATATCTTTAATCAACTAGATATGGTTACAATCGTTATATTTTTTTTATTTTTAAAGGCTTAAGTCCATTCCTCTCATTGAAGTATACACAAACTCTCTTAATTACAAACTTCACATAGTCGATGAAAGTAATTCTATTTGAGAGTAAATGTTTAACTGTACTTTATTTATAATGTATACTAACCATTATATATACTAATTTGTACCTTTATAATTGAAGACTAATTGTTGCAATGCACATAAATTGTTGACACTAGTTTTGACCAACATGAAGTATAAGAGTTTTATTGAGAGTAAATTTATCATGATCTCATATCTCGGATCATGGATTCAATGAGTTTACTAAGACTGACTCATGTCTTTTTTTTACATTGCTTTTTTTTTTAAAGTTTTATTGTTGTTTTTTTTTATTTCGCATCTTTAACACCTGATTCATTTGAGAATTAAGTTTTATGATTTTATTCAATTTGCTTTCGATGAATTTATTTTGATCTCATGACTAAGTTTTAGATTTGGTTTGTTGGCTTGGATAGACTCGGGTTATTTTTTTTCTTTTACTTTTTCTTTCAATTTCATTGTTCAACATTTTATTTGCTAAGAATTGAAATTTATTTTTTTTTCATTTTACTTTTTATGTGATCATCTCGTTTTTATTTAATTTTTATTTTGTTAACAAATAAGATTATTGAGATCTTTAAAAAATATTGAGAGCATCTATTTCCAAGGTATTACCAAGCATTTCTTTTTGTATGAAACCATTGTTAATTTATTTTTTATTTTATTGTTGATGATATTATTTTGCATTGCTTTAACTTCTTTTTTTATGCTAGAAAAAATTTAGTTTGGCTCGCGGCGAGGCGCAAACTATATATATAGTAAAGTTCTAATAAATAATTTATGTTATTGTTTCATACTATTATAAATCACTTGTCATTCTTATAAACTATTTTCATCTTAAATCATAAAATTAAAAGGAGAGGAAAATAACACATTGGAACACACGGGCATATAATATTCAATCAATGAGAGCAAAAATAATTGCTATAAATAATGTTTGGATTGCTAACACGATTGCCAGGACGTACCCCTGATTCAAAATGATGGCGGTGAAGGTTATATCTCGGAAGGAGACTGTTCTTTAGACTTTAGAGGGTCCAGTACTGGCAAGCTTGGGAGATGGTGGTGGTGGGCTAGCAAAGAAAATGGCACCTTTGGGGATTAGGGGTGGTGGTGGGCTTGCAAAGAAAATAGCACCCTTGGGGATTGGGGGTGGTGGTGGTCTAGAAAAAGCACCGGTAGCCTTGACAGGTTTGGGAGATGGTGGTGGTGGGCTAGCAAAGAAAATGGCACCCTTGGGGATTAGGGGTGGTGGTGGGCTTGCAAAGAAAATAGCACCCTTGGGGATTGGGGGTGGTGGTGGTCTAGAAAAAGCACCGGTAGCCTTGACAGGTTTGGGAGATGGTGGTGGTGGGCTAGCAAAGAAAATGGCACCCTTGGGGATTAGGGGTGGTGGTGGGCTAGAAAAAGCACCAGCGGCCTTGGGAGATGGTGGAGGTGGGCTATATAGATGGTAAACGGGAATTCTGTTGAGGATTGAAGATTGTTGCTGGCTAGAAAGATGACTGGCAGCCTTTAAAGACCGGCTAGCAAAAACATTGGCACCCTTGGCAGGAGGTGGCGGTGGGCCATGTATATGGTAAAAGGGAATTCCGTTTAGGGATTGGGATGTTTGCTGGCTAAGCAGTGGCCTGGCATTCGTGGAAGAGAAGGCAAAGCCCATCATGGCCAGCAAAACCATTGAGGCGATGAGTAATGGTTTCATGGCACCTTCCACCACCAAGTCTACCATTCTTTTCTGTTTCTTTCCGTCGTTCAGTCCTTGATGCATTCTTAAATATGAGTCGGCCACCTAACTAAAGGTGGAAGCATATCTGGTTTTAATACTAAATAACATATAAATCGATAGAACCACAGAATCGACTGGTTTCGAAGATTTGAGATATCTTAGCCTTTAATTTCTCTTTTCAAGTTGCCTTTTATTGTCTTGGATTTTGATCCCATCGCTGCAAAATCTTGATTCGGACATGGAGACCACGCCAAGTGGGATCCAGATACATTCATTTAGAAAGAAATAGTGTGCTCACGTCATATTTTGGGATGGTTCTTGGAATTTATTTTATTTACTTTTACGATAATTAAAATAGGTATTTTTGGACAAGGTAACTATTTAAATTATAGAAAGCAATATTTTGTTAGGCTTTTGTATTCATGTATTTCTTTCTATATAAACATGTTTTTTCATTATACGCATTGTTTTTTAAATAAAAACCTAACCTAGTCTGAAAAAAAAGTTTTAATAAACAAATTTTAAAAAATTATGAAATTAACCTAGTAAAAGAATAATTAATCTAAGAAGATTATGTTCAAATCTTCTAACAGAAAACCAAAGTAAGTGTTTTATTCTTATTGAATATTTATTAACCTACTTTTCAAGAGAAAATTACATATAGTGTTCATATCAATTCATAAATTAATTGTTAATAATACCATAAAAGCTATAATCTATTTGAAAATTATGATAAAATGGGAATTTTTTTTAAAATCATTTTAATAATTTTTATTTTAGTGAGTTTTATTCTAAATTAAAAAAACTAAAGGGGCATTTAAATATAAGCCCAGGTGCCTAGACCTGATGGATGTTGAATAATAATAATAATGATAGTACCATCACTACAAGAGGGGGTACTTGGTAGTGGAAAAGGAGCAGTAATGGTGGTGGAGGAGTCATAATAATAATAATAATAAATATATTTTATTTATTTTTTTATAATATGTCATTACCTCTATCAGTGGTGGTTGGTGAAGAGTTTAAATACAGTGATAATACTAAAATTTAATATGTTTTGTATTGTTTTGATGTGCTGATGTCAAAAATAATTTTTAGAAAATGAAAAAACATCATTGATATATATTTTAACACGAAAAGTTATTTGAAAAGTACCCGTAACCATAGTGCTAAACACGCTCTAAATAGTTGATATACAACGATAAGAAATGTTATGTAATTCTTTTGAGAGAGAAAAAAAAAAAGGTTAATGGCTCAATTTGTCCTTATATGATGAGATTTCTAGAGAGATTTCTTTACATTTGCACATGAAATGCAAGTAATTTAGAAACTTAACTTATTTAAAAAAAAAATCCAAGGCGTATCTGGTTTTATGAGTTTTTAAACTCTAAAAAATTATTTTCAAACCCAAAACAAATATATATATTGTGTTTACTGGAATTTGAGGTGATGATTCACTTCAATTAACTTGCTATAGAGTTTAGTTTTATTGTTAAGAAATAATTGAAACTTCGAGGACCATACTAAACACTCAAACAAAAAAACACATTCTCTTTTTATATTTTTTAATGTGCATAAGGTGTTGCTTTTAATAATCAGGTCCCCATATTCTTTTGTTTTTTGTTTTGATCCCTTTAGTTTTTGCATTTTAAATTTTAGTCCAATAATTTATTTTATTTATGTTTCGGTTTCTAAATTTATGAAAAGAGAGAGAATGTTGCTAAAAAACGTCAAAGAGAGAAAAAATGAACAATTAACCACAATCTAACAATAAGAAAAATCAATATATGAGTTACTGAGTTCCACTTAATAAGAGAAATTTTCTTGGGGTATTTTTTTTTTATCTTTTATCCTGCAAAAAAAAAAAAAAAAGACTAGGGCTCGAGATTACTTTTTAATTTGGAGTGAATTTTTTATTTTTTAACCAATTAAAGGTTAGTTTAAAGGAGTGTTTGGAAGTGTAACAGGCTGGCAGCGGTTACTCTTCAAAGTGTTTTTTACTCGGAAACACGTCAAAATAATATATTTTTTATTTTTTAAAAAAATACTTTTGACTTCAGCATATTAAAATAATATGGAAAACACCAAAATTTTTTTATCTTGAAACAAATAAAAAAAATAAAAAAAACACTTTTGAAATATAAAAATAAACAAATGTAATGTTAGATATGATTTTCTTAGTTTTTTAAGCTATATTTTTTTGATCAAAGAGGTGGAGTTTGACTTTCCATCATACCAGTAGAGGAATGTCTTCAACTTTGTTTTTAAAAAAGAGTAAATGACGTGTTGTTGGCGCACTTAAAATAAAAAAATAAAAAAGATAGCTAGGAAGTAGGAACACGAGCCTGACCTTTCATGCGCTCCTCTCCTCGCGTCTGGTCTTTTTTTAAAGGTCAGGTGTGCTATCCTACCATATTTTTTACGCCGTGATTCAAGGCCTCATGTTCAAAGTACATATTGGGCTGGAGGTGGTATTTCACTGTGCGGTGAGTCTTTCTAGAAGAATTTTTGACAAAATTTAAATTTTGTTTTTTATTTTAAAATAATATATATTATTTTGATGTGTTGAAATTAAAAATAATTTTTAAAAAATAAAAAAAATTATTTTAATATATTTTAAAATAATAAATATTTTAAAAAGCAACTGCAATCGCTATCACCCTTTAAAATACATCCACAGAATACAAAGTCCCAAATTTGCTTGATTTAAGAAAAGAGCACGACGGTGGTAGTGGAGTAGAGAGATGGTAAATGAGAGTTTTGTCAGAGGATTAGAGTTTATTTATTCTTGTCTTAAAAATATTTTAAAAAAAATTAAAAAAATTATTTTTTATTTTAAATTAATTTTCTGATGTTTTCTTATTATTTTGATATTAATATCAAATTTATTTTTTTAAATAAAAAAAATATTATTTTAAATAAAAAATACTTTAAAAAATAACAAATTCTCTTTTTCAAAAAAACAAAAAACGTAATAGCATCTGCGTGGGAGAAGGAGGAGCCAATAATGACAGCAAAACCACTTCAATGCATCTTGAATGGTTTTACGAATGTTTGGGGTATGAATATCATTTCCTTTTGTCTCAAGGCTAAAATCTGAATTTAACCACAAAAAGGGCTAAAATCCGAACACTTCAATGGGTCAAAGCCCATGACCATCTTTCTGCTCCGAACAGTCAATTAGCATTAACCAGCAAAAAAATAAAATGTCACTCACTAGCGCTTTAGTGAGCCAAAGCCCATTATACAAACAAGCAAAGGTTCCTAAGCCCAAAGTGTAAAAACCGAGAGATGGAGAGAGTAGACACTGAACCCGAGCCATTCACGATGAACAGCATCAATTCCTTCGATACCGTTCACGCATATAAATAACACTGAATAGTTGTGAAATTCCCCGGATTCGAGTTCCATTGTCAAGAATCTATAGGAACCGAGCAACAAATTAACTCACTCTATTCTTACTTATTTTTTTCGGGTCTGGGGATGCATACAAATATCTTATGTTCGGTTCATTCGATGGCCAGTACTCCCGATTTTAATTAGCTGTCTTCTCTCGGTATATTACTTTTCGCCAACCAAGTTGCTAATCACTCTATGTTCTAAGGGCGAAAACATTTTACACCTCGAGTTTTTATACATTGCAAGATGCCGAATATTTTGTTTCACAGGACACATTCTTGATTGAAAATGTTCACGAACATCAGTTTCCTTCCATAGGTAACATCAGGCTTATTACAAATTTGTTATTAGACACCGATCAATAAAAACACAATGACTAGGTTACCCTTTTAGCTAACAAATATTAAATTATAGAGAACTCAAATAATTAGACGGCATCTTCAAACACCATTAGATGCCTCCTCCTTGCCTTTCCTAGTTTCCAAGCATTTTAATACACCCAAGTACATCATCTCCACCTAATTAGAAAATAATATAAATTATATTTTAAAACCTTACCTAATAGTTTAAATTTTTAGATAGTTTAAATTTTTAGATTAAGATGGTTCTTTGACACAGTATCAGAGCTTTAAAGACCAAACAGTCACGAGTTCGAATCTCACCATCCTATTTATTTGATAAAAATTAAGCACAAGGTAATGTGGACCTGTGCAAGTTTTAAGCCCAAAAAATTTTCCTTTTAGAGGATGTGTTAGAAAATAATATAAATCATATTTTGAAACTTCACCTAAAAGCTTAAATTTTTGGGTTGAGATGATTGTATGAAATTTTAATACAACCAAATCCACCACCCAAACACCTTTTTATATATATATATATATAAAATACTATTTCAAGCAAGCACTACTAAGAAAATTTTTTTCCTAGGAAAATATTTCCCTAAAAAACGTATTTCGCGTGAGTTATTTTTCATTATTACGTGTATGAAAAAAATATATTTTTTATTGAAGAATTTTTTTTACAATGTCGCTAATAGCTAGAAATAATAATAATAATAATGATTGTGATGATTGTAATAATACCAGTAGTATAATGATGATAGTAGAATGATAATTGTTGTAAAATAATGATAGTGACGATAGTGATAAAATGTTGATTGTTATTATGGATACTTAAATAAAAAGGTGGTAATGTTGGTGATGATGATATTGATGATTATGGACAGTGATTGTTATTGGCGATGATATTGGTGATGATGACGTCGATAATTATGGATAGTTATTGTTATTGTGATAATAATGACATTGAAATAATGATAAAGTGGAAATAACAATGAAGTATGGTTATATTAATAACTAAGGTTATGTTTGTCTTTGTAATGCAGTTTGTGTTTGCTTTAAAAATGGTTTTAAAAATATTTTATTAATCAACATACATTATAATTTTTTATGAATCCCACTAAAAACTCTATTTTGAAACTTTAATTAAGAAAAAACTATAATTTATAGTTTCTTTAAAACTAATTTTTTTAAACCAACACCGTAGAAACTACCACAATTAAAATAGACACACCAAGTGGTTTTAATGATGGACGTGGTGTTAATTATTATTGTTGCGGTGATGGCAATTGTGATATTAGAGGATTACTATGGAATAATAATAAAATAATAATTATATTTATTAAGATTTAAATATGCTAATGAAGTAACCAACAGTATTAATAAGGATTTTGCCATCAATCAAGCAATGTTCACTTCTTTTTGTTTATAATATTTTATAGCATGATCCTCTCCTTAGTCGTAGATATTTTTAATTTTGTATATTTTAATACATTCTTATCTTTTTTAGTTCATCTGTCCTTGTACAAATATATGTTCTTGTGTATTTTTATTTAGAAGATTTTTTAATCCAAATTCATATTAATACTGATAAACAGATGGTGTATATAATAACACCAATGGTGGTGACTTGCGATGCAATGCAAAGATCTATGAATGATGAAAGAATACAAGAAACAGTTAAAAAAAACAACCAAACAACAATCTTAAACTAAGAAAAACATCAGACAGGTTGAACAAACATCATTAAAAAAACATTAGATCCTGGAGTAAAAATACAAGATTTATAGCTGGACAAGGAGGATAAAAATAATAAAAACTGTTACCACTTGTAGCAGTGGTTAAGAAAAAACTCAAGATACTCTGAAAATCCCAAAAAGAAGAGGAGAAAACGTCAGAAGGATCCCCTTGTTATTTACTAATATCATACACTCTTGCCATTAGCAGTTTTTCAAATGAAGAAGCATCCGGCATGTTTTCTTTTGTAATATACTTTTGCCACTAACATCTGAAAATTTTGATGTCATCGTGGCAATTACAAGAAGAAATGTCACCGGGAAGCAATAGAAACAAGATCACGGGAAACTGGATCTAAAAATGGGCCTGTGCTTGCTTTACTTTGAAAAAAAAAAAAAAACAGAGGGCAACGATTGTGATTTGTGAGCATAGCTGAGAAGTTTTTTTTAGTTTATTCCAATATTGCCATAAAAACTCCATTTTTTTTTCCTGACCATGCAGGGACAAATCAGGCCCGAGAATATATCTTGAAATGTGAACCAGATGACCACTCCTGATTTGATCTTCACTAACTTCAAAGAAAAAAAAGATTCGGGTCCAGCTACTCATGCTAAGTCTTGCATTTACACTAAATTAAGCATCTAATCACACTTAGATAGCCAATTTTCGCTCACACACACTAGCGAGTGTATTATTTCTTGCTCACTTCTGTGTTATTTGAGGCAGCGGCTGGGGCTGTAGAGGTCCAGAACTGAGCGCTCTTTATCTTTGACACACTCGCCAGGACACCTAATGGGGTTACATCTCCAACAATTGTCACCTTCTTGGCTGCAAAATCTATGCTGAAAGACGTCACACCTGTGTGTGCACACATGATCAATGCCGATGTAAATCAAAACACCTTAATCTGAATAAACTATCACTTGGTTCTAATTTAACGATCCAAAAGCGCCATCTTTCAGAGTAAAAACCATAATTGATATTGGAATCCAAACGAAGACATGACTGTTGAATTGACTGAACGAAACGCAGTCCAGGGCTAGTAATTTGATCCCATATGTAACATGTTGGCTAGTACATGATCTCATATAAAATTTCTTTGAAACAGAGTACTACTAATAAGTTAAATCAAGTTAATGACCTCCCTCCCCCCTTTCTTTCTCTCTGATTGGTGTTTGCCACGAATACATAAAAGAAAACAAATTAGGGTGTTTTTGGAATAGAAGACAGAGAGAGTATAGAGACACTTTCTGTCAAATAATAACGTCTGAAAGAGAAAGAGACAAAGATGAGATAAAATTGAATGTCAAGTCATTAATTCATGTCACATGGGCATACCTTCCATCCTGGATAGATGTTTCCTCACTTTTCCTTCGCAGCCTCTGCAGTGTAGTGACACTCTCAAAACCACAACCTGAAATCCAATCCATTCAGGATACAACTAATTAAAACTCGAAGGGTTTTACCACTAATTGATGTTATAAGAACATAATAAGCTTAATCAAAGTTTAGTGCAAACCTGATTCGGGTTTGAAGATGAAGAAGAAGATGGTTTTGAAGCAGTAGATTCGTCTTTACTTAAAGCTTGAGTATTCCTGTTGGATTCCACAGGAGCTAGCTGTGCTAAAACCGGATCATAATCTGCTAAGCCATCAAAGAAAGCTGTGTCACCCAAAAGATATCTAGACGAGCCAGGAGGGGTAATAAAATCACCAGGCTTAGCCCAGCCCCTTCTAACTATATCTTTTGGGGCATTGAGATAAGTGGTTCTCTTCTTATCATCATCAATATCAGTTGGCTTGAATGAGATTTTCTTGGTCTTTTGATCATTTGGTTTTGGTTTTGGTTTTGTAGAGTTCGACTTCTTGCTGCTACTTGGATCACTGGCTTTATTCTTTGAAGTGCTTTTTTTGCTCTTGTGAAGTAGCTGGTAGGGGACGGGGTTGATCGGGGGTTGTTGAGAAGTACAAGGAGCTAAAGGGAGAGTTCTTGGGATTCTTTTTTGGTCTCTGATGATGGGGTTGTAGCGATCAAGGGTCCGGCCACCAAGTTGATTGGTGGAGGAGGAAGAAGGTTGATCCATGCTCATGCATATGGCTGTTGAAGCTTGAGACGCACAGAACACATCTATTTTCTTCATCCTTGGTTGTTGATAAGATTGTATGACCTAGTTAGTGGTTTAGAGAATCTGCATTTTTGAGAGAGAAAGAGAGAGAGAGATCGCGAAGAACTTCTTAAAGAAGGTTGTTTGTTCTGCTTTTATGCTTGAACAACTTGAACGATGTGGACAGAGAGGGAGAGTAACAAAAGAATCACAATTTTACTAGCTAGATTGTACAGGATTAATTATATAATACTAAAGCAGTATGGAATATGGATCAAGTAGAGAAGTTCTACACTTGCTGCAACTCTCGTGTACTAATAACCAATTGCCACATCATGAAGTGTCAAATGATTTGTATGCGATGAGTTTTTTATTTTTATTTTTGTGATAAACATGAGAACTCTTAATCAAACAGAAATCCTTACAGAAAGTTCACCCCATAACATATCGAGAGGAGAAAAATGATCCATGCAGCAGAAACAGACACTACTAGTTTGAAATTGATCCATCACACACATGCCCTCAACACAGGGTTGTATCTCCAGTAGTTTTGAGAATGACATGAAGGACCCACGACACTGCCATAAGAGCTCTCCTCCAATCTTAACGATATTACAGGACTGCTTTAATTTACTAGACAATTAACCATACTGTAAACTGTAAAAGGAACGAGGAAAATAGAAGGATCAATACAATATGGGCTGCTGCTGCTGCAACATTTCCATTCCTTGGAGGGCAGAACAGAAAATAAGTGATCTTTAATGGATGAAAATGAGATGTAACCACCTCTTTTCTGTGGTTCTTTTTTTTTTTTTGTAGTAATATATTTTAGGTTCTACAATGGCAGTGCAATTTCCCTCTCACAAAATCACTCTTCTTGGTTATTGTGTTTACATCAAGTACTTTTACGGTTTAAGCAGAAGATTAACAAGGCCAGGAGATCCCAGATCCATTTTTAATCCCAGAAGAATCTTGTCTGTGACGTCAATGGAGCCGACAGAATCTCTGAGCTTGATTAGCAGAGAGCTCAGAGGAAATGTACATAAAATGTGTTGTCTTCATTATAACACTATGATTTAAACAAAACTATTTTATTAGTGTAAATCAATGTATAGTCTGTTGGCCTGCTGGGGCATGGCCTACAGTTTTAATGGCTAATTAATAAATTGTTCGCGGGAAGTTGCCTATGAATTCAATTTTCGGAAAGGAACAATTAAAAGGGTCGAATGGGTCAGAGCAACGGCAGAATACTGAGCAACAGCTAAGAACTGGGCTAAAAATTTATTGAAGGAATATTTTCTTAAAAAGAAAAGAAAAGAGAAGGGCCGCCTGATCAGTGTTAATTATAAATCCTAGTTCTTAAACTATTTACAGATAAAACGATTTGTACTTTCATCCACTCTATCAAAATGCTTGGACATGGTGATAAAAAGGAAAGATGGATGGTAGCCAAGAGGATGACTTAGCAGACAATTCAAATCTTGGATTTTATGAGGCGGTGTATCTGTAAAGATCAAATGAATGGCAGGAATATATTAACTACACGAGCAATTATTATTTTTTAAAGTATTTTTTATTTAAAAATATATTAAAATATCATATTTTTTTATATTTTTTTTAAATTTATTTTTAATATAGCATATCAAAACAATTTAACAATGTATAAAAAATTAATTTTAAATAAAATTTTTTAAATTTTTATAAAAATACTTTTCAACTACAAAAACAAACAATTTATAAATCAATAAATATGAATGGAAATACTAGCAGAAACATCCTTCTTATTAAATGCCTCATTGGTTGTTTAGACTTCGGATAATCTCCAAATGTCATGTTCAAAATTTACATTCTAGTCAATTGAGTAGTTCAAGCCCTTTTTTTGAAAACATCCTGATTTACTATGATTACTTTGATGCAATTAATTGCATGGTAAACTTATCATATTTGTTTTATTAAAACATGTTTTTTTTGTTATTTTTATTAAATGGACTAAGATGAACAAGGAAGAAAAATTAAAAAAAAAAAAACTAAAACTGAAGGAGAAATTACTGTACATCTACTTATTGTTCAGTGTGAATTACAACAATAATCCAATCCAAGATACTTTTTTTTTGGTCCTTTGATTATTTCATTTTGACCCTTTATT
>Ga0325405_1001818_pt1 | contig 21898 bp, 16 predicted proteins | sample PopdelMetagenome_21_FD_205663 | JGI IMG/M metagenome (GOLD analysis project Ga0325405, IMG submission 205663) | Populus deltoides microbial communities from Bellville, Georgia, United States - Xylem-Control-R2 | ecosystem: Host-associated > Plants > Phyllosphere > Stem > Wood/Secondary xylem...
AACAGAGGCAGCAAATGGTTTTATGGTAATGGGACCCTTAAGGTTTGTCTCCCATGGTGGAATCTCTCTCCCATGTCAAAGAGGGTATGATAGTGACCTCAGTTTTTTCGTTTCAGAACTAGCTATTTGATCATATGGATTTGACCACTTGTTGCCCGAGACATGAAAAAAATTGGCCATCGCATTGCATTGTTTGTCGTCCTATGGATGGACTTTCCGGCCACACTTGATCACAATATTAATATCAAAAACCTTATTTTTTTTTTATTTGCATAGATATTCAAACTAGATTACATGTATCTAGATTAATTTTATGAGCCCTGAAATTAACAATTATATAAATCTTTAATGAACCTAAAAAAACTCGAAGTCATAATTATTAAAAAGCAAATTTAAGATGTGACCAATTAAAATACCCCTCAAAATTAACAAAAACCCTAACTTGATATCATGTGTCGCAGATGCAATTGCTACTATTATTATTTTTTTTTCTTTCCTTATGCTCAGCATAGTATTATCGGTTAAAATCCAATGTTTTGGTTGGTGAAATCAATAAAAATTAAAAAATAAATAAACTTAAGGAGTTGTATAATTTTTTATTTAGAATTGTATTTCATATAGCATTTTATTAAAATTAATTAATTTATTTTTTTAAAAAATATTTTTTTTTATTTCCAAATCATTTTATATATTAATATTAAAAAATATTATTTTAATATATTTCTAAACAAATTATATTTTAAAAAATAATTATTGTCATTATCTAAAACACACTCCAGAACGGAATAGCACACTCCAGGACAGATGCGGCAGGGCTAGCTCAGGCTACTGTGGGGATCTGAACGGGATATGGCACTTATACAGTAGCAGCAGCTGCATACTGATCTTACTCCCAGGAATCAAAAGATGACAGAAAAAGGCATCAACGCTGGTTTAATCTAGAAATATTGGTTTTAACCCTGGTATCCAGATCAAAGACTACTAGCTGCTGCGGTAGAAATTTCAAGTAAAATGTTGCCTTACGTTAACTGTCGGGGGAGAGCTGGAGCTTGCTTTTAAGAAACACCCAAAAAAGAGTGAGAAGGGAGAGTTATTTGTAACTAAAGCAAATCACAGTGTTGTTGATAATACACATACCAACAAGGCCACTAATTGGTCCTTAATTTTACCACCAACTGGTACAGGTCGACCTCATAAATCTTCCCATTTATTTCTCAACCATAAATTGATGTTCAGGAAACAGCCATGGGAGAAGAGAGCGATGGTACGATTATTTCTGTAGAAAAACCAGATACAATGGTTATCCTCTAAGTTCCTACTCTGATTACAGCAATTCAGGAAGGCGTGAATATGACAGCATATTTCACACGTATGCCTGATGATACAGTCCGACCCCAGGGAAAAACATGTGCATTGATCAAAATAATTATACAACTCAATCAAATAAATGCAAGTCTCATCAGAACCCAAATAAATATTGGTCCCCAACTCAAATGGCCAAAAAAATAATCTGCTATGCCAAAAAAATAATCTGCTATCAGAATCATCTCGTGCAAACCCTCCTTCTGAACTTGCTGAGAGGGCTGCTTTTCTTCACTTGAATAAAACCACGGAAGTCAGGTATTGGGGAATGACTGTAAATGGACATTCCCTCCCCTAGATGGCATCCAATCCAGCAAGCTTGCGCAGCTCCTCACATAGTATAAATGTAATTGTAGTTTGCGGACCCAATCTTGCAAATATTGCAAAGCCCCTACAAAGGTTTAAAAGTTAACACCCTAAAAGCACATGCAGAGACACACACAAGAAAGAAAAAAAAACCCTTCAAATACTTCCAGAATGAGTTTGAAAGTTGTATCATCTAATCATGATCCACTTGTCTAGTTAAGAGCCCAAACTAGAACCTAGAGGATTTCATCTTAAAATTATCAAGAGACCTAACAATGGCTATTATTGCAGCGAACCAGAGTACCCAGGCAATTGTGTAGAACCAAACACCTTAAATATACATGCACCTGATTAAAATAGCAATGCTCATGGAGGCCTAGATAAGAATCTCACCCCTTGTAAAGTGCCCTAGGGCCTTCTTTAAGCATAACCTGAAAACTCAAAACACAAAAGGTGTCAGACATGAAAGCCAATTTTCCCCTTTAAAGACTCATTAACAAACCCCGAGCTTACTCCACACATCACAGAAACATTAGACAAACTCCTTAAAGAGGGGAGAAACGAAAGCAAAATTAACAGCAGTTTTTCACCAATCTTCTCTCTTTCCCAGTAGAAACTCATGAAACTATTGTGATGGATCATCAATTTGGACAGCAATAAATAGTCAACTGACAACTATACAAGTAATCAAGCAAGATCAGCATCCTGTGTGTAAGGAAGCCACAATCTCTGGAATGCATATGGTTGTATGCTCAGCAGTGATGGAGGATCCACACCCATAAGCCCACAGCACCAGCAGGAAGGAAAGGAGGACAGTGCCCAGTTCCCACACAATAAACAATAATCCAAATTACTATCGTCTGAAAACCTGCCTGTCAGCTTACAAGTTGCAAAAGGCACACATAAAGCTGTCCAATTCCAGTTGTACATTAATGCTAGCTGTTATTTCTTACTCTTTCCTTCACAAACTATTTCAGTTATTACTACTAGTATGCAAAACCCCTCCAATCCAAAAAATGCCTCGGGGTATTCAACGGAAATAAACAGTGCAGATAGAAAAAAGTTTATGATCATAAATTAAAGTGAGATGAGCATGTGAAAGAACAAACAAATCTGATACCTGATATGCACAATGAAATCCATTTTTATAGTTTCCAACTATTTTAGATTCTCGTTGCAGCATGAGGCGGGTTTTAATCATGTCCATAGGTGCAGTTACAAGGGTACTCACTGTTCCAGCAACTGTACTCGAGCTTCACAAGACAAGAAATATTTTTAGGTAGCACCCACATGAATAAAAAGGAAAAGCACATGCTTATCATGTATTAACTAAAAATGAAGTGTGCTTGAAAGGTAGTGGTGAAACAAAGTTCGTTCCACAGGTTACCTTGGGAAAAAGCATCAGGAAGGAAAAGCTTTACAGGTTATGAGCATGAAAAAAAAATGACGATGCTTCAGTTTTGACTTTCTACAGGAACTGGATGATCCTATCTGTTATCTACCTTCTATTTCCAACTTCCCATCATTATAATAAATTCATGCATCTACTAAGAGAGATAGGGAAATAAAAGCTTCAAATGGTGCCATACAGTAGATGTAGATGAAATCCTTCATCCAGAGGTGTCCACCTAATCAGAACCTGCATAAATGGAAAACTGAAGAAATTTTTAATATGGGAGAATGAAAAGAAAAATAAAGGCAACCAGTTTAGACTTCAATTAAACAAAAATCAACAATTTTGTAAACTATAGAAATTACTTCATGTATCCAGAGTGAAAAAAAAAGTATGCTTAGAACTTGACCTGCTTCGTTTCATCATATGTTGCCAGTTGTGATGCAGTCAAAGCAGCAGCTCTCACCATAGCAGGGCCAACCCCCTTCCAAAGAGCTCTTATTCCCTCTTCAGAAACAATTGTACGCATTTCCGCCATTGGTCCTCCTTGTCTCTGATTTGCATTCATCTGCAACCGGACCTGATGAAAAACAAAGTTAGAATCCTAGATAAGATTTCAGATGAAAAGTTCCAGAATGCCTAACATGATTGCATACCTTCAGAACTTCGACTGGATTAGTAAGTGCAGTTGCAACTGCACCAGAAAATGCTCCTGATGCAATCTTAAGTAAGATATTGTTGGACCCAAAAGCCAAATTACAGGCATACTTCGAGGGTTCATAGAGGCCTAAACGTAGACCTCCATAAAGAACTGACCTAATCAATGCAGGCATCAACCCCAGATACAAAGCCTTTGGCCCTTCCTTTTTCAATACTTGAACAGCCACTTGTCCCTGTACATGTAAGGAAACCCAACATCAATATCAGCTAATCAACCAAACAATTGCAATCACACTAAATGATTGGCATACCATTCCAGTCAAGGGGCCTCTCCGGCCAACAAGTTGCATTTGTAGTCGAACCTTGAGCACATCTGTTTTTCAAGTTGAAGTATGAGATAGTTAAGTATTCAATAGCGATAATACAACTTCCACACATATTTCTTCTAAGTTACTTTTTGTATAATTTTGAAAAACGTTTTGAAGGATAGATTCTACAGCATCTATAAGTAATCGATAGCTAAAATACTTGTTAAGATCTATACTACTATATTTCTGAACAATTTCTCAACTAATTCTAAGAAAAGTTATTCAAATAATGAACAAGAAGAACCAAATTCAAAAGCTAGCAGTGTACCATTCCATCCACTTTCTCGCTTTCACATAGATTGTCATCATCCAAGGGTATAGTGAGTAAAATTTGCAGCTTGAATGGTCAGAAGTCTGCAGTGCATGTTCAAAAACTCAGTTGGCTTCCTATGCCCTAAGGCTAATGCATCCCATTTGCAGAAAAGAATACACATAAATTTGAAGAATGAATATTTTCATATAGCTGTGGAAGCTAATTAGATGGCAAATTGCACCTTTTCAATCCATTTAAAAACCATTTGTTTTATTGCATATTCCTTTTCCTCCCATGAAGAGAGAACAATACAAGAAAACAAAGTTCTGCACAGACCATCTAGCGAGCATGCCTAACTGCATTATAACATACATCATTAAGGTCACTGCAAACAGCTCTGAGATTTTAAAACGCCATTTCCGATACATGTCTTAGTTAATTTACTTTGAGATGCAAAATCGCAGCATTCGAGCCCAATCTTGACACAGAGGGAAACAACACAAGAAAGATAGCAAGTACGAGCAATACAGAATTCTACCAAACAAGATCACCACACAAGAACCCTAATTCAAAATTTTATTACTCAATATTTTTTCTAATCGAAACTCAATATTTCAGCCCTTCTAGGCTGCTTATATACCAGGAAAAACATCCTAAACAAAGCTGAAAAAATAATAAAATTTCTATACCAAATAGGAAAAAGAATTCTAAATCAACTAGGAAAATATGACAAATCCCGAACAGTAACTTCTAGTACTTATTTGAAGGCTTTTTAGACCTCAAATGGCTACAAAATTTTAATTCTACCGGAAACAAGGCCTCTAGAATGTATTGGAAAAATTTCAACCCGATTCAATGGTTGGATTGAATGTTATGTCCATTAACATAGGGCTGCACATTAGGGAAAAATCTCCGGCATCAAAGCTTGAATCTAGCCACAGTTCCAATGCGCTATTGTGTTGCAAACCAAACCTCAACCTCTCCAATCACACTAACAAATTAAATAAGATTCTAGTTCCTTTTACTAGGAATTAATCACATCCCTTTTACAGGGAATTTATAGTCAAATCATGATCGCACGACCAATGGGGGGAAGTGAGCCTTCATTCATCTTTCCCAGATTTGATCATATGATTCAATAAAAAAGTGAAATAAATTTACAAGCAGCACGTCATTAAATATCTTGGAATGAATGAAACCTGGGAAGCATAAAACCGAATGCAAGGAAATCACAAATCATACAAATGTATTATTAAAATGAATCAAAAAAGAAAAATCAAGGAAGAGAAGAAGAACCTAAGGGGTGCGTGATGGCGGTGGCAACAGCAACGGAGAGTCCACTAGTAGCGAAGTGAGATAGCATTTGGGAAGACGAGACTGGCCATTTCTGCTTCTCCTCTGCCACTTTAACGACAAAAGAATCTAGAGCATCGAAATTGATTTATATATAAGAAGGGAAACAAAGGCAAGCATGAAAGATCTAACAGCAACAGAAATGAAAAGAAACCTGAATTCCTGGAACTCGAATGGGAATGGCCGCCATCCATCTCTTTCCTTTTCCCTCCACCTTTATTTTTTCTTTTTCTCCCGGCGGAGAGAAGAGTATTGGGGATATTTTCTTTTTTTAATGTTTTCGAACAAGCGTCCCCTCTCTTTTTTTAGTTTTTAGTAACTACAAAAAAGTTTAATACCAATTTTTCTTACAAAGCTACTATAATTACAAATTTTAAGAAATAAAAAAAAATCAAACAATATCCAACTGCATCTTGTTTTTTTTTTTTAAATACATTATGTTACATATATGTGGTTTTCTTTTAACAAATAAAGATAATGGAGAAAATTGTAAATCTTAATTAAGGAAATTAAAAATTAAAGGGATAAAATAAGTATAATTTTTAGAGACGGTCCGGGTTTTAGGTTTTGACTGAGTTATCTGGTTTTCCGGGTCAATTTTTTTTCTTAAAAAAATCAAAACGATATCGTTTTATTAAATAAAAAATCAATGGTTTTTGATTGGGTCAACCGGGTTGCCAAGTCATACCAGATTTTTTTTTCTCTGTTTTTTTAAATCCAACCCGGTTTCAATCCCGGATCGATCCACCAGGCCAGGTTTTAAAATATGAAAATAATACATTTAATTAATTCGACAAATTTTGTACCTTTATCCAAAACCATGTAGACTCATGACTTAAATATGAGTAGATGAAGACTGTCAGGAGTGTATTGTGAAAATTTATTTTTTAAAAAAAATTGTTTTTTTTTATATTTATATATTATTTTAATATGTTAATATTAAAAATAAATATTATTTTAATATATTTCTTAAAAAAAATGTTTAAAAAACGACACCAACAACTGATCATAAGCATCTCTTGAAATTGTTTTTCCCTCGCGACCTGATTTACAAGGAAGAAAGGATTTGCTTTCCATCATGACCTGATTTACAAAAAGGGTCTTAACTACTTGGCAACCTCACTTTCACTACCACATTTACAACTTGCATTTGTTTACAAAAAGAGCAGCAACTGATTATTCTGTTTAGTAAAAGACAAATTCAGCACCATCTCCTTCACCTCTTGCTCACTCGATTTCTCTTAGCTTCATTCACAAAGAGTCGATGCCTGTCATAAACAAAGTACGCATCAGTAGCAAAGCAAGTAGGTATACATGTCAATGAGAGTAATAATACCCTCATGTACTTGATTGAATCATCCAAATGTGGGTCTTATATATATGCCCTTTACAACGAACTGTCTTGTGAAGTAGGCAGATTGAGCCCAAGATGAGCAAATCTATCGCAATCCTTCATCCAGCCAGTAAGCAGAAGTTCAAGTGTGCTCTTAAGTTAGTTTGCTAAAGCACTGAGACCGAAATGACTTCTGTTATTACTGATGCATCGAAGCTATTACAAATCATTGATGAATAGAATTTCACCACGTTGGGTGATCAAATAAAATCATCCCTTAGCCAAAGGTGCAACAAGCATGCATCTTATCTCTGTGCGTGTGTATTCACACTATGTAATTTGATATTCTTGCCAGACGGTGGACAAGTTCTGACCTCTCATATTCTAATTTCTGGATAACAATCCCATTCAATAGAAGCTCTGAACTGTAAACTGCTGCTCCTGCAACCAGGTTAGATCAAAATGCTTATCACAAAACTGAGATAAACTTTTGTGGAGGAGAAAATGGAATTGTAGATGCCAACCTTTATCAAGAAGTGGCACACAAATTGCATGATCTTCTTCACATGAAAGAATCAATAGATCATCTGGAATTTTCAATGCAAATATCTGACTTTTCTCCATGATCTGCGTAGCATTGCTCAGAAACAAACTCATTTAAAGAGGTGCAAAGGCCATAAAAGAGATACAAGAAAGAAAAAGGGAAACAAATCCCTACGGCCGTAAGGGTGATAAAATGCCACCACTGAGACTACTACTAGCTATGGAATTGCATAATATACATACCTGGCCATGAAGAGCATTGACCAAGCTAGTTATCATTTCTTTTTCAGGTTTTATATTTGGTGTAATGAAGACTCTTTGACCCTGTGCCCATGAGCATCCCAACAACATGAGACAATAAGGATATGAGTTTCGAAGGAAGCAGAAATTCATGCCTGGTTTGAGCAAAATCACCACAAGCTTAGAGAAACACCTTTAGAAGTGGTTGCTGGTTTGCACGAGCCAGTGAAACAGGCAGGCTAAAACCAATCTCCTTTTCCTTCTTCGCATCTCTTAAGATAAAGTTTTTCTCATCAATAAGGAGGCTTGCTTGCCCGCAGCTCTCAAGCCATAAATGAGTCACCACTGGTTTACCAAGAGCAATAGCTTCCAACATGTTCCTTGTACGCACAAATCTATCCACTACAAAGTGTGTAGCGTCCGCTAAAGATGATGCCACGGAAATGCCAAGCCTTGCCAAGATCTGTTATAATAAAGAGAGCACATATGTAACTAGTAAATGATCACGCTATTGGTTGGAAAAGATACAGAAGCTACCTTTTTCTGCTGCCTGATGATATCATCACCTAAATGCTGGCTAAACAGAACTCCTAAATATGCCGTATCTCGCCGTTTCCTCAAATCCTTCCATCTGGAACCAGGTAATGACTTGGGATTGCCTAATCTAATAAGCTTTTTCATCGGGGATGATCTGGGAAGGTTTATGTTGAGTGGTTTTCGGTGGTGGTCTATGCCATCAGCTATGGTGAATGGGGTATAATGGCTAGTAGCTATATTTAAATGACTTGGCAGTCCACGTCGTGTTCTTTTACCTTTGGGATAGCTCCACGCATTCAGCTTTAGCGAACTGTTAGAGGTAGATACCTCCATGCTAGCAAGCTTTTCTTGGCTCAGTCCATTGATTCTTCCTCCTTCAGACGTGTTGAAACAAAATTTGGGACATCTTCCTGTAGTGGTCGAAATTTTGGATGGTTTCGCAACTAAATGACTCCTCTTTCTTCTGTATGTAATTATACTACCCTCCATGAAATCATCTGTCCTTGCCCCTGGATTAGCTGACCCACCATTAGTCCTTTTGAATCTGGCTCCTAACCTTCGATGCGAGTCTTGGGAGGCAAAAGGATCCTGTAGTATCTGTTGTTTGCCAGGTGAAATGCTTTCAACTGACGCTGACAAACTCCCATAGTTGTCACATTCCTTAATTTTGTTTCTCCTCGCAGGTTCCTCATCCTTTCTTTGGTCAATAGTCTTACGAGATGTTGTGGCTGAACTTTTGGTTGCATAGATAAAACTCCTACCAGTTAACTCCCCAACCAAGGGTTTGCTTCTTTTCCTTTTTGTTGTTTCTGACAAGTCACGATGCAACTCCTGATGACTAGGCTGTTTCCAAGATGAAACAGAAGCTCCCTTTCTAGCATAAACCTTTCTTTGCTTTGGCACTCTTGTGATGTCCTCTAGACTGCAGAGAGCACCTTTTTCATAGGAAAGTTCCTTTAAATGAACTTTACTATTTGTTACACCTTTTGAAGAATCTACAAGAGGGTCGTTAGGATCTTGAAAAGCCTCACCAGCACTGCTATCAGCTGGGGGACCGTAAAATAAAGCTTCCATGGCTTCAGCAGCTATTTGGGTGTTACAACCAATATCCAACGTGTCTGATGTATTTCTTTCATTACTGCAAATGTCCAACTCGTGCCCTGATGCAAGGTCAAAAAACTGTTCCCTTGGCTTATTGTCAGAAGTATTTTCAGATATAAATTCATATTCTTGTCCTGTTCTGTATGTCTCTTTCACACTGTGGCCTGCAACCCTTGAATCTGTGTGGGGTGAACTTGTTACTTTCTTATGAAGATCTTCATAATTCTCTTCACTTTCATTATCTGATCTGCAACCTCCTTTACCATCAATATACCCTGCCTTCTGATGCCTTGGCACATATCTCTGCTGGCAGCCTCCGCAATCAAAAGACCCGTCCATCCTCTTGCTAAAGAAATCAACCCCTCCAAAGGTCTTATGTTTACAAATTGGGGTTCTGGTTTTGATACTTTTGGCCAAATTTTGACAGCCTTTTGCACTCAGAACAGGAGGGGATTTCTTCCTGACAGTGTTTCTGAGCTCAGTTCTAGGAGAAAAGTTCACATCATTACCTGATAGGAAGTGATCCACAAAGCCAAGTGCACTAGCTTGAGATGACTCTCCAGGTTCCTCAGAGTCAACATAATTTAACCTTGCAAACTCTTTATCGCATGTAAGCAATCGAGGACAATCAGTTTTCTCATCGGTGTCTTCAGCATTAATTAAAGCCCCTAAGGTCAGCCAGGTTGGCCAACGAGAGAACATAAAAATTAGTCACTCTACCTCATCAATATATATAAAATAGGTCTAAATTCATTTATAGAATCAAAACATATATCATCATAAATCAAGAAAAAAAAAGAAGCTAAGCTAAGCAAAACTTTTACTGGATAGAATCATAGAACAGAGACCTGCACCTTTATCTTCACCAGGAGAGCCATCAGAAACAAAATCTTCTGCGAAATCCTTTAGCCACTGAAAACGCGGACTGGGCTGCCTCATTTGTAAGCCTACTACTCCATTTCCTTTAATTCTTGTACCAGTTTCAACATCAGATATCCCATCAGGAGCATTCTCTAATTGGTCTCCATGGATTTCTTCATCCTCACTGTCAGGGATTACCTGGCTCACTAGTTCATGTTTAGCATTCTCAACAGAATCACCAAGCACTTGAGTATAAAAACCAAGTTTCTCCACCTGGGTTTCTACCAAGGGACTATCGAGAACAGCTGTATCATCATCAAAAGTTACGGTATCTTGAAATTGTTGAAGCTGGCCTTGGTTAGCTTCCATTTGTTCACTGTCAAGATATGAAGTACAAGAAGCAGATTTTCATAAAATAAAATAAACATTATTATTAAAGTGAAAGAATTCAAGTTATTAAATTAATATATATTATTACATGTAAAGATCGAAATCCAAGAGAAATGAGTTAATGAAATTTCTACATTAAAAAGAAAAAGAAATGCAAGAAATTAGAGGTTGGGAGGAGGAAAATTACCACGTAGTGAGTAAGAAAACTGAGAGCTAAAAATTATAAATTCTGGGATCGGGATTTTTCAATTCACGAGTGATGACCATTGATAAGACATTGTGGTTGATGATGATCAGTTATCAGGGATTTGGGAGGAGGGAATACGAAGATGCTAATTCGGACTTGGGAGGGAATATTTATTTATTTCGCCAGTGGAGTGGAGAGGGAAAATTATTTCTTGGAATTTTTTATGATTTATAATTATATAAATTGAACTTGCAGGCAACAAACAGGGCATTTGGTCTAGTGGTATGATTCTCGCTTAGGGTGCGAGAGGTCCCGAGTTCAATTCTCGGAATGCCCCTTACCTTCTTTTATCTTGTCAGTTTTGCCCTTGCAGGCTAGTTAAATTTACAGCGACGTTTGTGGGGGAGGGGAAAACACTTTGGACATGCTTGCAGGTAGCGGAGAAAAGATAAATGGGGTTTCCATGCGACACGTCGTTCGTCTTGCTGCAGGGTGTAGAGTGTAGACATCGTCATAATAGATGACGAAAAAACGAGATGGGGCATTCCGAGAATCGAACTCGGGACCTCTCGCACCCAAAGCGAGAATCATACCACTAGACCAAATGCCCATTTCGATTATGATCGTATTTATATTTAATATAATCCTTTTACTTGTATACTTGGAAGGAAATGCAATTTTCTATGTATTTATGTTTGGAAATGATTAAAACGATTTGAAATCATAAAAAATAATATGAAATAAATAAAAAAATATTAAATTTTTTTAAAAATATTTTTAAACATAAAAACAAACTGTATATTTATCTCACCCTCGTCAATAAGCCTTCTTTTCCACTGGTTTTCTTAGCGGTATCTGGATCGGTAACCTGCTGTGTCTTCTTGAATGCTTTCTTTTTTTATCTCTGCATCTAAATCATATGGAAATGATAATATCAGCCAAGAGAATAATGTCCTCTGAATATATATAATCACAAGTTCATATGAAATATATCATAGAGATTGCTAGGAAACCGATGTATGTTCTATTTAATCCTTATTATAATTTTAATTTGTTTCTCACATTGTTTTATCATATAGAACTAATAATTCAACTTTCTTAGTACATGACCAAAGCCCTTTACAAAAATATATCTAGCTTAACTTGAGAGTGCTTAAAAATTTGATTGTGGTTGTTTTTTAAAGTGTTTTTATTTGAAAAATATATTAAAATAATATTTTTTATTATTTTAAAAATATTTTTAATATCAGCACATCAAAATGATATAAAAATATTAAAAATATTAATTTAAAATAAAAAAAATAAAATGTTTATTTAAAAAAAAACAATTTTTAAATACAAAAACAAACTATATAAACGGCATGAGATTTTATTACATTCTCCTTTTTTTACATGTACCAACTTCATAGCAATTGTGAGGAGATTTTAATTTTCAATCAAAACTCTCTTTAGAGCTCGTTTATAATAAGATTTCAGTTATTTTTAAAAGTAATTTTTTATTTAAAAATATTAAAATAATAATTTTTTATTTAAAATTTACTTTTAATATTAATATATCAAAACAATTTAAAAAAAAACAACTTTTTGACTACTCACTTATCTGCCACTCAATCAAACAACTTTTTGACTCCTTACTTGTCTGCCACTCAATCTGTAATTTGCTAGCATTCTTTACTCTTCCTCCTGCACCTCTCTCTATAAACTAGCTTCTGATATATATATATATAAAAGAGTATCCGGCAGCTTGCACGCATTTCTAATATGTTTTTTAGTTTAACGAGGATGTTCGAGTCAATTTATGTGCATCTCGACTAATCTCACGGGCTCTAAATTAATGACCATATAAACCTTCAATGACCATTATATAAGCAACCACAGAACTTGAATCTAAAACCATAGAAAAAACAAACTTTTTAATCCTAAATTTTTATCACTTTACCATTACCTAGTTAATCTACTAATCAGTGGTTTGACTTACTTTCAAAAACCCTCAAGCACATTCACTCAATATTTGTAAATAAAGTGAAGGGATTTGCATATATGCAATAGTTACGATATATTCTTAAACATTTAATTCTTTGACCAATTCCATACAGGATAATAAAAATAAAGGAAAAAACGAAATAATTAAATTCAAATAATGAATAATGTATAAGAAATAATATGTAATCTTTTTAAAAACCCTAAATTGAAAAAAAAAACCCTTAATAAACCATAGTTTAAAACATGATCCGACAGGTTGATTCAGGATCTAGTTGATATCGGGTTGGATTTAAAAAAAATAAAAAAAGATAAAAATCTGGGTGACTCGGTAAAAAAACTTGGGTGACCTGATAAGATTTGATCAAAAACCCGATTACAACCTATTAATTATTTTTTAATCAAAAATAATATAGTTTTATTTTGTAAAAATTTAATATCCAACTCAGGATAACTTGATAATTTGATCAAAAACTCGTGATAAACTGGGTTTAAAAACTATATGATAAACCATGAAAAAGCCAAAATTAGAAAAGAACCGAATCAAGTAATGATTCGTTCGTCACGTATGTTGTCTTGCAAATGGGCCCTATAGTCTCAGTGTCAACCCCTCGAGTCCCTTTCTCTCTCCCTGTCTCTCGTGCTTGAGCAAAAGCTTCTCACACAGAACACCTCTTTGTGGTTCAAACTTTCTCTCCCACCAAGTGCAGTATGTTCAAGATTGGATTCAGGTATTTCATTCATTCTTTCTTTCCCTTTTCTTTTACTTTCAGACTCCTTCAGGATCTTTGAATAAGATTCTTTAACGCTTCTCTTCTTACATGTATGTTTTTCCTGTAAGTTAGAGATGTCATGTACGGTCTGCTTCTGCTACCGTTTCTTGCTCTGCAACAATAATTAAGTAGCAATTTCTGGTGTTTTAGTATCGTCATCTCTTTCTTGATCTTAAATTGTGTTTATTTAACTCTCTTTGTTGGTGGGGGCTAGCTAGCTAGGACTGATCATAGCACATCAATTTATGGCCCAACTTGTAATCAAATGACTGGTTGTCTATATATGATGGAAATGGGGGTGCCGTAAATGCACTGTTTCTGGCATTTTTATCTTTCATGGCTTTGCTAATGCTACAGCTCATGATCTGTTGCGGTTTATTTATTAAATTAGCAGAAGTGCTTCCATTTCAAGATCAGTTTCTCTTGCTCAGGTCTTCAACAAGGGATTCTCCTCCCAGCCTGGAAGGTGTGTGAAACTAACCAATTATCCATCTCCTTTCACTATCATCTCCTTTTACTGTTGCGATTTAACTTTGTCTGCGGAGATCATGATGGCATTATCGTATGCTTAGAGACGTTTGTTAATTTTTTTTTTACCTTTACTTTCAATTATTTTATTTTGTTTTCATATTTTTTTTTTGTTATCAAAAATAAATTTTAAAATAAAAAAATAAAAAATACTCCGAAAAAGAATAACCAGCATGATACCAAGCATCTTCTTGCCCAAGATCCCCCTCTGCCACGAAAAAGTATTTTAGTTCAACTTTTCACTATTCAAGGTAATTAATTATTTATTTTGCATCATCTATTTCCACGAGTAATGAAAACTACAAACTAATTACAGACTTCGATGATTTAATAAATTGTTAAAGAATATATATATTTGTAGAGGGTAAACCGAAAGTTTTGAGTTCATTTTTCTAACACGCATATATTATATATTAGTCATTGATTGTCTAGAAATGCTGCATACTTCCAGAATTCTTCCTAACTACCATGGTTGTATTTTCAAACATATCTGTGGCTGTAGTCACCCTCGACATTTTTTTTTTATTATTAACATAGGTATTTGGTCCAGTTTGTATGCACCTCGACTATTCCACGAGTTCTAAAATTAACAATCGTATAAGTCTCAATAGCCCTAAAAAAACTCGAAGTCATACCCTCTACTTTGGATTCGTCTCCTGTCATCATCTGCCAAGAACACATTCTTATTAAGTGCTAAAGGGCCAGGGGTATTGGTTTTAAATTATATAAACTTGCAATGTTAGTGTCTACCTAATTAAAATTTTCATTTAGCATTTGATTTGTTTTCTCTTCTGCTATTGAATTCTCCTTAATTTATAACCAATTGCAATCACTTATCTATATATACAGTTGATTTATTATTGATCATATGAACAGATCCAAAGAAAAAGTGCATTTAATTTTTTCCTTAATGTCATCTCTACCATGTCCAAGACTGGACCTCTATGAGAATATATTGCAAGGATCAGTCATCTATTACTTGTGACTGAGAGCATTAATTGATATCACGCTAGGTTAAACTCCCTTATCATCAGAAAACAATATTTCGAGCAAAGTCCCAAATGTTTTTATTGAATAATTAATTTGTTGGTGCTAATTTGATTCTAATATTGTATTTGCTGTGTCATAGCAAACTAGAAGGTAAGGTAGCATTGATCACTGGAGCAGCAAGTGGAATTGGAAAGGCAACTGCAGCCAAATTCATAAACCATGGTGCCAGAGTTGTTATTGCTGATATTCAACACCAACTAGGCCAAGAAACTGCAAATGAACTTGGGCCAGACGCCACTTTCATTTCCTGTGATGTAAGTAAAGAATCTGATGTTTCCGGTGCTGTTGATTTTGCCATCTCTAGGTACAACCAACTGGATATTATGTACAACAACGCAGGGGTGGCCTGCAAGAGTCCTCATAGTATAGTAGACCTTGATCTAGCTGTGTTTGATAGGATCATGAATATCAATGTACGAGGAGTAATGGCTGGAGTTAAACATGCATCGCGTGTGATGATCCCACGAAGGAGTGGCGCTATTCTTTGCACAGCCAGTATCACAGGTCTCATGGGTGGGCTTGCGCAGCACACGTACAGCGTCTCCAAGTTTGCTGTTGCAGGCATTGTCAAGTCACTTGCAGCAGAGTTATGCAAGCATGGGATTCGGATAAACTGCATATCGCCCTTTGCTATTCCAACTCCATTTGTGATGGAAGAAATGAGTCAGATATATCCTGGTGCTGATGATGAAAAGCTCGTGGAAATTCTGTATGGAACCGGTACATTAGAGGGAGCAAATTGTGAGCCAAATGATATAGCTAATGCTGCGCTCTACCTTGCATCCGATGATGCCAAGTATGTTAGCGGACATAATTTGGTGATAGATGGAGGTTTTACATCATTCAAGAATCCGATGCTCCCCGCATCAAGTTAGCTGCTGTACTAAACTAGTTTGAAAAAAGAACAGGAAATAAAAGCTCGATCATTGAAAGCATGGAGTTCATGATGCACTCCTCGCTTCCCCCCCCTTTTTTGGTCATGCAACTTTTAAGGTTCTTTCCTATCCTGCATCTCCATGTGTTCTCTGTTACAAGAAAGCATTTTAGTTTCCTACTAGACATCTCTAGAGGCAATCACAAAGTCAGTCTTCAAAATTTTTTTATCTTTAGTTCAGCTATGCAGACCAGAGACATTTGGACCAGAAATATTTCTGCTACAGGGAAGGAAACAAATTCTCACATTGCCGAATCAACCTCGTACCCTCTAAAGAAATACTGCCTGAAAGTTGAAACTAAACTAACCAGTAAAGATTCCCAGTAATTGTCATTTCTGAAGGGAACAAACTAGCAGTTGTTGATACTTACCTGTACTTCGGCTGTTATAATTATCTACATTACCTACAATGTTTCAACAACAGTATTGCACTCATACTATTCTGTACTTCGGTATAAAACAGAAGGCGATGCTGCATCATTATTATGTAGACACATATGTATGGTCGCCCATCCGAAGGTACAGATTGCAGCTATTTTACACAACGGTGACTGTAGGAGATATTTCAAGATACATACATTCTTCACTTTCTTCATAGCAAGTGTTGAATGATTTGTTACAAATCTGATACTACACCGCTTGATAAAAGCTTTGAAATTGTGTGTGAGTTTCATCCTTTTATTTCTAGAATCAGAGAGAAACATAGCTTCTGAATGCCTTCTGCTTTAGGTGATTCTGGGGAGAAGCATGGTCAGCGATTCTAGCTGAAGCCCTTCAGGTGCTTCGACCTCAACCCTAGATGGAAAGCTCACAAGAATCCTCACTGTTTTATTACTTGTATCCTTGAAGAAACTCACATTTACAGAAATTTTACCGAGCATGGTTGGATGTACAATCAAAATTGCTCCAAGACAAGCTTGCGCATGAATGCCTCCGGAGCTGCAAAGCAGTGGAAGCAAGAATTTAGGTGACAATTTCTAATAATTTTGTGGGAACATGTCCGTTAATTGATCATTTAAACGAAGTTGATGAGTAGAAACAACAGGAAGACTGATACCTAAGCCGCCGGTGAACAGTCTGAACTGCCCAAGAGCCTGTCTAATAAACATCTCCACCCCGCTCACCACGACAGCCCCAACCTCTTTAGCCTCCCGCAAGAGCCTTGTATTCCGGGGCGTGTAAACAGCATCAAATACCAATTCACACGCCTTTAAGATCTCCTAAAGAAGTAGACCAAATTCCAAAAGGATATGTCATTGAGGACAAATTCTATTGATAAACGATTAGGGAGACAGGGACAGATAGAGGGTACCTTCGAGACAGGACTTTGATCTGAATTTGGTTCCATTCCAATGGCAGAAGCATTTGCAAGGATCATCCCATTAACTGGACGAAATCTGTCTAGAATTTCATATGGTAGAGCTTCCCCTGAAACTGCTTTTGCAAGAGCCCTTGCTCTCTCTTCTCGAAAGAATGCCATGGTTAGAAACATGCATCATCTTAGTTGCTGCAGAGAGAAAATGCAGCTAGTAGTTTTGCTTACCATAATTGCGATTGAAAATAATCACCCGAGCCCCTCTGCTTTTGGCCCCAAAAGCAAGCGCTCTTCCTGCTCCTCCTGCTCCAATCAACACAAAAGTTTTCCCAGATAGAGGTGAAGCTTCCAATACTCCCTTGTGGGTAATCCGTCTTTCTGCTTTGCCAGAGCACTTGTGAATAAGGAAGGGAAAAACAAATGCATCATCTTAGTGCATATAACGAACCAAAATTATCAGCATGGTACCTGTGAGAGCATCCTCTATCGCAGAGATAGAAGCATCGCAATCTGTATTATAACCAACCAGCTTCCCATCAGTAGGCCTCCTTACAATAGTATTTACAGCGCCTATGGACTGAGCAACAAAGACTTCCTCTGATAAGAAGCTTAAATGCAAAGCATCACATAAGAAATGAAGCATGAAACAAGCCTAATCTCATGACTCTGATGTTCGACTTTGCTGGTAGTAACTAGAAAAAAATTATATCGTAAACCTCACCAGTTACTCTGATATGAAGAGTTTTACTTGTCAAAAATGAACTTGCAGCGAAATAATGTTGAAAGAAAAGAAAAGAAAGAAAAGCAGCAGCAGCAGCAGCAGCTGTAGTGAAACTTTTCTGACCTTGGCAAGTGGATGGACTTCATCGCAGCACCCCACTGCTGCTTCCTTATGTGGGATTCCAACACTACGCCAATCAACACAGAAGGTAAACACCATGCAATAGATACGAAGAACTTGATATATAAGTGAGGGATGCATGGAAAACCAATCGTGCTAACTAGAATTGATTGAACAAAAGAAATGATTCCGATACCTGAAACCCGCGAAGTCACTGCTCGTATAGGTCCTAAAGAATTCTTTCACATCATCCACTTGCATTGGAACGTAAATTCCATTATATCCAGTATGTCTAAATGCAGGGTTGTGCAGAACAGGACCTTTACTATGGCCAACTGGATTTGAAATGAGACCAAAAACTTTTGTGTCTGCATTTATATATTCAAGCTTATAAATTTGTCTAAGACTTAACAGAGTTGGCATGCCTGGTACTGCTTTGTCACTCAGAGATCCATAGACCAAAAACCCACCAAATTTCGGCCCCAGCAGCTGGCTTATAAGGCCTCTACTGCCAACCGCGAGAGCAATTAAGGGGATCTGTAGACATAAACAAAACATGCCCCAGAATATATAAGCCACAATATAGTTCTCGTTCAAAGCAAGCAACCCTACAAGAATGCAGTAGACTGCCACAATTACAATGTTTTTGAACTTTGTCTGAAAAGGGGGTACCTGGCAATGTGTAAGCATCGTGAAAACAGGTGCCAAATCTGTGATTTTTTCAACGTCGAGTACTAGTTTAAGAACATCAGCTCCAGTAGATTGCATACAAGCGATTAAATAACCAAGTTCCTCAGCTGAAGGTTTCCTACCATTAACGTAGCTGGATACAATTAATTTGGTATTGGAACGATTGTACACGTATTCAGCCATGGCATCTTCAGAAGCTACCTGAAAGATAGATTTTCACCGGATCAGTCAGTATTACGTGCGGTCGATCCCATTAAACATTTAAAAGCAAATTGGTGTATGATCAATCACAGCTGACCATATCATTCCTCCATATAGCTTCATAGCACTTTTTTTTAATTAATTGAGACTAACTAAAAATTGTGATTAAATATTGGCTGAGTACCTCGTAGTCCATTTCAACAAACTCGACGTTCAAGTCGAAAGCCAGTCTCAGTACTTGTAAACATGTATTCTTCCTGTCTTTGTTGCTTGAGATCCTTGATGGCTCGAGCCTGTGGGGAAAGATAAAAATTTTACTTCGACAAAGGTTACATGTTTCAAATGGTAATTAAAAAGTTTTAACGTATTATTCCATCATGAAGTACTCTTAAGATTCTATGGGTTTTGTCCAGAAAAGTATTTAGAGCTTATAAGCTAAGTGGATAGATCCTGGACTCCTCATCCATGCATGTAAGAATTTGATACCATCGTCATCAGCTAGTAATATTTAAATGAAGATTCAAAGTAGATACAAGTTTGGTCTGCTCAAGACTGAAAAACCTTGTGCTTATGTTGAATTTTGTGTGATGAAGGACGACAAAAGGAAATTATAAAGTTCAACAGTGGAATATCATTTTCAGAAATGAATTAAGAAATCGTGCAAATATTGACATTGAACAACCATAGGAAAGCAATGGATGTAGTAATTTCCGTTCTCATCTGGACACTGGAGACGATGACCGATAAAAAGACTTGTACTCCTTGAGCTCCTTTTTTTCCTACCATTCCTACAGGGTTGAATGATCCTCAAACCTCCACATGGTGATTCATGACAACCAATCATCACCACTCGATAATTTTTTTTTAATTCCATAAATGAACTATTCTTAGGTTGTAATTGAAGCACGCGAACAACAATTTTTCCTTAATCAATACTTGTGGTAGGTCCTATCTTGTAATGATAATCGACATGATTCCTTTATTTGTTTAAGGAAGATGATCAAAATTATTTGTCTCTCGTGCATCCCAGTGTGTGTGCGTGCGTGCGTGTGTGCATGGGACCAGCTAAGTCATCGGTCAGTTAATAATTATGATCTCTGTGCAAGATGTATAATAATCATGGCACACAATCAAAGGCCAGATATTACTATTGGGATTGGGATAGTTTGTAAATAAATAAACAAATATTTGGAAAAAACTTTTATTTTTTAAATATTTATAATTAAAAGTTTTTATTGTATAGTAAATTATGATGGAATGATTTTTTAATGAGTGTTTTAATGCTATTATATAGATATTTATATATAATATTTGATAATTGAATTGATGGGATAAAACTAAATACTATACAGAAAATCATATAAAAAAAACACATGTTTTTTTATCTAATCTTCTCATTTTTTTTAAAGTTCAGAGCACTTAACTGGATTCTAAAATATTATCTTTATATGGGATAATTAATAAAGACTTAAAGACAGTATCTCCGAGTCTTCATTGCAACTCCTCGTTTCTCTCATCTTAAACTATTTCTCCAACAGTGCTTACCGGCATGATTGCTTTGTCCTTCAATTTAGATATGTATAGGATTATTAAATATATAAAGGGATCTAGAAGCTTAAGGTTCAGTTTGGTTTAGAGGTTAGGCTGTAGACTGTCGATCTATGGCTGTGGCTGTGGCCGTGAAACTTGGATTAGAACGCGAGCAAATAAACGAAAGTCCAGGTGCTGGGCAAGCTGGAAAACGTGAAATTAAGCTCGAGTTGTCAACATAAATTCTAGCAGGATGTAGAAAAAACAGGGAACACTTCCTACTCTCTAGCAACCATGTACAGAAATCTGGAATGATATATACAGGCTTAATGGCTAGTATTATGGAATGGCCTGAGACTCCTTTTAACATTTAGAATACGTACAATGTTCATAGTATTGGAGATAATTTGGCATGAGAACAAAAACTCTCTTCTCTAAAAAAAGAATAAGGAAAAGGTAGAAATGGCTTGAAAAAACCATTATGGAATATTGTGCCTGTTAATTTCCTTCTAGACAAATAAATTACTTGGTTAAGTATGATAAGAATAGGGTTCTCTTAATGCTATAAGAAATTAAGAAGTAAACGAGGCAAAACTAGACATGAAAAAACATATACTGAGCACAGCAATGCTAGGTAAGGTACCTGAAAGAAACTATAGAAGGCAAAGTTCTCTGTTTAATGAGCTTCTCGACCTCGGAATTGTGAGAGAATGACAAGGAGTCAAGGCGGAGCTCAGTAAGGTCTGCACCTTCAGTCTCTGCTCTCTTCATGGAAGACAGCATTTCTCCTGCTGTCTCACATTCTAATGGTGTGCACACTAAGAGGTTGTTCTTGAATGCCATAAGCTAACTCGCTTATGTGTTAGCGAGAGAAGTGAATGTGGTTGTAGGAATTAAGAGCTCGCTGCCTATAAAAATAATTAATGAGACTCGCAATAGACATGCGACTTTTTAATAGCAAGAACACTCCTTTATTACCGCGACAACGATGGAATTTAATACCTAGCCAACATGTGTGAAGCTGCCATTAATGCTATGAATACCACAACTCAAGATTTGGTGTTTATGCACAATCCGTTTTATTTTATGGAGTTTATCACGACACATAATTAAAGATCCAATTATTTTCATAATAACGGAGGTAATATCATTTCCTTGATATGTAAAAT